>Ga0265298_10010797_pt1 | contig 10749 bp, 8 predicted proteins | sample AusTroGonzalo_MG_3_FD_193486 | JGI IMG/M metagenome (GOLD analysis project Ga0265298, IMG submission 193486) | Bovine rumen microbial communities from tropical cattle in Woodstock, Queensland, Australia - Gonzalo_01 | ecosystem: Host-associated > Mammals > Digestive system > Stomach > Rumen ...
CATTGATTGGAGCAATGCCTCATCACCACCACGACGACCATTGGAAACGAGACGGTGGAAGACCAGGTGCATGTGACCGCTGTGCCCTTCGCCCTCAGCGCCAACTACGCCACGGATATCAACCCCAACGCCCCCACCGTGGTGGCTATATACAATGACATGCAGTCGCTGAGCAACCGCATTGTGGCCGACAGCAACAGCCTCATCCTTTTCGAGCAGAAAATGAAGGCCGACAGTGCCATCATGAAAGGACTGTTTGATGCTAACATTAACGCCATCAACAACCTCCAAAACGCAGATGCTAGCCTCAGTCAGCGTATCGTGGCCGACAGCAACAACTTGGTAAACTTCAAAGCCAAAGAGAAAGCCGACAGCCTTGCTTTGAGTACGCTGATTGATGCCAATACTGGCAAAATCAACACTTTGGCAGCCAAAGAGAAAGCTGACAGTCTTGCTTTGGGACAGCGTATTGATGCCATTCAAAACGCAGGCTATATTACCAAGGATGTGGACGACCTGACTTATTACACTACGACCACAGTTTTGGAGAACACTTACGCCACCAAAGAAGCCCTGGAGCTACTCTCTTCACAAGTCAACACTATGCTCAGTAACCTGAACAATCGTATCGACTCTGTCATCAACGTGATAAACAACCTGCCCACCAAAATGGTGGAAGAGCGTGACACAGTGCAGACAGCTGGACAAACCCAGTTCACCCTGGCGCATGAGGCAAGAACCGACTGCATCGTCAGAATATATATCAATGGAGTGATGGTCGGCGGCAACCACAACGGCGTGGTAACCGTGGCCAATAGCAACAACCATGCTACCGTGACCTATGTTCCCGCCCAGAACGGCAACTATGAGCTGAAAGCCAACGATGTGGTGACCATTGTTTATTGGTTGTTGGAACCCAACTCTAATTCCTCAGCCATCATCCCCGGTGGCAACTAAAATGCTCCTACAACTCTCTTTTTAGTAGAAATTATCATATAATCGAAACGAATATATACAATGAAAAAAATATTATATTTGATGTTTGTCGCATTGCTGGCGGTGGTAGCAAGTCCCGTATGGGGGCAAAACACCTACACCCTCGGCGACATCCCGCAGGGCTGGACAGTCACGGCCAACGGACAGAATGTGACTGTTTCCGCCGATGGCACCGCCACGATTCCTGAAGGTGCCGAGGTGCTGCTCTTCCCGCCACAAGTTGAAATCAACCTTGTGAAGAGTGTGACTCTGGTGAATGAGGGTCTGCTCAATGGCCAGTTCAGCGTCAGCAGCACGAAGAAGGTGCAGTTTTCGCAGGGTAACCTGCAGTGGAGTGGCAACAACGGCTGGCGCTTCGCAGAGAACCAGTGGACTTATATTGGCAACAATGCCAATAATACCACCCCAACAGCCTCTGACGACAACTATATGGACCTCTTCTGCTGGGGCGCCACAGGGCTGAACGGTATTGCACCCAATACCAGTAAAACTTATCTCACTGGTTCCGATGAACTCAGCGGCAATAATGACTGGGGTAGTAATGTTATCACCAATGGTGCCAACAAGGCCAACTATGGCTGGCGCACGCTGAGTGGCGCCGAGTGGAACTATCTTCTCACCACCCGCACTACTGGTGGCACCGCAGGCGCTACCTCTCAGGCTCGATACACCATGGCTACCATCAACACCGACGACACGGGCGTTAACGGCGTCATTCTGTTCCCCGACGGTGTGAACTTCGCAGCTTCGGAGTTCACCACCTTGGGTAATGTCAATAGCCACAGTAAATACACCACCAAGTGTACCTCTGCCCAGTGGACAGCCCTTGCTGCCAAGGGCTGTGTGTTCCTGCCGGCTGCCGGTTGTCGGGCTCCCAATTACCTCTATCCCAATGAAACGGGCATCTACTGTTCGAGTTCGCCCGACCCGTCGAATGGAAGCAAAGCCTACTATGTGCATTTCTATGGTAACAATAATACTAGCGATCTGATGCCTCAGGTATCCGATAACCGCAACAAAGGGTTCTTGGTGCGCCTGGTGAAGGACGTTCCGCAACCCTAATGCAATCAAATTACCCATTGTTAACAACTAACGATAAAAAATAGGAACAATGAAATATATAAAACATATCATAATAATGGTCCTTGTTACGGTGATGATGACAGCGGGGCAGGCATGGGCGATGCAACTTTTTGTCAATACTCCTTCGGGGCAGGTGACACTCGAAATTGAGGCATCGGACAGCTTTGAAAATGTGAAGGCGAAGATTGAAGACAAGGAAAGCACTCTTGGCTATAAGTTTCTTATGCAGTATCAGCATCTGTATTACAATAATATTGAGTGCAATAACGATCAGACATTGTATGAGGTCGGTATCACGAGCGGAGGCCAGACCCTCACGATGACGTACGACTTTATTCCCGCCCGCCAAGCCGACGGCTCATGGAAGTTCACCATGCCCGCGGCCAACAAGCTGCTGGAGGTGGAAAACTACAACACCTACACCCTGACGCTGGCCCATAATGCCGGCCACGGCACCGTGGAAATAATCCGTCCTGGCGGTTCCACCTCGGTTGGCACTTCCGAAAACGCATTCCAATACTGCTACGACTGCCAACGGCACCCTGCGTACCCCACGGTGGCCAATAATGGCAATAACAACCTATCCGGCTTCACCAATCCTTACGTGGGGTTAAATGGTGTCGGAACTACGAATAATCCGTTAGGCCCGTGGAAGTTGGAATATGTGGGAAAATATTCACACAGTGAGTACAATTTCAGTGTGTCAGGCGTTCGCCACACCTACGGCTTGAACAGCGATGAGGATGTTCCCATTTTCCTCCTCTTCCAATGGGACGGTACACAGTACCAACCTGTTGTCTATGGCGTGGCATGCGCCTATTCCAAATTGAACAACACGCATGGTGACGACCATACCCTTCTCTTCGTAGCCGAAGGACACTGGGGCTGCTTTTTGACAAACAATGAACACACTCAAAATTTGAACATCACCTTTGATGAGGACTTGAGCAATGGCTTGCCTGACTTTGTCACGGCAGCAACGCCAAGTCTCCCCGAAGGTGTGACAGACAATGGCAACGGCACCTACACCGTCGTGTCGGGCACCGAGCTGACCATCGAGGCCATCGCCAATACTGCCGAGCATTACTACTTCAACAATTGGACCAACGAGGACGGAGACGAGTACACCGAGGGTGTTACAACCCCGTCGGGCGCCAAACCCGCCACCAGCCTGCTGACCTTTACGGTCACCGGCGACACCACCGTCAGGGGCAACTTCAACATCGACACTTACACGCTGAGGGTTAAGCCCAACAGCACCAGCATGGGACATGTCGCTATCGGGGAGACCGTATATACCTCTGAATACAAAGACACGGTGATGACCGACCGCCAGCATATCGATGTCACTGCCATTCCTGAGCCCGGCCACTACTTTGTGAACTGGACGAACATACATGGGGATACTGTCAGCACTTCCGTCACCCTCAACTATCAGGCAACGTCCGACACAACTTTCACCGCCAATTTCGCCGCATACGCCACCCTGCAAGTTGCCAGCAACAACACCGCATGGGGCACCGTGGGGGAACCCCAGGTGGGTGCAGGGAACACCGACCATGTGATGACGCTTTACGACGAGAATGAGAGCGCCTCAAATCACATGGTTCCCGCCTACACGTGTTGGTTTGATGCTTTGACTAAAAGCCAGTATATTATCCCCGCCTCAAAAATGGCCGACGCGAAGGGCGGCACAATCAGCAGCATCCAATACTACACGCAAGATCCGGTATCATGGACTTCAGGTGCTGTGGATGTTTACTTGAAGGAGGTGACCTATTCCACGCTCAGCAGTATGGAGGACAAGGGCACCTGCACCGTTGTTTATACCGGCCAGCTCACTTTTGAAAACGGTGGAGTAACCATCACTTTCACCAATCCTTATACCTACAACGGCGGTAACCTGTTGGTGGGTTTGGAGAACACGAGCGCCGGTCAATACTATTGTGGCATTCAATTCTTGGGTGAAGATGCCCCCGGCGCATCCATGAGCGGCCATAGTGGTAATTTCCAACAGCAAGACTTCCTTCCCCAGTGTACGTTCACCTATAAACCTTCCGGCATGAAAGTGAACCCCAATGGCGGTTACTATATCATTCCGGGGAACGAGGTTACGGTCACGGCCACGCCCGAAACGGACTACCATCTCGTGAACTGGACCGACGAGGGCAACAACGTGATGGGTACCGACGCCCAACTGACGTTCACCATCACGGGCGACACCACGGCGATGGCGAACTTCCAGTTTAACAGTGCCACCACATACACGCTGACGCTGGCCACCAACGACAACACGATGGGGACAGTGACACTCGTAGGCACGCCCGCAGGCGTGACCGACAACAACGACGGCACTTACACGGTGATTGACGGCACCCAGGTGACTGTCTCCGCCACTGTCACCGCCACCCCTGCAGAGAACTTTCATTTCGTGAATTGGACCAATGAGAACAGCAACGTGATGGGCACGGACGCACAAATCACGCTCACCATCACCGGTGACACTACCGTCCAAGGCAATTTCGACAGGGATTTCGAAGGCTCTGGTACCGAGGATGACCCCTATCTTATTCCATCCAAAGAAAAATGGAACCTTATGGCTACAAGAGTGGGGGCAGGAAACAGCTACGAAGGGAAATATTTCAGGCAAACTGCCGACTTCAATATAACAAGTAATGCAAGTAGTGTTGGAACTGGAACTCATCCTTTCTGCGGCACATACGATGGTCAAGGACATTCAATTAGAATATCATCAGACTGGCCGTTTTATTATGTGAACGGAGCAACCATCAAGAACTTACACATAATAGGAAATAATTATCGCTCACAGTTTGCATCAGGCTTGATTTACAGACTCAATCAAAGCGATAAAACGACAAACATTATTAACTGTCGGAGTAGTGTTGAAATCAAAAGCGGTAATCAACACGACTTCGATGGCACCCATGGTGGATTTGTCGGTGTAACGAGAGCATCAATTAACTTTATCGGTTGTGTTTTCGACGGCAAATTTGTTGGACAATATGGACCATACTGCAGAAGCAACGGAGGTTTCATTGGATGGACCGAAAAGGAAGCATCAGTGCATTTCAAAGATTGTATTTTCGCTCCTGAAATCGTAAGCATGGGCGATAGTTTGAGTTGCACTTTTTCACGTGCAAGAAAAGACACCTCACTCCATTTCACGAACTGCTATTACACGCAGGCATACGGTACGGAGCAAGGCAAGCAGATGGACAGCATCACTGCTGGCGAGTATATAACCTCGCTGACTTTTGCCGGAGTTGACACCGTATATAATGTCAGCGGCATCACCGCCTACGCCAACAACATGGGCTTGAAATACGGTGACAAATTTTACGCAGGCAACGGTGATGTTGTAGAACTCTCTCTCTCTCATGCCGACCGCACTGCTGACGGTTTCTTATTCAACACATACAGTGCCAGCAATGGTGGCATCATCAACGGCACCACGCTGACCATGCCCGATACCAGCACCGTCATCAGCGCCAACTACAACTCAACGACTCCGACCACCCCGGGTCTTACCCCGGAGGGCGAGCTAACCACCACTGGCAACAGGTTCGTGAACGAGCACGGCCAGATTGTCGGCAGTCCGCGTATCAACCAGTACGGCGAGATTATCGCTGGTGGTGGCACGCCCACTTCCGTTTCCAGCATCACCGTTTCAAAGGGTTCTTCTGGTTTAAGTAGCGATAAAGTTTTCTACTATGTGCCAGGTGAATCGTATAGAGATGCTATTAATAATAATCCAGAAAACAAGCTTACAGGAGGCTATGGATGGTTTTATTGGGAAAACGAAGTTGATCAGGCAACCATATATTACAAGGAACCGGGAAAACAAAAAGATATGTCTATTGATGGTAATCAGCATTTTGGACCAGGGCAAACGATTACTTTGGATTCCGTAGTTGATCCAACAGGTCACACTTATATCTTTGTCGATCAATATTAGTCAACTGTAATCAAATAGAATTCTGCAATTATACAAGCTGATAGATATCAGCCAAAGAATATTCAAAGAGCGACCTTGTGGTCGCTCTTTGTTTTTTTAAAACTCCAAGATAACTATTTACAATTAATAGGCAAATATACAAAAAATATCAATACAAAAATCACATAACATACTGATTGTTAATAACTTATGCAATTTTGTTGATAACTTTTTGAATATCAATTGTTTATATAAAAAAACAGCCTCATATTACTGCTAAACTGTTTCGCGGCGGTCGCATTCTCCGCTTCGGCGCAATATCAACCCACGCCGCGAACATACTCCGTACCCGTCATTCTCCCAGGGTGGCGGTGCTTCGCACCTGACCCTGGGCTACCATACCCTGCAGACCTGCGGCCTGCATACAATGGCAATATACAAACATGGCGATAAAAGAAAGAGGATGAAAAAAATAGTATGCGTTTGCCGTGATAAATTCGTTTTATAAAAAGGCATTAAAAAATTTTCCGTATTTTTGCATGATCTAAAATTAAGGAAATTATGAAAAAAATTGTACTACTTGTATCCGCCATGTTGTTTATCGGCAGCATCGCCAACGCACAGAGCATATTAGAAAGATTGGGCCAGAAGGCCAAGGAAAGTGTCGAACAGAAAATTGGCAATAAAGTTGAAAAAGAAGTGAACAAACAAGAACCAGAACAAGAGGCAGTTGAAGAATCCTCTACCACTGGCTGGACCTGCCCGCAATGTGGCACGACAGGTAACACCGGCAAGTTCTGCGGGGAGTGCGGTGCCAAGATGCCCGGCGCTGAGACAGAAGCCAAACCTGCCCCCAAGAAGCAGGCCACCACAGCCTACGCCAAGAGCGACTTCGTTCCGGGTGACGAAATCTTCTTCGACGACCCCGTGGAGAACGAGAAGGTAGGCGAATTTCCCTCACATTGGGACTTTGTTGGCGGCGAGGAATGCGAAATCATTACCTTGAACGGCGAGCAAGTAATCAAGATTTCGGGTTGGCATACCGCCATCACTCCGCTGATGAAGGAAGCCAACTACCTGCCAGAGGAATTCACCATCGAGTTTGACGTGTGGTCAAAAGACAAGAACGGCGATAGCGGCAATAACTGGCTCGACCTGGTGCTGCTCAACGAAGATGGGGACGAAGCAATTGTCACGGGTCTGAACCCAGATTTCAATGACGCAGACGAAAATAGCCGTGCAGGCGTCGGCTGCAACTACCAAACCCCCTCAAGGGAAAGTCGCCAGGCCGAAGCAAAAGGCGAAGCGCTCATCCCACTCATCCAGCCCGACAGCTGGCTCCATGTGTCGGTCTCATTCAACAAGCGTGCCTTCAAGTATTATGTAAACGGGGTGCGCATGATCAACATCCCCAACGCCTTGCGCCCCGTGAAGTTCAACATCCGCTCTGTCTCCGCTGAGGAGAATCCTAACTTCTACCTCAAGAACATCCGAGTCGCCAAGGGTGCCGTGCCGCTCTACGACCGTCTGGCCAGCGAGGGCAAGATTGTGACCTACGCCATCACTTTTGAGACCGGCAAAGCCGACCTCAAGCCCGAATCCATGGTGGAAATCAACCGCATCGCCAAGCTGATGAAGGATAATATGGACATTAAATTTGAAGTCCAGGGCCACTGCGACAACACCGGTTCCGACAAGGTGAACGACCCGCTCTCTCAAAAACGCGCCGAAGCCATCGTGGCTGCCCTCGTAGCCCAGGGCATCGACTCATCGCGACTCTCCGCCGTGGGTAAAGGTTCGCACTCCCCCATCGCCGACAACAGCACCGACGAAGGCCGCGCCAAAAACCGCCGCGTGGAATTCGTAAAAAAATAAGTTATGAAAAGACTGATTATCTATCTTTTGGTGTTGGGATTCCCTCTGATGTCCTTTCCCCAGGAATGGATAAACATCACCGACCTACAATATGCCGCATCGGCTGAATTTGCTTCTTCTACTGACAATCATCCCACACACATCCTTCAGCAATATCTGCTCATGCCCGAAGATGCTTTGAACGAGAACGACCCTCTCTATCTCCGCCTCAAGACCTTCGCTGAAGAGTATGGCCAGATGATGCTCAACAGGGGTATCTCCGACGGGAACAGCGAATTTGCAAAGATAAAAACCGAGTTGGAAAAGATGATCAAAGAGCATCCAGAGCTGGCAGACGAGTTGCGCACACAGCTCCGTGAAGTGGAAAAACAGATAGCTGAGTTCAACAAAATTGGAAAACCTTCAGTTTCCTCCTTTTCCGTCGACCCGGCAGCCATCCTCCGTGACCTTAAGAAACTGGCCATCAACCAAAAGGCATACTCCTGCCATGAAGACATCGGTAACGACCTCATCGCTGTAACAGAAGCCCCCATCTACGGACCGCTACCAGACGCACAGGAGCCTGTCAGGAATCTGAGCGAACAGGCGGACTACACATGGGGTGTAATCAACCTAGAAGGAAAATCGATTATAGAAGCAAAGTATTACAGAATCCGCTCCTATTACCCTGAAGAGGATATCATCTTCCTGGAAGGGAAGGAAAAGGACGGCAGCATCCACGCCGGTGCCAGGGGCTACGACGGCCGCGTGCGCATTCCTTTCATCTATGACTTTTATGACAGCCGTGGCTACGGAAAGCCTTCTGCCTGTTTCAGCAAAAATGGGAAATACGGATTCTTGGATTTCGATGGAAAAGAACTCTCTCCTTTTATATACACTATGGTTGACCCACAGTTCGGTTACGGCTGGCTGGTATCAAAGGATGGAAAACACATAGGCGTTGTTGGAGAAGACGGCCACGAGAAAGTGAAACTGATATACATGGGCCTCTATGATTCGTGGAACGGACTCATCAAATTGACTCGTGAAGATGGTATGATTGATGTATTCGACGAAAACTACCAGCTGCTGCGCACGGAGAAAGCCGAATAAAGGAGATTAAAAAAAAGTTTGGTTATTATTTCTCTGCTACATACATCACGCAAACCCCGAAGGTAAATTGGCGGACGGCAACGTGGGAGAAGCCTATGCGCTGCAACATAGGGACAAACTTCTCGGCTTTCGGGAAAGCCAATATGGATTTCGGAAGATAAGCATACGCCTCTTTTTGCCCGGAAATGAGTCCACCGATAAAGGGCAGGAAATGCAGGGCATACAAATTGAAACAGCCCAACAGAAACGGATTATCAGGGTAAGACAACTCCAAGATAACCAGTTTGCCACCAGGACGCAGCACCCTGTACATCTCGGACAAGCCCTGTTCCAGATGCTCAAAGTTACGCACCCCAAAGGCTACACTCACCCGGTCGAAACTGCCATCCTCAAAATCAAGATGTTCCACATCACCCTGCCGAAGAGCGATATTTACCATGGAAGTTGATTGATCAGAATTATGCGAATCATATGTTGCCCTTACACCATTTTCACCTATATGCCCTCTCTCATCCCTGGCGAATTGAATCAAGCGCAGACCATCACTTTTCATTACCTTTTGCGCTCCAATCTCCAGCATCTGCTCCGACAAGTCAACACCTACAATCTCGCTCCCTGCGGGCAGCTTTTTGGCAATGGCAATGGCGAAATCACCTGTACCCGTCGCCACATCCAGCACTCGCCGCACCTCAGGCTGGTCAGCGATGGCTCTTACCGCCTTTCGCCGCCACGAACGGTCGATGCCAAAGGACATAATATGATTCAGCCGGTCATAGCTGGAAGCGATGTCGTTGAAGAGGTGTTCGATTTGTTGTTTTTCAGGCATCTATCAAATGTGCTTATAAGTTAATGTGACAATTCTATTGAGTGTTAAGTAATTATTGTTTCTATAAAATTCGTCACTGCAAAAATACGAAAAAAAGTGTATTTTTGCCTGCCAATTAATACCATGTTTCTGTATTCATAGACTAACTGCATCATCGTGACAACAAAGACCAACATACAATACAGCTATGCACAGGACGAGTCCGGAAAGATTGTTCACATCAATGATGTCCCTTTAAAGTATGCTGAACGAGGCCACTATTATTCCATTGATGAAGGTGACGCAATGATTGCACGCAAAGGCAAAAAAGTTGCTTGGCACTTCGCCCACAAAGATGGCCGACCTGGAGCTCTTGAAACCTACCTTCACAAACTGGGGAAAAGTGCTTTCAAGGAAGCATTCGAAGAAAGTGACACTTTCTACCTCCGGTTACAAGCACCCCATCCCTGTTCTCAAATGAAAATATGCCCAATTACTGACAAAGGCTCTTGCAGCGTAAACAAGCCATACCCATTCGATCTAAAAAAATACTACAGCAAATGTGAACTCGAGAAACGTATTACAATTGATAATCAAGAATTTGTAGCAGACGCATGTCTCATCCGAAAGAATCTAAAAGACGACGACCAGATAAATCCAGAAAGACTATCTGATAATTGAAATCCAAGTGACACATGCCTCAACAAGAGAAAAGCTTCGGTCTGGATTACATATCATTGAAATTGAAATCACAAAAGATAGTGACATTGAACGTTTCCGACAATATTGTCTTTCCGAACAAAATGGCGTCAAATTTTACGGATTTAAACCAACACCTAGTTTGCCCAAAGGAGTCTCAACTAACGAAGCACATGCATATCGATTACGACAATTCCAGATTCTAAAAAACAAGCAAATACATATAAGCGACTATTTTGAATAC
>Ga0265298_10010798_pt1 | contig 10748 bp, 8 predicted proteins | sample AusTroGonzalo_MG_3_FD_193486 | JGI IMG/M metagenome (GOLD analysis project Ga0265298, IMG submission 193486) | Bovine rumen microbial communities from tropical cattle in Woodstock, Queensland, Australia - Gonzalo_01 | ecosystem: Host-associated > Mammals > Digestive system > Stomach > Rumen ...
GCAGGGACCGCACCAGGTGGCCCAGAAGTCCACAATGACCAGCTTGCTGTCATTGATGAGCTCGCTGAAATTGGTATTGGTAGCTACTTTAGGCATGGTTCAATTAGTTTACAGTTCTACAAAGATAATAATTTTTACAAAACTTCTTCCACAGGAAGAACGTAGGCGCGGAGGCCAAGTTTGGGGTTGGCCTGGTCGGTTTCGCGGAGGGCGGCCATGGCCTTGGTGGCCAGGGCGTCATCCACGACGGTAAGGAGGGCATGGTTCTGCGTGGGCCAGGCATGGTTGCCCAGATGGGGCTCGCCGTCAACGCTGCCGCGGCCGCCAATCTCGCTCCACGCGGTATATCCCCGCTGTCCCAACTGCTCAAACAGCTCTACAATCTCCTGATTGTAAGCCTGGTTATATGCGACGAATATAGCTTTCATAACTTTTATATTCTTTGAGATGCCCGGTCGAGCCGGGCATGACGTTTACTTCGCTTTGCGTTTTTCTCTGGCTTCGGAGAGGCCGCAGTAGAGGACCGGGATGAGAACCAGGGTGATGAGGGTAGAGATGCTCAGACCCCAGGCCACGGTGGTACCCAGGCCGTTCCACATCTCGGAACCTTCGCCCCTGCCCAGGGCCATGGGTAACATACCCAGGACGGTGGTGAGGGTGGTCATGAGGATGGGGCGCAGACGGGCGCGGGCGGCGGTGACGGAGGCTTCGCGCACGCTGTAACCACGCTCCTGCAGCAGGATGGTGTAGTCAATGAGCACGATACCGTTCTTCACCACGATACCCAGCAGGATGATGATACCCACGGCCGACATCATGCCGATGGCCAGCCCCGCAACCATGTTACCCAGCGCCACGCCCGTGAAGGCGAACGGGATGGAGAACATGATGACGAAGGGACCCATGAAGGACTCGAACTGGGAGGCCATGACCATGTAAACCAGGATGATAATCAACAGGGCCAGGAGAATCATGCTGCCGAACATTTCCTGCTGCTCCTCGTAGTCGCCGCCGATCTCCCAGGTAAGACCGTGGGGAAGCGGGTTGGCGTTGAGGTAGCCCTGTACGAACTCCACACCGTCACTGAGGGTATAGCCCTTGGCCATGATACCGTTGACGGAGATGTAGCGGTCGCGGTTCTTGCGCTGGATGGTGGGGGGAACCTTGGACTCCACGATGCGGCCCAGGTCCTTCACTTTGAGGGTGCGGCCGGCGGAGTTGGTGATGATGACGTTCTCCAGGTCTTCCATGCTGGTGCGGAATTCCGGGGCGTAACGCACGCGGATGTTGTATTCCTCACCGTCCTCGCGGTAGTAGGAGGCCACGGAACCGCTCATGGCGGCCGAAACGGCCGTAGCGGCGGTCACGGAGTTGAGGCCGTTGAGGGCCAGCTTTTCGCGGTCGAAGTCCACCTCGTATTCCGGAGTATACTGGTCGCGGGAGAGGATGGCCTGGGTGAACAAGCCGCTCTCCATCATCTTGACGCGCATATTGCGGGCGGCATTTTCGGTTTCCTCGAAGTCGTAGCCGTAGATTTCCAGCTGCACAGAGGCGCGGCCGCCCATACCCATACCGCCTTCGGTCACGTTGAAGCGGTTAAGTTCGGGGAAGAGTTTAAGATCGGCCCTGATTATATCGGAAATCTCTGATACAGAGCGTTCACGGTCTTCCATGGAACCCACGTTGATGTTCATGGAGATGAGGTATGTGCCGTTCTGCTGCATGGAGGCGAAGGCGTTCTCCGAATCGGCCTGACCGAAGCTGTAGCTCAGGATTTCGATCTCGGGGACATCGGCCAGAATCTTCTCGTAAATTCTGGCGGCTACATCGCGCGTTACATCCTGGGATGTGCCGATGGGCAGTTCGATGGTGGCGCGGATACGGCCCTGGTCGGCGTTGGGGAAGAACTCCGTCTTCATGCGGGGAACGTAAATGGCCAGCACCAAGGCGAAGATGACAAGGGCACCAATCATGATGAGGGCCTTGCGGTTCATGCACCAGGCAATGAGGCGGGAATAGCCGTGGGAAATGCCGTCCAGCACCTTGTTCACCGGGGTGAAGATGGCCTTGTACAGCTTGTTGGTGGTGGGCTTGTTGTTCATCAGCAGGGCGCACAGCATGGGAACCAGCGTAAGTGCCGCCGTGGTGGACACAATCATGATGATGGACACGATGAAGCCCAGCTGCCGGAACATGATACCGGCCATGCCGTTGATCATGGTAAGCGGCAGGAACACGCACAGCATGGTAAGCGTGGAGGCGATAACCGAGATACCCACCTCGGCCGTTCCGTGTACGGCGGCCTCCTTGGGTTTCTCGCCCCTTTCCAGGTGCGATGTCACGTTCTCCAAAACCACGATGGCGTCGTCCACCACCATACCGATGGCAATGGACAGGGCGCTCATGGAAATGATGTTGAGCGTGTTGCCCGTGGCGTACAGGTACATGAGGGAGGCCAGCAGGGCGATAGGGATGGACAGTACCACGATGAGGGTACCCTTGAGGCGGCCCAGGAACAGGAACACCACCAGCATAACCACCAGGAAGGTGATGATGATGGTCTCCTTGAGGGAGTTGATGGTGCGGAGGATGTTACGGGAGCTGTCTACCACCGGGCTGATCTTGATGTCGGCCGGAAGATTGCGCTCCAGGCCCGCCAGGGTGGTTTGTACCTTCTTGATAACCTCGACGGTATTGTAACCGGACTGCTTCTGGATGATGATCTGGGCGCCGCGCACACCATTGGTGTAGGACTCCTGGGACTTCTCTTCCACGGTGTCCGTGATGCGGGCCACGTCGCGGAGGTAGATGGTACCTCCGTTCACGGAACCGAGCACGATGTCCAGAAGTTCGGAGGGATCCTGGAACTCCTTCTTGATGCGGAGAGTATAAGTTTCAGAGCCGATGTCGATGCTGCCGGAAGGGATGTTGCGGTTCTCGGCGGCGATGATACTGGAGATGGTGCTGATGCTCAGGTTGTAAGCTTCCAGTTTGGAAGGATCGCAGTAGACCTGGATCTCACGCTTGGGGGCGCCGGTAACGGAAACCGTACCCACGCCCGTCACACGGGCCAGAGGGGTGGCCACACGCTCGTCCAGAATCTTGTCCAGGGCGCTCACGCTCTGGTTGGCGGTGGCGCTGAGGATCATTATGGGCATGTCGTCGGCGCTGAACTTGAACAGGTAAGGCGCAGAAGCCCCGTCGGGGATGCTCTGGCTCACCATATCCAGTTTGTCGCGGACGTCGTTGGTGGCATCGTCAATGTCGGTTCCATATTCGAACTCCAGCGTGAGCACGGCGATGTTCTCACGGGAGTTGGAGGTGATGTCCTTCAGGTTGGGGACACCGTTCAGGGAGTTCTCCAGCACCTTGGTCAGGTTGGTCTCCACGTCCTCGGCCGATGCGCCGGGATAGGAGCTCATGACCATGATGGTGTTGGACTCAAAATCCGGGAAGTTGTCCACCGGCAGCTGCACCAGGGAGAAGATACCCAGGATGGCAAATGCCAGGAAGACCAGCGCGGTGGTTACCGGATGTTCTACGGATGTTCTGTAGATACTCATAGTACGTTCACCTTAACGCCGTCACGGAGGAGGGACTGGCCCTTGACCACTACCTGTGCGCCTTCTTCCAGGCCGGAGAGGATTTCATACTCCTGGCCCATGTGGCGGCCCACGGTCACGGGCAGGTAACTTACGGTATTATCGGCCTTTAACACATAGATAAAGCGGGTGCCGGTGCCTTCCTGCTTCACCAGGGACTGGTCCGGGACAATGACGCTGTGGCGGGTGCCGAAGTTGACGGTGACGCGGGCGTACATGCCGGGACGGAGCACACGGTTGGTGTTGGGCACATGCACTTCGGCCTTGAAGGTATGGGTGGCGGGGTCGATGGTAGGATACAGGCGCTCCACCTTGCCGGTGAAGGTCTCGCCGGGGATGGCGTCCACGGTGAGGGACACGCTGTCACCTTTCTTGATCTTGGTATATTCGCTCTCGGAAATGCCCACCAGCAGCTTCACAGGGGTAACCTGCTGCACGGTGAACAGCGGGGAGCTCATGGAGAAGAGATCGCCTGCGTCAAAATTACGGGCCGATACGAAACCGGTGATGGGGCTGCGCAGGATGGTATTCTCGCGAAGGTTGGCGAGGGTGGTCTTGCGGATCTTGTAGCCCAACTCGGCCGTCTCAAAGTCGCTCTGGGACACGCCGCCTTCCTTATAAAGGCCCTTGAGGCGCTCGTACTCTATGTCGTCGTTCTGGACCTGCAGCTCGGTCTGATCCAGCTGGAGGCGGTCCATCTCGGCCAAAACCTGGCCCTTGACCACGTAATCGCCCACTTCCACGTTGATCTTGCGGATGCGGCCGGCGGTCTGGGGTGCAATATTGTTGACGGCGTAGGCCTGGATGGTGGAGGCATACACGTTGTCCTGGGGAACGTCGCGGGCTACGGCGGTGGTCACCTCAACGTTGGGGATGGTGGCTTCCGGGGCGGCGTTCTGGTTGGCGCCCTGGTTGCCGCAGGCGGCGGCAGCCACAAGGGCGGCAAGGAGAAGGATACTCTTTTTCATATCTGTACTTTTTTATTCTTCGGTGAAATCGTAGCCCAGGGTCTGTTCCAGGCCGGCCTTGGCCACTACAAAATTATACACGGCCTGTACTGCCTGCAGTTTGGTCTGGGTGAGGGTGAGCTCGGTGTTGCTCAGGTCTGTAAGCGTGCTCTTGCCCAGCTGGTAGCTCTTGGCGGCAATGTCGTAAGCCTTCTGGGCGGTGCCGGCGGCGTCAGAGGCGGCGTCGTAGGTACGCATGGCCGTATCCATGGTCTGGAGGCTCTGATGAATGCTGATCCGCAGCTGCCGCTCGGTGTTCTGACGCTGGAGGGCCAGTTCATCGGCCTGTACGCGCGTCTGCCTGATGGCATAATGGCGCTGGCCGCCGGAGAAGATGGGGATGCTCAGGCTCAGGCCCACGTAGGAATACGGGGTCCAGCGATACTCGCTGAACTTGAAGTTGTCCGTCATGGCGTTGAAGCTGTAGGCGAAGCTGAGGTTGAGGCTGGGGAGGTACGCGTACTGCTGCATGCGCACGGTCTTGGCCAGCTGCTCGGCCTGCATGTCCAGCTGCCGGAGGGTGGTGTTGCGCTCCAGGTCGGCGTTTTCGCCTTCGTTCATGTCGCGGAACATGGTCTGGGCGTATTCCTGCAGGCTGCCAGTGACGTCAATCTCACGCTCCAGATCCAGGCCCATGACGGCCTTTAACTGCCACAGGGCCAGCATGATGCTGCTCTCTGCATTGTAAACGTTGGGAACGGCGGCGGCCACGTTGCTCTTGGCACGGGTCAGGTCCAGTTCGGAGGCCTTCTGCACGTTGTATTTCATTTCCGTCTGGCGGAAATTCTCCACGGCATTCTCGTAAACCTGCTTGTAAACCTCGAAGGCCTCTTTGGCCAGAAGCACGGCGTAATAGGCCTGCTTTACGGAGGTCACGGTACCCAGACGGCTCTCGCGGGCCTTTTCCACGGCCAGTTCCACCTGGTCGGCCGATATGGAGATGTTCTCCCACAGCTGGGCGTTCACCAGGGGCATGGAAGCGTTGATACCTGCGCTCCAGGTGTTGAGTCGGCCCACGGCGATGCCGCCGGAGTTGTCGGTTTCCGGAGTGGGTGCGGGAACATAGGGCTCGATGGGACCGGGAGCCTGGGCGATGAGCTGGTTCAGATACCACTCAATGGGTTCCAGGATACCGGCAAACATGCTGGAGGTTCCTCCGGAGCCGCTGTCGTCTCCGCCGCCCATGTACATCACCTGTTTTTTGATGGTGCGCTGGTAGGAGCCGGAGCCGCTCACCTGAGGGAACAGGGAGGCATAAGTGCCTTTACGGGCGTACTGGAGGCGCTGGATTTCCATATCGGCCACCTTTACGCTGGTATTTTCCGAGAGGGCAATTTTGATGGCATCGTCCAGGGAGAGCACCAGGGTGCTGTCTCCCGCGGGACGTTCATTTCCTTGGAATTGTGCCCACGCCATACTTGGAATCAGGAGCGCGAGCGCAATAACGATTTTTCTAACACACATATAACTAACAAAATAGGACGCAAAAATACTACAAAAATCGGGCCTTTCCAAAAGAATGTATCAATTCTAATCTGGTAAGATTTTTGTATATTTGTGGTCGCTATGGAATTATTGGCTATAAATTGGAATATTGACCCCGCTATCCTTCATATAGGGGGCTTTGAACTCAGGTGGTACTCGCTGCTGTTTGTGAGCGGATTTATCCTGGGCTGGTATATCATGAAGAGTTTCTTTGTCCGGGAGAAGATTTCCACGGACCTGCTGGACCCCATGCTGTATATGCTGCTCATCTGCACCATCGTGGGCGCCCGCCTGGGCCATGTCATTTTCTATCAGCCGGACTACTATTTTGGCAGTTGGGCCGGTTTCCTGGAAATCTTTATGCCCTGGAAGGGCGGCCTGGCCAGCCATGGCGGCACCATCGCCCTTATCCTAGGTATCTGGTGGTATGCCAAAAAATATGGTCCCAAGAACGACTTCGACTTTGTGTGGACCTTGGATCACATTGTGATTCCGGTCTGCTTTGCCGCCTGCTTCATCCGCCTAGGAAACCTCTTCAACTCAGAGATTTACGGCATTCCCACCAACCTGCCGTGGGGCTTTGTTTTCGAGCGCAACGGCGAAACCGTCCCCTGCCATCCCACGCAATTGTATGAGGCCGGCACGTACCTCCTGCTGGGCTGCTTCCTCATGTGGCTGTACTGGAAAAAACTGGATAAGGTATACCGCGGAACCTTCGTGGGCATTTTCATGATCGTGTGCTTCGGCAGCCGCTTCCTCATCGAATTCATCAAGAACGACCAGGTGGACTTCGAGGCCGATATGCTCCTGAACCAGGGTCAGCTCCTGAGCATCCCGTTTGTGCTTCTGGGCATCGGCCTGCTTATCTGGGCGTATCGCAAAAAGCTCCCCGCCTGCGCCGTGCACCCAGAGGCCGGTCCCAAGGCCAAGCCCGAGACCCATTTCGCCCGTCCGCTGAAGTAGCGGCTAGCGTTTTAATCTGACGTAAATACTCAGCGGCAGGACTTTGCCGAAAGAGTCGTTGAATGCCAGTTCCCCGGAAGTCATTTCGCGGAACTGGTTTTTGAATGCCTCGCGCACCACCGTCTCGCCCAGGGCGGCGCTGTAGCCGTTGGAGTAGAGGTTGAGCACCATGAAGGCGTCGCGGGGGGAAAGGATATCGGCCACATTCTGAAGCAGGCCGAAAAGAAGTTCGTCCAGTTTCCATTTTTCGCCGTCGGGGCCGTGGCCGTACGCCGGAGGATCCAGGATGATGCCGTCGTACTTGTTGCCGCGCTTTGCCTCGCGCTTGGCGAACTTGAGGGCGTCCTCCACCACCCAGCGGATGCCGTCCAGGCCGCTGCGCTCCATGTTCTCGCGGGCCCAGGTAACCACCTGGCGGACGGAGTCGAGGTGGGTGACATCGGCCCCGGCGCACTTGGCGGCGAGGGAGGCGGCGCCCGTATAGGCGAAAAGGTTCAGCACCTTGGGGGCGGGCAGGCCGTTGGCCTTGTGGATGCGGCACAATCGGCCCGTTTCTTTATAGATGAATTCCCAGTTGGGGGCCTGCTCGGGGAACACGCCCACGTGCTTGAAGCTGGTAAGGCCCAGGCGGAGGTTCAGGTGGAGGTCGCTGGCGGCGTGGGTTTCCGGATCGGCCTCACCATTATATATAATACTCCACTGGTCTTCCATCTTTTTGGCGCGCTCCCATGTGCCGCTGTCCTCTTTGCCGGCCTTGCCGAATCCGGCGCCGGGCTTGAAGGTGACATGCAGCTGGCGCTTCCAGTCGGCCTCGCTCATGGAAGGGGTCCAGAGGGCCTTGGGTTCCGGCCTTCTGAGCACGTATTTGCCAAAACGCTCCAGCTTTTCTCCGTTGCCGGAGTCCAGGAGCTCATAGTCTTTCCAATAGGAGGCAGGGAATTCGATGGGCATGGTCTTGTTGTTTGGGACTCAGGTACAAAGATACGGAAATAATTGTTATCTTTGTGGACTGGCAAAATATTAATCCAATATAGCGTATGCAAAGATTCATTGACAATTACGATTTCACTGGCAAGAAAGCCATCGTACGCGTAGATTTCAACGTTCCGCTCAACGAGAACTTCGAAATCACGGACGACACCCGTATCCGCAGGGCTATGCCCACCCTTAAGAAGGTTCTGGCCGAAGGCGGTTCCCTCATCATCATGTCCCACCTGGGCCGTCCCAAGAAGGTAGATCCCAAGTTCTCCCTCAAGCACATCGTGGATCGCGTGAGCGAATGCCTGGGCGTTCCCGTCCAGTTCGCCGATGACTGCCAGAAGGCTAAGCCCCAGGCCGATGCCCTGAAGCCCGGTGAGGCCCTCCTATTGGAGAACCTCCGTTACTACGCCGAGGAAGAAGGCAAGCCCCGTGGCCTGGCCGAAGATGCCTCCGACGAGGAGAAGAAGGCCGCCAAGGCTGTGGTGAAGGCTTCCCAGAAGGAATTCGTGAAGACCCTCGCCAGCTATGCCGACTGCTACATCAACGATGCTTTCGGCACCGCCCACCGCGCCCACGCTTCCACCGCACTCATCGCCGAGTACTTCCCCAACGACAAGATGTTCGGCTACCTCATGGAAGGCGAAATCAAGGCCATTGACAACGTGCTCAAGAACGCCCAGCGTCCCCTCACCGCTATCATCGGCGGTTCCAAGGTCAGCTCCAAGCTCGCCGTTCTGAAGAACCTGGTGGGCAAGGTGGACAACCTGATCATCGGCGGCGGTATGGGTTATACCTTCATCAAAGCCCAGGGCGGCAAGATCGGTAACTCCCTGCACGAGGACGACCTCATTCCCGACGCTCTCGAAATCCTGGCCACCGCCAAGGAGAAGGGCGTGAACGTTTCCCTGTCCATCCAGACCGTTGCCGGTCAGGCTTTCGACAATGACACTCCCCGCAAGATTTTCGATACCAATAATATCGCCGACGACTGGGAGGGCATGGATGCCGCCCCCGTCACTCTGGAGGCCTGGAAGAAGATCATCCTCTCTTCCAAGACCATCCTCTGGAACGGTCCTGTGGGTGTGTTCGAGCTCCCGAACTTCGCCAAGGGTACCCTGCAGATTGCTGAGGACCTGGCCGAGGCTACCAAGAACGGTGCTTACACCCTGGTAGGAGGTGGCGACTCAGTAGCTGCCGTTACCCAGATGGGGTACGCCGACAAAGTAAGCTACGTATCTACCGGCGGTGGCGCCATGCTGGAAGCCATCGAAGGTAAGATCCTCCCCGGCATCGCCGCCATCCAGGACTAAAAAAACATCATTTGATTGATAGACCGTGTGCAATTCACATTGCACACGGTTTTTTTATTCCAAAAGTCTCATAAAATATCCTAAATGTCTTATTATTCTTTATGAAATTCGCTTTCAAGTGTCCAAATTAGTATTTTTGCGGACAACCTAATTAATGACTTAATCATGAACAAACCTCTCACTTTTGCGGACATTATCCAGCTATGGATTGATGCCAAGCGACCTTACGTCAAGGTCTCCACCATGTCTATCTACGCTATCCATATTCGAAGTCATCTGGCCCCTGCTTTCGGCTCCATGACCGAGATATCGGAAGCCGATGTCCAGGGCTTCGTGAACAAGCAGTTGGAAGAGGGGCTGAACCCTAAAACGGTCAGGGATATCATCATGATTCTAAAAATGATTCTACGCTTTGCCGCCAAGAGCTGCGGATGGGACTATCGGCTTATGGAAATCCACTTCCCGCCTACGAAGATCAAGACGGCATTGCCTACTTTTACCTTGCGGGAGCACAAAAAACTGATGACCTATCTGGAAGAGAACCCCAGCAACTACAATATTGGAATATCTTTATGCCTCTGTACGGGCATGAGGATTGGCGAAATCTGCGCCCTCAAATGGGGGGATGTAGACTTGAAGGCAGGCTGCGTACGGGTGTGCAAGACCATCCAGCGCATCTATCTTCCGTCCAAACGGTATTCCGAACTGGTGGAGGACGCGCCCAAAACCACCAACTCCTACCGGGAAATCCCGCTTTCGCGCCAGGTGGTGCTGGGCTTAAGGCCCGTCAAACGGGACGCCAAGGCCGGCTGGTATGTGCTCACCCATTCCCCGCAGCCTCCGGAACCCCGCATCTTCCGGAACCACTTCTACCGGATTTGCAAGAAGCTGGGGTTGCCGCACATTCCTTTCCACGGGCTCCGGCATACTTTTGCCACCCGCTGTATCGAGAGCAAGTGCGACTACAAAACCGTGAGCGCCTTGCTGGGGCACGCCAGTATCAACACCACGCTCAACTTCTATGTGCACCCGGATCTCTCCCTCAAGAAAAAGTGCGTGGAGCAGATGACCCGGAGGCTCAAATAAGAGTGATTTGCTCGGCCACAGGCCGGGCATTTTTTGTGACCTGCCGACGCTTGCTATCTGCGTTAGACGCGCGTAAAAAGCGGTTTTTGCCCATGAATGAGGGGCCGCATAGCCTTAGTTAATTATCCAAATTAAATTAAACGCTATGCAAAAAAAATCTTTGCTCGTTGCGCTGTTCTGTGGAGCCCTGTGCCTCACAGGCTGCTTGAAGAACGAGGAATCTGCATCTGTGGTGCAGGTTCGCAATGCAAAGGCAAACGAGCTCAACTCGATTGCCACGCTCAATGAGGCCAAGGCCGCTGCAGAGCTCATCT
>Ga0265298_10010800_pt1 | contig 10748 bp, 7 predicted proteins | sample AusTroGonzalo_MG_3_FD_193486 | JGI IMG/M metagenome (GOLD analysis project Ga0265298, IMG submission 193486) | Bovine rumen microbial communities from tropical cattle in Woodstock, Queensland, Australia - Gonzalo_01 | ecosystem: Host-associated > Mammals > Digestive system > Stomach > Rumen ...
CACCTCTGCCCCACCTGGGGGCAATGACATCCTCCGGGTTGGGATTCACGGATTCCGGCAAAGCCTATACTATCGGGGGGATGTCCAAAGAATTCTACCATCGGGTTTGGCTTGAATATCAAAAAGATACATCCTGGACCTTCCAAAAACGCAACCAGTTTGGCGCTTCCGGTCAAGGTACCAAAGCGATGAACGATGAAAACCAAACACAATGGGTCTTTGAGCCGAAAGTCGCGGAACGAGTCTATGACAACTGGCTCACGGAATATGATGTTAAAACATTTCGCGGGGAACGACTTGACCGTCAAAAAGGTGTTTTGATGAAAAAAGGCCACATCACTGCGATCAAAACGCTGAACAAAAATAAATTCAAAGGAAAGATATTTATCGACTGCACCTTTGAAGGAGATCTCATGGCCGCAGCCGGCTGTCACTATACCGTTGGACGCGAAGCCAACTCTCAATATGGTGAAACTTATAACGGCGGACGCACCACTCTTGAATATAACGGTCACCACTTTAAATCAAAAATCTCCCCCTATAAGACACCGGATGATCCCAAGAGCGGATTGCTCCCCTTCATCAGTCCGGATAAGCTGACTCCCAGCGGCCAAGCCGATAAAAAAGTACAGTCCTACTGCTACAGAATGTGTCTGACAGATTACGCCCCCAACCGGATACCCATTGAAAAGCCCGAAGGCTATGATCCGGCGGACTACGAACTCTTTGCACGCTACTTTGCCGCAGGTGAAAATCCTCCTTGCATGACGACTTCTGCCATGCCCAATTTCAAAACCGATTCCAACAACCATGGAGCTTTCAGTCTGGACTTCATTGGAATGAACTATGATTATCCCGACGCGTCCTACGAAGAACGGGAAAAAATACTGGAAGCCCATAAACAATACCAGCTGGGACTCCTCTATTTCCTCCAAAATGATCCTCGCCTGGACGAAAAAGTTCGCCAGCGCTGGCAGAAATGGGGCCTTCCCAAAGATGAATTTACAGATAACGGCAACTGGCCCTTTGCCATCTACGTCCGTGAAGCTCGCCGTATGGTCGGCAGCTACGTAATGACACAAGCCAACTGCGAATCTACTAAAGAAACACCGCAATCCATTGGGATGGGATCCTACAATCTCGATTCTCATAACACATTCCGTTATGTTACAGACGAAGGTTATGTTCAAAACGAAGGTGATGTGGAAGTCCGTTTGAAAAATCCGTATCAGATCGCCTACGGCAGCATTACTCCGCAAAGGGCAGATTGCACCAACCTGCTGGTTCCAGTGGCCTGCTCTGCCACGCATATCGCCTATGGTTCCATCCGAATGGAACCTGTTTTCATGATTTTAGGTCACTCCGCCGCCACAGCAGCTTCCATGGCGATTGACAGCAAGATTAACGTTCAAGATGTTGATTATCAAAAACTAAAAGAAAAGCTTCTCAAAGACGGTCAGATCCTGAGCGTCGAAACTCAAAAATAACACTTATTTTTAAACCAAATCATAATTATGAATACAGAATCAAAAAATACGAATCAATCTGGTGGATTTTCACGCCGCCAGTTTTTAGGAAAAAGCATTCTGGCCTCTGCTCTCGCGGGCACTTGGCTGACCAACAGCATCACCACGGTGAAAGCTGAAGATAAAGCGGAAAACAAACCCGCTGAATACAAAGCTCCAGAGCTGTCCGACAAAGATGCTTTTTCGATTGTTGTCATCCCTGATACTCAGACATACATCAAAACCGCTCGCAATCAAGGTATTTGCGAACTGATGACAGCCTGGATCGCGGAGAATATCCAAAAATTGAATATCCTCACCGCTCTGCATGTCGGTGACCTTGTGGAACGCAACGGCATCACGGAAGAAGATCTGGAAACCAAAATCATGGATCAGATCAGCTCACAGCAATGGAACGCCATCTCCGCGGCTATGTCCCGTCTGGATGGCAAACTGCCCTATGTCGCCTGCACCGGCAACCATGACTACGGCATCCGTGCCGCTGAAAACCGTACTACACAATTCCCCACCTACTTCCCGGCCTATCGCAATACCGCGTGGAAAGGAGTTCTGGTGGAATGCTGTCCCAACTGCTTTGGCGTAAAAACATTGGAAAACGCCGCCTACGAATTCACCACGAAACAAGGCAAAAAAATACTGGTGATCTCTCTGCAATTCGCTCCGGCGGATTTCGCCATCGAATGGGCCAAAAAAGTTGTAGCCCGCGAAGAATACAAAGATCACTTTGTCATCATCCTCACACACTCCTACCTGCGCAGCTACTTGGAAGACTGCAAGATCGGCGGAAAAGAAGGCTATAAAGTCACCAATGTCAACTACGGCGAAGACATTTGGAACAAACTCATCTATCCCGCGGACAACATTCGCATGGTCATCTGCGGCCACATTGCACATCCCACTGATCCCAAGGGGAATGTAGGCTTCCGCCAAAGCAAAAACCACGCTGGCAAGACTGTCTCTCAAATGCTCTTCGACACGCAAACCGTGGGCGGCGGCTGGCACGGCAACGGCGGTGATGGCTGGCTGAGACTTCTGGAATTCTCACCAGACCTCAAGACAGTCAAGGCAAAGACCTTCTCACCTCTCTTCGCCATCTCACCCAGCACTCAATATCTGGCCTGGGGACACGAAGACTACAACGAATTTGAATTCGCGCTGGATTAACAATCCTTCATAAATAGCAAAATAGCAAAAGAGACGCAGATTTTCTGTGTCTCCTTTTTATTCGGCCAAAGACACATCTTGGAAAACTCTCATAGTTCCTTAAAAACATTCTTTACCCTGACTCCAAAATCATGTTTACTATCTTTAGCTTTTTAGGAGCGATATGAAGATTGTTTTAGCATATTCTGGTGGTCTCGACACTTCGGTATTACTCTCTTGGATAAAGGAAAAATACAATGCCGAGATGATTGCTTTCTGTGCCAATGTGGGCCAGCAAGAAGAATTAAATGGACTTGAAGAAAAGGCTCTCAAAACAGGAGCATCAAAACTCTATATTGATGATCTTACGGAAGAGTTTGCACGTGATTTTATCTTTCCGATGGTACAGGCGGGTGCCATTTATGAGGGACAATATTACTTAGGAACAAGTATTGCCCGACCTCTTATTGCAAAAAGGATGGTTGAAATCGCACGAGCGGAAGGTGCTGATGCTGTTGCTCATGGAGCAACAGGCAAAGGTAATGATCAAGTCCGTTTTGAGTTAACAGTGAATGCACTAGCACCTGATCTTAAGATGATTGCACCTTGGAGAGATGAATCTTTCAGATCAACATTCCCCGGACGCAAAGAAATGATCGATTATTGTACGTCTAAAGGGGTTCCTGTCGAAGCTTCCCTCACAAAACCATATTCTATGGATCGTAATCTTCTCCATATATCGTATGAAGCTGGAATTATGGAAGATCCTTGGATGGATGCATTTGCGCCAGAAAATAAAGGCATGTTCAAACTGAGTGTTGCTCCGGAAGATGCTCCAGATCAGCCGGAATACATAACTTTGGATTTTGAAAAAGGTAATTGTGTTGCAATCAATGGAAAGAGCATGACTCCACTCGAAGTTATGCTCACACTCAATCAACTCGGCGGCAAACATGGAGTTGGCCGTGTTGATATGGTAGAAAACCGTTATGTTGGAATGAAGTCTCGCGGTGTTTATGAAACACCAGGTGGAGCCATTCTTATTTTTGCACACCGCCAGATGGAAAGTATAACTATGGACCGTGAAGTTATGCACATCCGTGATGGGATCATGCCCAAATACGCGGAACTGGTTTATAATGGCTATTGGTATGCTCCAGAACGCTTTGCTTTACAAGCATTGATCACGGAAAGTCAGCGTAATGTCACAGGAACCGTTCGTGTGAAACTTTATAAGGGGAACATAATGGTTGCTGGTCGCAAGTCACCAGTCAGTCTTTATAACCCCAATATTGCAACAATGGAAGCGGATCCAACCCAGGCATATAACCAAAATGATGCAACAGGCTTCATCCATTTGAATGGACTTCGTTTGAAGGTAGCAGCCCACGTCCATGGGCCACTCAAAAATTAAATTTAACAACTTTATCAGCAATCAGTTTTCTGATTGCTGATAACATTGTTGAATATCTTCAATATAAAATTGATAACCAATTCAAACATGATATGAATCATGAATAATAACAGAATCAATCTCCGACGTCCGGACATCATGAAAGATGTTCAATTGCAAGTTGAAACACATTATAGAAGCAGTCTCGTGCAACGTATTAGAGCAAACGGCTCTGTCATTAATATACCTGGACTGACTATCAAACTTGCTAAAGAATTTGGATTCTGTTATGGAGTTGAACGGGCTATCAATTTGGCATATGCCGCCAGACAACTCTTTGCAAATCAGCCCATTTATATCTTAGGAGAGATTATCCATAATCCTGAAGTTAATGAGCATTTAAAGCAAATGGGAATACAGTTTCTCTCCGGAGCAGAAAAGACTGCAGATATTTCTGATTTAAAGCAGGATGACATAGTCATAATTCCGGCATTTGGAGCAAAAATAGCGACTATGGATGAATTGCAGGCTCGTGGTTGTCGCTTTGTAGATACCACATGCGGAGACGTTATGAGTGTTTGGAAACGTGTCAGACAATATGCCAACGAAAATTTCACTTCTCTTATTCATGGGAAAGCGTGGCACGAAGAAACACTTGCAACAAGTTCCAGAGCAATAGCCAATGGTGTTGGCCATTATCTAGTCGTCTTCACATTAGAAGAGACAGATTATATCTGTAATTACATCATCAATGGTGGATCTAAACAAGAATTCCTTGAAAAATTTAAAGGTTCTTATTCTCCTGGTTTTGATCCAGATGTGCATCTTAATGCTATAGGTGTTGCCAATCAAACTACAATGCTGCGCAATGAAACTCAAGAATTTCAATCTCGTTTACGCAATGCCATGCTTAAAAAATATGGAGAGGAAAATCTGGATTTGCATTTCCGCCATTTCAGCACGATCTGTGGGGCAACTCAAGAACGTCAAAATGCTTTACAAGCCCTACTTAAAGAACCTCTTGACTTATTGTTAGTGCTGGGTGGATATAATTCTTCCAATACATCACATTTAGCAGAAATGGGAGAAGCCGTTCTACCTACCTATTTTATTAAAGGGGCAAAAGAGATTGTCTCTGAAAAACTTATTCGTCATTATAATTTTCATCTAAAATCAGAGATTGAAACCTCATCCTGGCTTCCTATTGATAAATCAGATATCACGATTGGCATTACCGCTGGTGCCTCATGTCCTAATAATATCATTGAGGATACTATACGGAGACTTTGTGAATTTAAAAAAACAAATATTGAAGATATACTTCCTCCTCTAGAACATAATGAGTGAGAGACTTATTACCGGAACTTTATCTGATCCAGATGCTGTTCTAGAAACAACATTACGGCCAAGTGTTTTTTCTGACTTTACCGGCCAAACAAAGGTTCGAGAACGCTTGGAGATTTCTCTTCAAGCTGCTAAGCAACGCTCCGATACTTTAGATCATGTACTTCTTTCTGGTCCTCCCGGTTTGGGGAAAACGACTATTGCTAATATTATTGCTAAAACAATGGGCGGAAACCTTAAATGTACAAGTGGACCAACCATTGAAAAAGCAGGCGATCTGGCAGGACTTTTGACCAATTTGGAGACGGGAGATATTCTTTTTATTGACGAAATACACCGTCTTCAAAGGACGATCGAGGAATACCTCTACCCTGCAATGGAAGACTTTAAACTGGATATTATTATCGATCAGGGACCCAATGCTAGAAATGTTCGCCTTAATTTGCCCCGTTTTACATTGATTGGCGCAACCACTCGCAGTGGACTTTTAACATCGCCTCTCCTTTCTCGTTTTCCCATTAAAGAACGTCTGGATTATTATACAGCAGAAGAATTGCAGAAAATTGTTTATCGATCGGGTGGAATTCTTCACGTCGAAATGTCTGAAGATGGGGCAATGGAAATCGCTCGCAGAAGTAGAGGAACTCCCCGAATCGCAAACAATTTGCTTCGCAGAGTTCGCGATTTTGCACAGGTAAAAGGTGACGGAATTATTTCAGCAGAAGTCGCAGACCAAGCTCTTGCTATGTTAGAAATTGATGAAGATGGTCTAGATGAGATGGATAAACGCATTCTTGAGACTATTATCGTTAAATTTAATGGTGGGCCCGTTGGAATAGGTGCGCTAGCCGTTGCAGTTGGAGAAGAAAGAGATACCCTTGAAGAAGTGTATGAACCCTACCTTATCATGAATGGATATTTGAATCGAACTCCTCAGGGTCGTGTTGTTACACCATTGTCTTACAAGAAAATAGGATACAGCCGTCCTATATCAAATAAAGATGGCCAAGGAGAACTTTTTTAGCTAATGCGAGAGAAACTGAGAGAGTGGTCAGAATCCATAGAGACTTATGTCCTCGATGTCATTACGCTCCGCAAAACTGATAAAAAGGCTATTTTTGTTAGGGGAGCACTTTACTGTTTTTCTCTCTTTTTTGAAGCTATTGTGCGCATTCGAAAATTCTTATACGACGTTCGCATTTTGAGAGACACAACACTTGGTGTTCAAGTTATTGCTATTGGTAATCTTACAGCTGGAGGCACAGGTAAAACCCCTGTTGTTGAAAAGTTTGCACGTGAATTGACAGATCAAAACCGAAAAGTTGCCATTCTCTCTCGAGGATATCGTTCTAAGCCAAAGCCAATTACACAGCGTTTGTTGAATACAATACTGTTTCGGCGTGAATCCTCACCTCCCAAAATCGTATCCGATGGTAAATCCCTTTTGCTAGATAGTGAACAAGCTGGTGATGAGCCATTCATGCTTGCATCCAATTTAAAAAATGTCGTTGTTTTAGTTGATAAAGACCGTGTCAAGAGCGGACGCTACGCAATCGAGAAATTTGGCTGTGATACACTTCTTTTAGATGATGGATTCCAGTATTGGAAACTCTATGGACGCAGACAAGATGTTGTTCTTATTGATGCTCAGCAACCATTTGGAATTGAAGGAATTCTGCCAAGAGGGACATTGCGTGAACCACGCGAACATCTTAATCGAGCATCTGTTATATTTATCACCAAAAGTAATGGCAAAACAAAAGCGCTAAGAGAGAGAATTAGACAATATAATGATCATGCCCCCATCATCGAATGTATTCACGAACCAAAATATTTCGTTAATGTATATAATGACAATCAATGCATCAATGATTTAAATTTTTTAAAAGGCAAAAAAATTGCAGCTATCTCGGCTATTGCACAACCTGAAAGTTTTGAGCAAAGTCTTGTAAAATTAGGGGCAGACCTTGTATATACAAAAAGTTTTGCGGATCACCATCGCTATACTCAACAGGAAATACTCAATGTTATTAACCGCAGTAAACGTAGAGAAGCCGAATTTGTCATTACCACTCAAAAAGATGCCGTTCGTTTTCCAAAATTAGATCGCCGTGATATTGATATCTACTACTTGCGAGTGGAGGTAAAAATCATAGCAGGTGCAGCTAATTTTAACGATTGCGTCAAAAAAATTTGTTTTAGTGATTAATCTCTTTTCAAATATAATCTATTACATAGCAAGGTGTTTTCTTTTTTTGCTAGGTCTTATTCCAATTCCTTTGCTTGCACATATTGGAAGATTTATTGGACGAATTGCATATATCATAGATAAAAGGCATAGAGAAGTTGCACAAAATAATTTAAGGCTAATTTTCGGGAAAGAATTTTCTGAAAAAAAAATCCATCAGTTGGCAAAAGAAAATTATTTGCGTGTTGTAGAGGCATATTTTTCTGCAATCGGCACATTGCAAATGAATGAAAAACAACTTAAAAAAAGATTAACAATAAAAAAAATGGAGTATTTTCGCTCTGCAAACGATCCGTCATACGGACCATCACGGGTTGCTTTAATTGGACATTTTGGTAATTTTGAACTCTACGCCAAAACCACGGAATACTTGCCACGCTATCAATTTGCAACAACATATCGTGGATTTGACAATAAAATTGCAGATCAGTTGCTTCATGCGCTTCGATCTAAAAGCAGTTGCCTTTTCTTTGAACGCCGCAAGGATGGTGCAGCTTTAAAAAAAGCAATGAATTCCTCTTCATTGTTGATAGGCTTCTTGGCAGATCAACATCCTGGGGATAAAGGGTTATGGCTTCCATTTATGGGTGTAGAATGTCGCTGTTCAACTTCTGCAGCTGTTTTTGCGTTACGGTACAACAGCCCGGTTGTTCCAGTTTTTTGCTTTCGTGTTGCTCCAGGAAAATGGGAAATTGAATTTGATAAAGAAATTCCGACAAAATCATTAGATGGAACACCTAGAACTATTAAAGATATTATGATCGATATTAACGCATCATACGAGCGAGCAATACGTCGTGATCCCGCTAATTGGTTCTGGGTACATCGGCGCTGGAAATCGTATTACCGTTACTTAGAGTTACAGAAAAATTCTAATGAATAATATCCAACACATCCTCATACGTGGTGTAAATTGGCTTGGAGATGCTATTATGACTCTTCCTTGTATTCATCTTATTCGGAAGGCATTTCCTAATACACAAATTGACTTATTAACATCTCAAAAACTTTCTGGACTTTGGGAAAATCAAACAGAAATAGACACGGTTCTAACTTTTTCCAATAAATCAGATATTTTATTCACCTCTTACCTACTCCGACAAAGAAAAATAGATGCGGCATTGATTCTTCCCAATTCACCTAGGAGCACCTTAGAAACATTCCTTGCCAGAGTACCAATACGATTTGCCTATAAAGCTAAATGGCGTTCAATGTTTTTGACTCATAAAATCGCATCTCGTCCAAAATCTGCGATTATGAGGAAACGCTCCATAAAAGAAATTCGTTATTTGCAAGGTACCAACAAACAATTACATTCCTACACTTCACATTCACATCAGATTTATAATTATTTATATTTGGCACAAAATTTTATTAAAGAATTTTCTGCTCCCGGTGATCAACCTTTAACTGACATAGATCCTACACCTCGATTAAATATAAAAAAATCAGAGCAACAATCTGTTTGTCAGCGCTTTGGAATCCAATCCCCTTTTATTCCTTCTTCTGGCTCACTATTATTCGGTGTCAATGTCGGGGCTGAATATGGTACTGCTAAACGTTGGTCTGTTAGAAATTTCGCACTTACTATATCAAAACTGTCTGAAAAATATTCTGTACGATGGATACTGTTAGGAGGATCTGGTGATATTGAAATTGCCAATACACTTAAAAATCAGGCCCAATCCCTTTGCCCTCAAATTAAGATATATCCAGTGACAGGTAAAACATCATTGAGAGAATTGGCTGTTTTGACAAGTCTTTGCAAAATAGTTCTCACAAATGATACTGGTCCGATGCATATTGCTGCGGCATCTGGAGCAACCGTTGCCGTTCCATTTTTAAGTACATCCCCGGAACTAACATGTCCTGGAGCTCCGTTGGATTACAATGTCAGCAATGGAACATCAAATAAACACATTTTTCTTAGAGCAACATGCCCTTGTACTCCATGTTTCAGACGCGAGTGTCCTGCCGACTTTCGATGTGCCAAAGAAATCACACCTGAAATGATGATTTCAGCCATATCAAAATTTATAGATCATATTGGCGATCCTCTATCTATTTAAAAGTTTTGAAGAAATCAACTCTTGAATTCTTCCAACCTGAGGTAATTTCAATATACAAGCTCCTATAAGGTAGAAAATACTTCCGATTAAAGCGGGAACAAATACTTCACCCAAACGTTCCCAAATGTAATCGCACCCCACTTTATCAAACCAGATTTTATGTATTCGCCATACAATTATAGCCGTTAATCCCCCAATAAGGAGAAGTTTTATAGCAATCTGTTTTAATGGGGTAAAATCCAATTTACTCAATTGACGTTTCAATGCCATTGATAAAAAAATCATATTTAGAAATGATGTCAAAGTATTAGCTATACCTAACCCCGCTTGTCTAAAGCGAAAAACCAAAATCAAAGAAATAACAAGATTAGCACCCAGACACAGAATACTAATTTTCGCCGGGGTCTTAGTATCTCCTAAAGCAAAGAAAGCTCTTGCCAAGATATTTACACTGCTAAAAAAAACTAATCCGGGAGCCAAGCACATGAGAGCCAATGCTGATCGCTGCGTTGCAACCTCACCAAAGGCACCTCTTTCAAAAAGCAATCGGATAATTGGCTCTGCCAAAACAACTAAAAGCACTCCGGCCAAAACATTAATAAAGGCCAGATACCCCAGTCCATCAACTAGAGTTGTCCTAAATTCGCTATACTGCTTTCGACTGGCAAAGGCAGATAATGTTGGTAGCATCCAAGTTGCCAATGAAATACCAAATACACCTTGAGGTAATTCCATAAGACGGACTGCATAATCAAATGAGGCAACAATGTAATCTGAAACAAAAAATGAGAAACCACTAATGAGCAGCACATTAATTTGAAATGCTGCTACTCCCAGCGTTCCTGGGATCATTTTTTTGATCACCTCCTTAACAACAGTATTTCCAATTGGATTGATCCATTTAAAACGAAATCCCTGTTTGTGTAGCAATGGAATTACAAAACTGCTTTGTGCTACCCCAGCTACCAAGATTGCATAGGCCAATGCATAAATCTGTTGATTCAGTGTTTGTCCTACATAAGGAA
>Ga0265298_10010803_pt1 | contig 10744 bp, 7 predicted proteins | sample AusTroGonzalo_MG_3_FD_193486 | JGI IMG/M metagenome (GOLD analysis project Ga0265298, IMG submission 193486) | Bovine rumen microbial communities from tropical cattle in Woodstock, Queensland, Australia - Gonzalo_01 | ecosystem: Host-associated > Mammals > Digestive system > Stomach > Rumen ...
CAAGGGCGGGGACTGGTTTGTGGACGGAGCCACCGCCCTGGCGCGCCGCCTGCATACGCCGGAGATCGTGATCGGGGCAACCGTGGTCTCCATCGGAACGACACTGCCGGAGGTGCTGGTTTCCGCCACCGGCGCGATCAGCGGTCACGGCGGCATCGCCTACGGGAACGCAATCGGCAGCATAATCTGCAACACGGCCCTGATCTCGGCGCTGACCTTTGCAATCCGTCCCTGCAACGTCGATACCAAGAGCCTTAAAGTCCCGGTGATTTTCTTTTTCGCCGCGGCGCTTTTCTATTCCCTGACTGCTTACCTGGGCGGGAACTTTACCCGGCTGACCGGCATCATCCTGCTGGCGGTTTTTGTGCTGTATATCGCTTACACGATCTACGACGCGAAAAGACCGGCTTCCGGCGGGATACAGGAAGATATTGCTGAAAACGAACCGCAGGAAATGAATGAAGCACCGGATGAGGAGATGCCGGTCTGGAAGATCATCCTGCTGCTGGTTCTCGGCGCGGCCTGCATCGCTGTCGGGGCGAACCTGCTGGTGGACAACGGCACCCTTATCGCCGAAGACGTTGGCGTACCGGAATCGGTGATTGCGCTGACGTTTGTGGCACTGGGCACGAGCCTGCCGGAACTGGTGACCGCGATAACCGCGCTGGCCAAGGGACACAGCGCTCTGAGCCTCGGGAATATCGTCGGGGCCAACCTGTTCAACCTGGTCCTGGTTTCCGGGCTGAGCACCGCCATCGCTCCTTTCAATGTCCATGAGCTCGGCGGTAAGACGATCGGCGGCGTTCCGACCTCGCTGGCGGTTGAAATCCCGGTGATGCTCTTCGTGATGCTCTTCATGACCCTGCCGGCGCTCATACGCGGCAAACTGACCCGTCTCCAGGGGATTATTCTCCTGTGTGTCTATGCCGCGTTCTGTGTATTCCAGTTCGTTTACTGACTCTGAGCGGAAATCAGAAAATCACATTTCAGACTGACGGAACAGTTCATTTGGGACTGTCCCTGTTTTTCTGTGCAAAAACGGTTGACATAAGGCAGGCATTATGGTCTAGAATAATGCCGGAGCGAAAAGAGAAAAGGGGATGAAAGCATGACGATCAGCCTCGGAACATATGATGTACTGTTTGAAAACGGCGGGATCCGGGTGGTCAGGGAAGGAAAGACACTGTATTTCAATGCACGGCCGGTTTATGTGTCTGTCAAGACCTACGGCGCTATCAACGAATTCCGGGACACCTGCTATAACAGAGTGTATGAGAGTGAGGGGGACGTGATCGGCGAAGGCCTGCTGGTGACGCGGAACGGGTCCGAGATTGTCGTCCGCGATATATACAGCGGCTTCGGGGAAATCCTCAAAATAGCCCGCAGCGCAGAAGTCAGAAAACGGCATGAGAACGACCTGGGCTTCCAGACCAAGATTTCCCTTTACCAGACGGTTTCGGAGGAATTACGCGATTTCAATTATTTCAGTCCGGGACAGTGGTACCGTAACAACGAATTTGCCGCGGACTTTGCTATGGGACACAATATGGATCTGCAGTATCACTGGCGGAAGGAAACCTATTCCGGCCTGCCCATGTTCGCGATGCAGCATAAGGAAAGCGGGGAAACGGTTTCTTTTTCCCGCTGGGCAGCGGACGCCACACTCCCGTCCCTGGACCGGACCACCACCGAGAACTATGCCTATGTGGACGGGAAGATCACGGTTGGGTCCTTTGGCGTCAGCAAGGCGAAGCCTGAAGCCCTGACCTATACCTACTACGGCCATATGATGGCCACGCCGCTGCCGGACGCGGAGTGCGACGGGGTTTCCATAGATTATATTTATCCTGCAGTCAACGGGCAGCAGCCTTCCCAGGGGCTCGGCCCGGTCATCACAGAACAGCCGCTGACCAACGTGACCTGGGTGCACCCGATGCAGGAGGGGTTCAGGCAGCACTATGCCGTCGCGGTGACCTTCGGGCAGTATGACGGATTCGGCGAAATGATGCGCGAGACCTGGCGGATAGTCTATTCCCGGCTGAAAGACCGGCTTTTTAACGTGAATAACGAAGAATTGTTCGGTTATATGATGCGGTTCCTGCGGGAAGTGACGAAACAGTTCGGAGACGCGTGGGGAACTCCCTTTGTGGCACAGTTGCCGGATTTCGATCCCAATTCGTTCTCCGCGGAGATCGGCTTCGTCGGGCAGCAGGCGGGCATCGGTTACCAGCTGCTGAGATGGGGCAGGCTGACCGGCGACGAGGAGGCAGTCCGGAAAGGAAACGGCATCCTGGATTACTGGACACAGCATACAATGACCGAATACGGGTTCCCGCGGCTGTGGGTCCATCTGTCCGCGCATCAGGCGGAACCACAGCCCCTGTGGGTGAGACAGATCGGCGACGGAATGGAAGCGATCCTGGATGCCTACGTGTTTGAACAGAAACGCGGGACGATCCATGAGCACTGGCTGGACTACTGCGTCCGGACTGCCGACTGGCTGGTAAAAAACCAGAACGGAGACGGAAGCTTCTACCGCTCCTACAATGACGACGGCTCCTGCCGCATGGATTCAAAGGCCAGCACCCAGTGTGTCGTCCGCTTCCTGATCCAGCTGTACCTGGTGACGAAAAACGAAGCATACCTCCAAACCGCGGTCAGGGCCGGGGAATGGTCCTACGAACATCAATACCGGAAATTTGAATACAGAGGCGGGCCCTGCGATACTTCCGATATCCTGGACAAGGAGTCCGGGATCTACGCGATGTTCGCCTTCATCGCCCTGTACGACGTGACAGGAGAGGCTAAATGGCTGGAAGCCGCCTGCGGAGCGGCAGACTATACCGAGACTTTTACCTTCGTATGGGATTTCCCGGTGTACAACCGGTATCCGGTGCATCCTTTCAACCGGTACCATATCAGCGGACAGAGCAACGTCTGCGTTGGCATGCCGGGCGGGGATATCTACATGGCGGCGTGCAGTTATACCTATTACCGGCTGTATCTGCTGACAGGCGACAGCCATTACTGTGATTTTGCCGAGTTCCTGAACCGCAACTGCAAGCAGGCCAACGATATCGACGGCAGATGCGGCTACCGGTATATCGGCCTGGTCAACGAAGGCGCCGCCTTCAGCGAGCAGGAATACCGGAGCCGATACCACTGGCTGCCCTGGTGTACATTCGTCGAGGTGGATCCCGCATCCCGCCTGTACGATACCTTCGGCGCGTATGAGATCGAGGATATTGAAAAGATGCCTTTGGAAGAAAGACAGCGCAGGAACAGGATTTACGACAGTTATGCCGGATGACCGAAAACCGAAAGAAGACAACCGAACCCAAATAAACTGAAGGAGGGAACGAACAGATGCCAGGCCCGGGCGGTCCCCGCGGGAGAGCGAATTTCCTGACGGAGGAGGAAAAACAGAATTCCCCGAAGATCACAAAGGAACTGCTTCTGCGGATCTTTGCCTATCTGAAACCCTACTGGAAACAGCTGGCGCTGGTGCTGGGCTGTATTGTCGTATCATCTGTATGCAGCCTGTTTCCGTCCATCCTGACCGGCAACATCATCGACGTGCTGACGGGAAAAGACATGGGCGGCTGGTTCGGCGCGGGGATCTCCGCGCTGGTTAAGCTGATCGTGGTTTCCCTGGCGCTGAACCTGGCTTCCAACCTGATCGGGGTGGGAGAGAGCTACCTGAACAACTGGATCGCCCAGCATATCTCCTATGACATGCGGAACCAGATGTACCGGCACCTGCAGAAGATGTCCCAGCGCTTCTTCACCTCCGCGAACCAGGGGGATATCATTACCCGGATGACCAGCGACATTTCCGGGGTTGAATCCGTGATCACGGGCACCTTTACCACCATCCTGTCCAACGTCATCACGCTGGTGGTGGCCGTGATCGCCATGTTCCAGAAGAACTGGATTCTGGCGCTTGTCGGCATCGCCCTGGTGCCCCTGCTGACCCTGCCCACCCGGATGGCCGGCAAACGGCGGTGGAAGCTGGCGGGAGAGGCCCAGGAGTGCAACGACGAGATCAACGGCATCCTGAACGAGACCCTGTCCGTCAGCGGACAACTGCTGGTCAAGCTTTTCGGCAGGGAGCAGGCCGAATATGAGCGCTATGAGGAAGCCAACGGGCGGATGATCAAACTGAACATCCGGGAAAGGATGGCCGGCCGCTGGTTTTTCATGCTCCTGAGCACTCTGACTACCATCGGTCCGATGCTGCTGTATCTCGTCGGCGGTATTCTGATCATGAAATACGACAGCACCCTTAGCGTCGGCGATATCACGGTATTGGTTGCCCTGCTCGGGCGGATGTACGGCCCGGTGAACAGCCTGCTGAACATCCAGGTGGACTGGATCCGGTCGATGGCCATGTTTACCCGGATATTTGAGTACTACGACATGAAGCCGGAAATCGACGACAAACCGGACGCGAAGGTACTGACTGACGCGAAGGGCGAGATCGTCTTTGACCATGTGGACTTCACCTATGACGGGCAGCGCATGATCCTGAAGGACATCTGTTTTACCCTGCACAGCGGGGACTGCATTGCCATCGTCGGCCCCAGCGGCAGCGGCAAGAGCACGATCGTGAACCTGATTCCCCGCCTGTGGGATCCGACGGGCGGGAGGGTGACCTTTGACGGCACGGACGTCCGGGACCTGACGCTTCACTCCCTGCGGGACGAGGTCGGCGTGGTGACACAGGAAACCTATCTGTTTAACGGGACGATCCGGCAGAACCTGCTCTACGCCAAGCCGGAAGCCACGGAAGAGGAGATGCTCGAAGCCTGCCGGAAGGCGAATATCTATGATTTCATTTCCAATCAACCTGAGGGACTGGACACCATGGTCGGCAACCGGGGCCTGAAACTGTCCGGAGGGGAGAAGCAAAGGATCTCCATTGCCCGGGCCCTGCTGAAAGATCCGGCCCTGCTGATCTTCGACGAGGCGACTTCTGCGCTGGATTCCATCTCCGAGGCGGCCATCCAGGCAGCGATCAATCCCCTGATTGAGGAGCGGACTTCCATTCTGATCGCCCACAGGCTGTCCACCATCCTGGCCGCGGACGAGATCCTTGTCGTCCGTGACGGGCAAATCGTCGAAAGAGGGACGCACAAGGATCTGGTTCATGCCGGGGGCACCTACCAGGAGCTGTATGAAACCCAGTTCAGCAAAGCAATCGATTCCTGATGTGACCGGTTGACTTAGAGTCCGCTTCAACGTCTACAATGATAAAAGATAATGCGCAGGAAAACAAAGAACCGGCGTGACTGTTTGTTCCGCCGGAAGACAAACCGAAAAGGGAGGATCTTGGCATGAGAAAAGTCAGATGGGGTGTAATCGGTACCGCGGATATCGCGAAAGGACAGACCATACCGGGAATGCAGCTGGCGGAACACTGCGAGCTTTATGCGATTGCGGGCAGAAAGATCGAAAAAGCAAAGGATTATCAGAAAACATTCGGATTTCAAAAGGCCTACGGAAGTTATGACGAGCTGCTTAACGATCCGGATGTGGAAGCCGTTTATATCCCGCTGCCGAACGATCTCCACTGCGAATGGACCATCAGGGCCTTGAAAGCGGGAAAGCACGTGCTGTGCGAAAAGCCGCTGGCAGTTACGGAGGAACAGGTCAGGAAGATGTTCCGGACAGCGGAAGAAAACCATGTGCTCCTGATGGAAGCCTTTGCCTATCTCCACAGCCCCTATGTACAGGCTGTCAAGGAAGAAGTGGACAGCGGGACGATCGGGGAGATCCGTTATCTGGAATCCTCCTTCATCACTGACAGGCGGCCGGACACGGATATCCGCCTGCGCCGCGAAACCTTCGGCGGAGCCATGTATGACCTTGGCTGCTATCCATCCAGCCTGGCCCTTTGGCTGCTGGGGAAGGAACCGGACACGATCCGGGCCATTGCACAGTTTTCCGACCAAAAGATCGACCTGTTCACGGCGGCGCTGCTGGAGTACAACGGCGGACCCGTCGTTAAGCTGGACTGCGGGATGGTGCTGACAGACGGCCGGTCGGACCGCCTGTATATCAGCGGAACGAAGGGAGAAATCGAATCGGCAACGGAGTTCAACCAGTGCGGGGAAACGCGGTATACCGTGAAGCTGAACGGAAAGAAGGAAACGAAAACGGTAACCGCGCCGAACAACTATGCCCTTGAGGCGGAACAGCTGAGCCGTTGTATTCTGACGGGGGAAGCGCCGCATGTGAACAAGGAGTTCTCACTGCTGGTCGCCCGGGTGACGGACAGGATTCTGAAAGAAACCGGATATTGATAGAATAAATGAAATATGATCAAAGGAGCAATGCTGTATGAAAATGATCAATGTTGTCAACGGCCCCCAGAATGTCTCCGCGGTAGTGATGGGTTGTATGCGGATGCCGGCTCTGTCTGTCGAAGCAGCAGCCCAAATGATTCGCACCGCGGCGGAGGAAGGCGTCAATTTCTTTGACCACGCCACCTGCTATGGGGACGGGGAGGCGGAAACCCGTTTCGGGGACGCTTTTCCGCAGACCGGCCTGAAGCGGGAGGAGATCTTCCTGCAGAGCAAGTGCGGCCTCCATTTTGACCGGAAGGAATTCGACTGGAGCAAGGAGGATATTCTGGCCAGCGCGGACGGCATCCTGAAAAGGCTGAAGACCGAATGGCTGGACGTGCTGCTGCTCCACCGGCCGGACCTTCTCTTTGATCCCGGGGAAGTGGCGGAAGCGTTCTCGCAACTGAAAAAGAGCGGCAAGGTCCGCCATTTCGGCGTCAGCAATGTGACCCCGGGACAGCTGGAACTGCTGAAGAAATACGTCGAAGTACCGCTGGTGTTCAACCAGCTGCAGTTCTCCCTGGATCAGACTCAGTTGATCGACAACGGGCTTTACCTGAACAACCTGACCACCGAACGCTCCATCAACCGGGACAACGGCATTCTCGATTACTGCCGCCTGCATGATATCACCATCCAGGCCTGGTCTCCGCTCCAGTTCGGCATGTTCAAGGGTTGCTTTGTGGATCATCCGGACTTCCCGGAACTGAACAGGGTCCTGGGCGAGCTTGGAGAGAAATACGGCGTATCCAGGACGGCTATCGCCATTGCCTGGATCCTGCGTCACCCGGCTCGTATGCAGGCGATAGCCGGAACGATGAATCCGGAGCACCTGAAGGATATCTGCTCTGCGGCAAAGGTTAACCTGACCCATCAGGAATGGTATGCGCTCTATCTCGCCTCCGGCAAATTTCTGCCGTAAAGGAAAAACGTGCTTCAAAAAAAGACTGATCGGAGCAGATCAGTCTTTTTTATGTGCAAGCATTGACTTCGAGTTTGCTCTAAAGCCTACAATAGCGGCAGATTCAGAACCGGAAACAAATGATCAATAACAGGATACCGACAGGGAAAGGACGGACACAAATGGAGATTACGATCAAACAGGTTGCGGGCATGATCGACCATACGAACCTGAAGCCTTTTGCGACAGGCAACGATTTTGCACGGTTTTGTGCGGAGGCGAAGCAGTACGGGTTCAAGTCTGTGGCGATCAACAGCTATCCGGTGGCGCTGTGCCGAAAACTGCTGGAAGGCTCCGGGGTGCTGACCGGCGCGGCGATCAGTTTTCCGCTGGGCCAGATGACTATTGAAACGAAGGTGGCCGAGGCGGAGAACGCGATTAAAGACGGATGCCAGGAGTTTGACTACGTGCTGAATGTCGGCAAGGTTAAAGAGCATGACTATGCCTATATCGAGGAAGAAATGCGGCAGATGACGGCGGCGGCGCGGAAGGCCGGGATCTGCTGCAAGGTTATCTTCGAAACGTGCTATCTGACAGAGGAAGAGATCATTGAAGTTGCGAAGATTGCCGCAAGGGTGAAGCCGGACTTCGTGAAGACGAGCACCGGCTTTGGAACTGCCGGGGCCATGGCGGAACATGTGCGCCTGATGAAAGAATACGCGGGCCCGGAGGTACAGGTCAAAGCGGCCGGAGGGATCCGCACCTGGGCCGCGGCCAGGGAGATGATCGAGGCGGGAGCCACCAGGCTCGGAACCTCCAGCGGGCTGAAAATCATCGAGGAAATGAAAAGGGAAGGCATCCGGTAAGGAGCGGAAAAAATGAATAAGATCAAAGTATGCCTGATCGGCTGCGGCAGGGCCGGGATGATCCACGCGCGCAGCTATGCGGGAAACATCCGGGCAGCCGAGCTGGCCGCGGTCTGCGATCCTGCGAAAGAGAACCTGAATGCGGCGCAGCAGGAACTGAACGTATCCCGAACCTACACGGATTACCGCGAGGTGATGTCCGATCCGGAGATCGACGCGGTGGTCGTGGTGACACCGACCCAGTTCCACCGGGAGATCGTGACAGCGGCGGCACAGTCGCATAAACATGTGTTCTGTGAAAAACCCATGGCCTCCACGGTGGCGGAATGCGACGAGATGATCGCAGCATGCCGCAGGAACGGGGTGAAGCTGCAGATGGGGTTTATGCGCCGGTTTGACCGGGACTTCCGGCGGGGAAAGGAAATGCTGGACAGCGGGGTGATCGGAGAGGTTACGCTGCTGAAATCCAACACATACGGACCGAGCCAGCCGAAACCCTGGATGTTCGACGTGCGGCGGAACTACGGACCGATCGGGGAAGTGAACAGCCATGATTTTGACACGCTGCGGTGGTACGCCGGCAGCGAGGTGAAGATGATCCATGCGGTCGGGCACAACTTCCGGAGTCAGGAGGCAGCAGGGGAATATCCGGAATACTATGACACATGCTCGGTGCTGCTGGAATTTGAGAACGGGATTGTCGGAAACATTACGGGTGCACAGTATGTCGGGTACGGGTATGATTCACGGACGGAGATTCTGGGGACGAAAGGGATCATCAAGGTCGGAAGCCAGGACGCCAACAATGTACAAACGATTACCGCGGAAGGCGGGATCCGGACGGATTCGATCGATTCCTGGAGAACGCTGTTCCGGGAGGCTTATCTGGAAGAGGACAGGGCGTTTATTCGCGCAATCATCGACGATAAGGAGCCCGAAGTGACAGGATGGGACGGCAGAATGGCTTTATTGCTGGTTCATGAGGGCCTGAGGTCAATACTGGAAAAAAGGCCGATTATCATACAGGGATAAGGAGTGAAGGGCATGAAAGCGATCAGACTGCTTGGGAAAGAGCGGATTGAGTTGCAGGATATACCAGCGCCTGAGATCAGCGAGGGGGAAATGCTGGTCCGCATCCGCGCGGCCTCCATCTGCGGAACGGATGTGAGAATGTTCCGGAACGGACACCGAAACATCAGCGAGACGAACCCGCTGACGCTGGGACATGAGTTTGCCGGCTATATCGCGAAGACCGGCGGCAATGTCAGGGGATACAGCGTCGGACAGCGCGTGGCCGTGGCGCCGAACGTCGGATGCGGCACATGCGACCTTTGCGTGAGCGGAAACACGCATCTGTGCGCGCACTACGAGGCTTTCGGCGTTACGATGGACGGCGGGTTCGCGGAATACGTCAGGATCCCGGAGACAGCTGTCCGGCAGGGAAATGTTTTGATCCTGGATGAAGGAATTTCCTACTGCGAAGCGGCGCTGCTGGAACCGTTGAGCTGCGTATACAACGGACAGATGCTGACCGGCGTACATCCCGGCGACGATGTACTGATCATCGGGCTCGGACCTATCGGTCTGATGCATATTATGGTCGCAAAACTGCTGGGGGCAGGGAGGATCTTTGTCAGGGATCTGTCCCGGAAACGGACCGAGAAAGCGTGCAAACTGTTTCCGGAGGTGATCCCCGTCCAGGACGACGTGAAAGCCGCGCTGGCCAAAAAAGGAAAGCAGGGAGTGGATCTGTGCATCATTGCCGCTCCGTCCCCGGAAGCGCAGGCAGAATCCCTGGAATACATGAACATCAACGGGCGGGTGCTTTTCTTCGGCGGACTGCCGGCCGGACGGGATACGGTTCCGCTCAACACCAACCTGATTCACTATAAGCAGCTGCACATCCAGGGGTGCACAAGACAGAGCATCTCCGAATACCGGCTGTGCCGGAAACTGGTAAGCAGCAAACAGATTCCGCTGAACCTGATCATGTCCGACACGTATCCGCCGGAACAGTACAGGGAGGCCTTTGAGGCCGCTGCTGCTGCCAGAGGACTGAAACACGTATTTGTATTCGAGGAATGAAGATGGACAGAACGATGATCATGGCAGTGGATCTCGGCACAAGCCAGATCAAGGCGGGCATATTCAACACGGACGGCGTCCGCCTCGCCCTGGCGCGGGAACCAGTGCGCAGCGAAAAACCGGCACCGGATCAGTTTATCCAGCACGGGGAAGACATCTGCGCATCGGTGGTGCGCTGCATCCGGAAGGCGGCTGAGGAAACCGGAAACGCGGACGGGATCGCAGCTATCGCTTTCACCGGACAGATGGCCGGGTTTATGGGCGTGGGAAAGGGCTGGGAGGATATTACCGGATGGTCCTGCTCGCTGGACACGCGTTACACCGCGTTTGCCGAAAAGCAGATGAATGAGCACCGTGATGACTTTGTCTGCATATCCGGTACCGGAAATCCGCTGTTCTCGGCCAAGTACGCCTGGTTTGCCCACGAGTTTCCGGAACAGGCAAAGCGGATCCGGAAATATCTGATGCTGAACGGATATATCATCGGCCGGCTCGGAAACATGCCGCTGGAAGATGCGGTGATCGACGGATCGCTGCTGACATGG
>Ga0265298_10010806_pt1 | contig 10742 bp, 9 predicted proteins | sample AusTroGonzalo_MG_3_FD_193486 | JGI IMG/M metagenome (GOLD analysis project Ga0265298, IMG submission 193486) | Bovine rumen microbial communities from tropical cattle in Woodstock, Queensland, Australia - Gonzalo_01 | ecosystem: Host-associated > Mammals > Digestive system > Stomach > Rumen ...
GTACAGCAACGTCGTGCCGTCGCGCTTCGTGCCCTTGGCGGGGTGCTCCAGCTGCGTCAGCACCTGGCCCACCACCCATGTGTGCATCACCTTGTCGAATGCGCGGAGCAGTGTCACCACGTCGGGTGCTGCGCCACCGTCCTTCACGGCGATGGTCTTCGTGCGCCATTGGCGGTCCACCTCGCTGTTGCTCAGCATTCTCTGTGCCGTGGCCGTCAGCGTCAGCAGACAGACCATCGTGAGTAGTATCTTTTTCATATCGGGGGGCGAAATTACGAAAAAAACTTGGCTTTTCGCATAACTTTTCGTAAAAAACACAAAATCCGCCCCTTTTTGTACATACAGGGGTGGATTTTGTGCTATATACATGTTGTGAGTACAAATGCCTACATGGCTATCTTCAACGTCTTGCTGCCAGCTTTTACGATATAGACGGCTCCATTACTGACACCTATTCTCATTTCGCCGCCATCGGCAGGAGTGCTGCTGACAAGCTTGCCGTCTGTGGTGTAGACAGAGATGATGTCGCCTGCCTCAGTGCCGCGAACCACGATGTCGTTTCCTGCCCCGTAAGCCTTCACGTTACTCAGGCGGGCCGAGGCAACGGCGTCGACGGTCAACTCGTATGTCACGCGGAGTTCGCCACTCTCATACATGGCGGGTGTCGTGAATACGCCATTCTCCAACTGCTCGGTCACGTCTGTGCCGTTAAAGGTCACGGTGTTCACCTTCCAGCCCTCTTCAGCCTCGATGACTACAGCGTAGTTGGCGCCCTTTGTGACGGGCATCTTCACACGTCCGCTCTCCGACTGTGCAATAACCAAGTAAAGGTTCTCGACGATGGGCAGAATCTGTGTAAACTTACTCCAGAGGGCGTGAGCCTTATAGTCGTTGAGAGCAGCTGCAGGAACGTAAAGAGTAGCCGTAAAGTAGTTGAACGACTCGTTATCAGCAGCTGGTACGGTCGAATTCTTTACTGTGACACTCTTCAGCGCATTGCAGCCACGGAAAGCGCGATAATTGACATTTGTCAGCTTCTCTCCCATCTTCACAGTCTCCAGCGCAGTACAATTCTCAAAACAATAGTTTGCAATGATTCTCACACCGTTGCCGATAGTGGCGCTGGTCAGGGCTGTACAGCCATTGAAGGCGGAGGATCCCATGGTGGTCACGCTGTTTGGAATGTTGATGGACTTCAACTTTGTACAGCTGTTGAAGGCATTGTCACCAATGACGGCACAGCCATCGTTGATGGTCACAGAGGTAATGTTGACACAGTCTTCAAAAACACTGCTAGCCATCTCCTCGAGCCTGCCGCTCAGTTCCACCCTTGTCAGGGAAGTGCAGTTGATGAAGGCGTCGGCTTCCAACTTGCGGATGCTGCCCGGCCAGTTGATGTCGCTGAGGCTCGTGCAGTTGCGGAAAGCGCGGTAGCCAATCTGTTCAACCTTGCTGCCCTGCTGCACAGACTCCAGGCTGGTGCAGTTCTCAAATGCATAGTTCGGAATACGCTTTAAGCCGTTGCCGATGGTGACGGTAAGCAGGGCCTTACAACCGTTGAAGGTGCCGGAGCCCATCGTTGTCACGCTGTTGGGGACGTTGACGGTCTTCAACTTCGTGCAGCCGCTGAAGGCATTGTCGCCAATGACGGCACAGCCCTCGTTGATGGTCACAGCAGTAATGTTGATACAGTCCTCAAAGACATTGCCAGCCATCTCCTCAAGGCTGCTGCTCAGCTCCACCCTTGTCAGGGAAGTACAGTTGATGAAGGCGTCGGCTTCCAACTTGCGGATGCTGCTCGGCCAGTTGATGTCGCTGAGGCTCGTGCAGTTGCGGAAAGCGCGGTAGCCGATCTGTTCCACCTTGCTGCCCTGCTGCACAGATTCTAGATTGGTGCAGTTCTCAAATGCATAGTTCGGAATACGCTTTAAGCCGTTGCCGATGGTGACGGTAAGCAGGGCCTTGCAGCCGTTGAAGGCGCCGGAACCCATGGTGGTCACGCTGTTGGGGACGTTGATGGTCTTCACCTTCGTACAGCCGCTGAAGGCATTGTCGCCAATGATAGCGCAGCCCTCGTTGATGGTCACAGAGGTAATGTTGATGCAGCCCTCAAAGACACTGCCAGCCATCTCCTCGAGTCTGCTGCTCAGTTCCACCCTTGTCAGGGAAGTACAGTTGATGAAGGCGTCGGCTTCCAACTTGCGGATGCTGCTCGGCCAGTTGATGTCGCTGAGGCTTGTGCAGTTGCGGAAAGCACGGTAGCCGATTTGCTCAATGTTGCTGCCGAGTGTTACAGCCGTCAAGTCCGTACAGTTCTCGAATGCATAGTTGCCGATTCTTTTAACCGTATACGTCGTACCGCCGTTGGTGACGGTAGCGGGGATGTTGATGCTGCCCGTGTACTTCGTGTCACCAGCGACGACTGCGACAACACGACCGGTCTGGTCAGTAATGTCGTAGGTAATTCCATTAGCAATGAAGCCGGCGGCCTGCGCGCCGAGGCCCATCAACAGGATCGCAACCAATGCGGTAAGTCTTGTAGTCATGATTTTCATAAGCGTTTTTGTAAAAGGTTAGTTAGATAAATTGCGTAATTACGCTGCAAATATACGCAAAATATTGAGAATCACCATCGTTTTTCCGTTTTTTTTCGTAATTTTGTGCCCGAAAACCATAAAATAGACAGACTACGATGCAAAAAAGACTACTGCTGACAGCTTTATCATTTATCATTTGCCAATTATCATTTAGCCCCGCAGGGGCGCAAACCTTCGACAACCTACCCGACCCCATCGAGGACGTCAACAAGGTGGTCGATAACACCCCCGACTCCATTGCCAAGGCCCTCATGTCGCGCCCCAAGCCCGGCTCGACACGCAAGGACATGAACCCCGTGCTCTTCCTCGTGGGCAACTCCACCATGCGCAACGGCACCCTGGGCAACGGCAACAACGGCCAGTGGGGCTGGGGCTACTACTTCCCCCAGTACTTCAATGCCTCGAAGATAACCGTCGAGAACCAGGCACTGGGCGGCATGTCCACGCGCACCTTCTATACCGACCTGTGGCCCGCCATCCGCGAGGTGCTGGAGCCCGGCGACTGGGTGGTCGTCTCCATCGGCCATAACGACAACGGCGAGTTCTTCGACCAGCGCCGTGCCCGTGCCGTCATTCCCGGCGTCGATGAGGACACCTGCTACGTGGGCTTCAACCAGCGCACGCAGCGTCAGGACACCGTTTACAGCTATGGCCACTACCTGCGACTCTATATCAAGGAGATACGCAAGAAGGGCGCCAACCCCATCCTCATGTCGCTGACACCCCGTAACGACTACGACGCCCGGGGACGCATCGTGCGCAAGCCCCAGACGGAGTGGGCGGCCTACGTCGCCGCCACCGAGGGCGTGCCCTTCGTCGACCTCAACGAGTTGTCGGGCCGCAAGCTCGACTCCTACAGCCGCTGGAAGGTGGACTACCACTTCCTTGGCGACAAGATACACACCTCGAAGTTCGGCGCCGAGCTCAATGCCCGTACCGCCGCCGAGGGACTCTACTACAGCAAGAACCCCCAGCTCGCCACCCTGCAGGCACTGATGCAGAACGTGCCGCTGAAGCAGAAGGAGCTGAAGCGCGAGGCAGGCAAGCCCGTGGTCTTCTTCACCGGCGACAGCACCGTCAAGAACGCCGACAAGGACGCCGACGGCATGTGGGGCTGGGCTTCGCAGGCACAGACCGTGTTCGACGAGAAACGCATCACGCTGTTCAATGCCGCCCGTGCCGGTCGCAGCACGCGCACATTCATCAAGGAAGGACTGTGGGATGAGGTTTACAATTCACTTCAGCCCGGCGATTACGTCACTATCCAGTTTGGCCATAACGACATCTGCCCCATCACCGACGCGAAGGGTCGTGGCGTCATTCCCGGAACGCAGGACACCCTGCACGTCTTCAAGATGGACAATGGCCAGTATGAGGTCGTTTATAGCTTCGGCTGGTATCTGCGCAAGATGATTGACGACTGTCGCGAGAAGGGCGCCACGCCCATACTCGTCTCGCTGACACCGCGCAACGAGTGGCCCGGTGGCAAGGTGGAGCGTCGCGACGACACCTACGGTCGCTGGTACCGAGAGGTTGCTGAGCAGACGGGCGTCGCCTTCGTCGATGTCCACAACATCTCAGCCGACTTCCTCGACAAGCGCTTCGCGGTCAAACAGCTGCCTCAGGATAAGGAAAAAGCCAAGGCCAAGATTAATGAACTGAAGAAGAAAGCCGGCGACCGCTACTTCAAGCAGGACCACACCCATACCTCCAAGGCCGGGGCTCAGATGAATGCCCGCAGCTTCGCCGACGGTCTCCGCCAGATAAATTCCCCACTGGCCGAGTATCTCAAATAACGCCTGTAACATCGCCATACCTTCTTATTCCCTGTACTCCAGAATGTCGCCCGGCTGGCAGCCCAGCTCGCGGCAGATGGCTTCGAGGGTGGTGAATCGGACCGCCTTGGCCTTGCCCGTCTTCAGTATTGAGAGGTTCGCCAGCGTCAGTCCCACGCGCTCAGCCAGTTCGCTGAGCGACATCTTGCGCTTGGCCATCTCCACGTCGAGGTTCACTACTATCTGTCCCATAGGCTTAGATGGTTAAGTCCTGATCCTCCTTCAGCTTCAGGCCGATGGCAAACACCTCAGCCACAATCAGCTGGAACACTCCCAGGATAACGCCCATGCTGTTCTCCATGCATACTTGGGCGGCAGGCTCGTTTGACAGCAGGCTGAAAACTATCAGCCATACGTCGCCGGCCAGCAGTCCCCAGCCCGCCCAGCGCAGCAGTGGCACGTTGTTCCACACAAACACCTTGTCGCGGTTGACGTTCAGGATGAACCGTACGAAACTCACGAACGAGACAACGGTCACAAAGAAAACGGGGATTCCCACGACGACCATCAGCCACTCCGTCATACTGTTGAAGGGCGACATCGTTCTCGCGTTCCGTCCCTCCTCCCAGCCTTCGCGGAAGGCCTCGGCCATCTCGTTGCAGTCAACGACGATAGGCATAATCAGATCTGCTGCCATCAGCACCAGCATCACAATACACAAGACATTCAAATACTTCTTCATACCTTATTATTTATCGTTTTAATTTAGTTATTTATCGAATATCGATGTGCAAAAGTAGACATAATTTCTGAACCAGCCAAATAAAATCGATAAAAACTTATTGAAAAACGATAAATTTAACCTCCATTAAGAAACCGCACCGCTGGAGTCCGTAATAGATGACAGGGAGATGACGGGGGATAGGTACAACTACCTGTAGTTTATCGAATGCTTACCTTTATCATTTAAGAAATATTTATTTAGTCTTGAGGACATTAATTGCGAATAGACTGTTGCTCCATTTCTATTCAGATGAGTATTATCACTAAATAGTTCTGGAGCGCCAATAAATGCATCACTATAATAGTCCTGGAAACATGGTACGCCATACCTCTTACACAGGTCATCTACGTAAGACACACAAGGAACTGGATTACATGGAAATTTCAACAACGATGGTGGAAAACACACACAAATTTTAACACCTCGTGCCTGACACTTTTGAATAATTCGTTCCAAACAGTCCATTTTCCATTTAACAGGCGTATCAACCTTATTTATTATGTTTATTACAGGAGGAATTCTTGGAACTTTAGCCTCATGAAAGCCATTAGGAGCATAATAACTATGGTCAAACAAACTATATATTAAAATACGCGCCCAAACAATATTAAAGCGATAAAAACTGGACTTTAACAAAATTCTTTCACTTGGCTCCACATTGTCAAAATGCTCATCAATACTACTATAGCCTGTGTGATAATACGGGCGCAAGACTTCATAGAGACCTGCACCAATATTCTCCCCCATTTCTTCGGGTCTCATTCCCAATACGACTATTCGTGGAGTATAGCGTTGCAACGCACAATCAATCATCGTCTCAAAGAAATCAATTCCTTGCCCAGTTATTCCACCATTATAACAATTCATTCCCAAACTGTCTTCGAGAATCTGAGGGTTTAAGCCATTGGCAATGAGGCTGTTCCCTATGAGAAGGACATCTGCTTCTACATGCTTAATCAGTTTGTCAAGAGGTTGGTAACGACCGGGCAGATCATGAGTTTTTACATAGTTAATACTACAATAGCCAAGAATCACATCTGCTATCACAACAAGCAGTGTCGCATTTACAATAAAAAAAAGGACTTTCTTCATACACCTAGAATTGGAAATAAATAAACTTTCCACTATTAAACTCGGCACATAACAAAATAATAACAACAAGAAGGGCTGTAGCAGGTATACTAATCCAAGAATTTCGATGATGTACCAATGCAATCTTCACATGATATTCATCCTTTATCTCTTTAAATATCAGAATCCCTATCATTAATAATGGTAAAACTATAGATGGGACACCCTCACCTTCATATAAAGTTCCTTGATCTGATATAATTTTATGCACAATAATAAAGGAATCTTTCAAACTATTGGCGCGAAAGAATATCCACGCAAAACAGACAACCAGCCAAGTGGCAAAAATCTCGCATAATTTGGGTAATAGTTTACGGCTACCGACAAATCTAACATACAAAGTATTTACAACTAAGAACACACCGTGTAATCCTCCCCAAAAGACAAAAGTCCAGTTTGCTCCATGCCATATCCCGCTGACTAACATTGTAATCATCAAATTACGGCAATGTTTCCATCTGCTACAGCGACTTCCACCTAGTGATATATATACATAACTGCCAAACCAAGATGACAACGAAATGTGCCATCTATGCCAAAAATCTTTAACTGAAAGAGACAAATAGGGATGGTTGAAGTTTTGCATCAAGGTAAAACCCATGCAACGAGCTGTACCAATTGCTATTAAAGAATATCCACCGAAATCGCAAAAAATCTGGAATGCGAAAAAGAAAGTTGCCAATAATAAACTTGTCCCATTATGATTAGGGACATTATTATACACGGCATCTACATACGGTGCCACATTACCAGCCACACATAGCTTCATAAAATATCCCCATATCATCATCTTCAGACCATCAATAAAACCATCTCCGTCAAATATGTGTTTTTGGTGAAATTGTGGTATAAGATTTTTTGCCCGTTCAATAGGGCCAGCAACTAACTGCGGGAAAAAAGAGACGAACAAAGCGTATGTGATAAAATTTTTCTCCGGTTCAATCTCTTTTCTATATACATCAATTATGTAGCCAATACTTTGAAACGTATAGAACGATATTCCAACTGGCAGGAGAAAAGAGGAATAAGGGATATCAAGTTTAACAACTTCCCAAAAAGAGAAGAAATTTAATATAGACTCTATGGCAAAATTATAATATTTGAAGAAAAAGAGGATTAGTAGATTAATAGACAAACATAACTTAACATGTAAGCTCCGATATCGAGTAACCTTAAATATCTTATTACCACAATACCATGTAGAAATAGAGGTAAATAATATTATTAATGCATAAGCTGGTTCCCAACACATATAAAAAAAATAACTCGCAATAAGCAAAAGACCATTTCGAAATTTGTCTGGTGCCAGCCAATATGACAAACAGACAACTGGGAAAAACAGCAAAAAAGATAATGAATTGAAAAGCATCCTTAAAACGCCTATATTCTTATAGTTGTATATATCAAATTATCAATTGCAAATTTACGAACTTTCTTTGAAACAGCCAAACGTTTTTGACAAAAAGTACAAAAGGATGTTGATTATCTATAATATAATCATCATTTTTGCATTATTTGTCTTTTGATAGAAGTCATTTTTCTAGATGACAGGGTACTGGTACCTGACATATGTGAATCAAAATGAAGAAGTCCCAGACTCTCTGGGCGGACTCGGCTCTCCCCTCGCCGAATACCTGAAGAAGTGAGTTGCACCTTTAATTGTGACTTTTCTTCCTGAAGTTTTGTCGTTTCAGATTATTTGCGTACTTTTGCAATGATGAAAGCGAAGTACATCCTCTTTCTGCTGCTGTTAGTCCTCTGCAGCTGTACGTCCGAGACCCGTCGGGCGGAGATGCGTCAGCGCCTGCAGGCACTGAATGAATTGAATCGTGCCGATTCTGTGCTTACGGCCATGGAGCGTGACGAGGCCCAGACACTTGTGTCCTTCTTCGACCGGCATGGCACCAGCAACGAGCAGGTGCTTGCCCACTATCTGCTGGGTCGCTGCTATGCCGATATGCACGAGGCTCCCATGGCTCTTCACTGCTATCAAGAGGCCATCAGCCGTGCCGACACTGCTGCACTGGATTGTGACTATGCCCAACTCTGTCGCGTGTATGCTCAGTCGGCCAAAATCTTTTATCAGCAGGGGTTATACAGAAATCAAATTGAATATAGTGATCTGTCATCAGAATATGCTTGGCAGGGAAAAGATACATTGAATGCTCTGCTATGTTATGCAAATAAAGCAGCCGCCTATAGCCAACTTCAGTTGAAAGATTCTGCTATTCAAGTATACGAGGATGCCATAAAACAGCTAAAGGCCTATAATTATAATAAGGCTGCAGCAGGCTTTGAAGGTGTACTTGCTCGACTCTTTATTGAGAAGGGAATGATAGTTGGTACGGAACAATATTTAGAGGAACACGAAAAAGAGTCTGGCTATTTTGATTCCATTGGAAATATAGCCAAAGGGCGTGAGGTTTATTACAATACCAGAGGTCTGTACTACCTGAAAAAGAATCAACTTGATTCTGCAGAGTATTATTTCCGAAAAGAGTTGCGAACAGGCAAGGACTTTAATAACCAGCGTGCGGGTGCTTATGGCCTTTCTCTGCTTTACCAACAAAAGGCTCTTTCTGACTCCATGGCAAAATATGCTCTCTATTACTCTGACATGAATGACTCTTGTTTTGCTCAAAAGGCAATACATGAGGTGGAGCAGGCCAAGGCGATGTACGACTATACACGCCAGCAGGGACTGGCACAGCAAGAAGAGTCTCGAGCGCAAAAGAATGCTCACCGTTTCTGGATTGCTATGGCTTTGGCAATGGCGCTACTCCTGTGTTTGTCTGTCCTCTTCTTGAAGTACCAGAAAAAGAGGAAAACACAAATGTATCAGGCACAAAAATTAGTGGATCTTCAGATTTCATATATAACTGCTCAAAATGAGTTGGAGAAGTTAAAAAACAATGAAGACCTAAGGTCTCTTGTTGCAGAAAAGGAACAGCAAGTTCATCAACTGGAAGAGGCAATTACCCAGTATAAGCAGCGTGAGTTCGGGTTGAAACGGGACGAAATCGAAGCCAACATTAGAAAGCAGAGTGTTTATAATGATTTTATGAAGCATGTAAATCGAGGCACAATGCCAACAGACAAGGAATGGGAAACTGTAGAGTTGCTGTTGGCCAAGACCCTCCCCACTTTCTATAGTTTAATCTCAGTTAAGAAATATACTCTTAGTGACAACGAGTACCGAGCATGTTTGGCTCTTCGACTAAAAGTATCTTCTTCACAAACAGCCAACCTCTTAGGCTTGTCTCCGTCATCTCTGACATTAATCAGAAAATCACTCCTTTGCAAATTGTTCAATGCGAAGGGCTCTGCGGCAGAATTTGACGAAAGGCTGATGCTTTATTATTAGTAAGTGTCTGTACCTCAGGTAAAATAGACTATTTTAGTGGTTTTTTGGCAATTGCTTACTAAAAAATCACTAAAATCTTAATGACCAAATTTCTTGCAAATACAGTCAAATTGTTTCTATATTTGCAGCCGGAAACCGGTTTCATGTATGTTTATCATTAATAACAAGAGAAAACGAATGAATAAGTATGTTATGTGTATGGTCATGGGGCTGCTTGTCAGTCCCATGACTTTGCGTGCTCAGGAAAAAATTGAAGCACAAGTAAAGGCCGATGTTGTGAGTCACTACATCTGGCGTGGTAAGGACAAAGCCGGGTTTAGCATTCAGCCCAAGGTGGAAGCCTCGTGGAAAGGACTGTCATTGAAAGCCTTTGGAAGTGCCGGGTTAGAAAAAATCGACTATCAGGAACTGAATCTTGGACTTAGTTATAAGCTGGGATGTTTCAATGTCGGGGTGACGGATTACTGGCAGTCTGGCGTGGACCTGGAAAACCGTTATCTTTTCTATGATACGCGGAAGGGAGCCCATCAGTATGAGGCCAATATAGGTGTTGACTGTAAGGTATTCTCGTTGCAGGCTTACACCATGTTTGGCGGCAATGATTTTAAACTTGATGGTGACCGGGCGTATTCTACTTACATTGAGTTAGGCGTACCTTTCAAATTAGGTGGACTTGATTGGGTGACAACGGTTGGCGTGACACCGATGGAGAGTGCGGGCCGATGGGAGGTCCATAGCCGCGAGACCCGTGACTATGGTGTGCGCGATGTCAACACCCGCGTGTGGGACTATGGCGAAGGCTTTGCCTGTTGTAGTGCTACATTGCGTTGTACGAAAGACCTTGACCTTGGGATTATTCACATGCCAGTTTTTGCAGAGATGAATACGAACCCATATCTTAAGAAAGCAGCCATCATACTCGGCTTCAGTATCGTTCCTTGATAAGATGACCAGGGGACGGTTCTGAAGTGAACCCAGAAAGTTGGACACAACTTAAAGGTTCAAATGAAACGTAGTTACAGTCTAGAAGAAAAGTTATGCGCAATTGGATTTGTCTTCCAAGGAGAGTCTGCTCGTTCTGTCTCTCGTAG
>Ga0265298_10010807_pt1 | contig 10742 bp, 10 predicted proteins | sample AusTroGonzalo_MG_3_FD_193486 | JGI IMG/M metagenome (GOLD analysis project Ga0265298, IMG submission 193486) | Bovine rumen microbial communities from tropical cattle in Woodstock, Queensland, Australia - Gonzalo_01 | ecosystem: Host-associated > Mammals > Digestive system > Stomach > Rumen ...
ACGGTCTCCCACGATGCCGCCGCCCTGGAAAAGAGCCGCGTCCTGGTGAGCCAGCGCCGGCGGGATACCTTGAGCGTGAAGATGCAGGGCGGCCCCACGCAGGCCCTTGCCCTGGATGCGGCCAAGAACCTGGAAGTGCTGCTGGAACCGCGTGACCTGGACGATTATTCCTTCGAGATGGATTTCCCGGCCTATGTGAACGACCGGGTCCAGTTCGTGATTCGTTTCCATCCGGCCCGGGAACGGGACTATGCCCTGTATGACGGGACCCTGTACATAGACCGGGAATACCTGAGTTTCACGCGGATAGAGATGGCCATGGACATGAGCGACCAGGCCCGGGCCACCCGGGCCCTGCTGGTGAGAAAGCCGCTGTCCCTGCGCTTTTTCCCGGAGGAAGCCTCCTTTGTCCTGAATTACACCCTGGAGGGCGGCCATTCCCGCCTGGCCTATTACCGCGGCACCCTCCGCTTTTTCTGTGACTGGCGCAAACGCCTGTTCCGCACGCGCTATACCCTGGTGAACGAGCTGGTGGTCACCGACCTGCTGCCCGACCCTGTGTCCATTCCCCGCGCCCGGCGCTTCCGCACCCAGGACATCCTGGGCGACAAGGCGGCCGAGTTCATGGACCCGGACTTCTGGCAGGACTACAATATCATCGAACCCTCGGAGAGTCTGGAACACGCCATCGACCACCTGCGCAAAGGACGGTAATTTTTCGTACCTTTGTTGTCATGACGCTATTTCTGACCGGCAGTCCCACCCGTTTCGGGGAGGACCACTTTACCGAAGACAACGGTTTCCTGGCCGATGTCCAGGCGTCCCTGGCTGCGGTTACGCCGCCGGGGAAGAAGCCCCGGGTGCTGCTGGTGAGCGCCGCTCCCGACGACAAAGGCTTCACAGACTCCGTGAAACAAGGCATGAGCCAGTGCATCCACCGCTCAGGCATTTCCACCGCCTCCATCGTGATGCTGGACAGGCGCAATGCCCATCAGGCGCCGCAGCTGGTGAGGGAGGCCCACTGGGTCATCCTGTGTGGCGGCCACGTGCCCACCCAGAACCGCTTTATCCACGAGATCGGCCTGAAACAGCTCCTGGAGGGCTTCCCGGGCGTGGTGATGGGCTGCAGCGCCGGTTCCATGAACTGTGCCGACGAGGTCTATTCCCATCCCGAACTGCCCGGCGAGGCCGTGGATCCTTCCTATCGGCGCTGGCTCCGGGGCCTGGGCCTGACGGATATCCAGCTGGTCCCGCATTTTGAGCAGGTGCGCTATGCCACCGTGGACGGGCTGCGCCTGTTTGAAGACATTGCCTTCCCCGACAGCTGGGGCCATCGCTTCTACACCTTCCGCGACGGTGGGTATGTGAAGCAGCAGGACGGCCGGCGCGAGCTGCACGGAGAAGCCTTTGAGATCAGCCGCGGTGCCATGCGCCGCATCTGTGAAGAGAATCAAACCTATCGCTTTATGAACCTGATATTCATTTCGCCCCATTTCCCGCAGACCTACTGGCATTTCTGCGCCGGGGCCAGAGCCAACGGGGTGAACGTGCTGGGCATTGCCGACACGGACTATGGGAACCTGCCTCGCGAGCTTCGCGACAGCCTTACGGATTACTACCAGGTACGAAACCTGGAGAGCTACGACGAGATGTACCGGGCCGTGGCCTGGTTCGCCCACAAATACGGCAAGATTGACTGGATTGAGTCCAACAATGAATACTGGCTGGAGCAGGATGCCCGCCTGCGCACAGACTTCCACGTGACCTCCGGCATCGGCAGCGACCATATCGCCGCCATCCGGAACAAGAGTGAGATGAAAAAGTACTACGCCCTGGGCGGCATTCCCACGGCCCGCCAGATCAAGGGCTCGGAAGGACCAGTCCGGGTGAAGGTCTTCGTCCGGAAGACCGGCTATCCCGTCATCGCCAAGCCCGACAACGGCATGGGAGCCGGCGGCACCACCAAAATCCTGGACGACGCCGGCCTCCAGGCCTGGTTCGACGCCCACGCCCGGGACTTCGGCCAGTATGTTCTGGAAGAGTTCGTTACCGGCCTGCTGGTGAGCTACGATGCCATTTTCAATGCCGACGGCGAGCCCGTCTTCGAGAACAATACCGTATTTCCCACGCCCATCATGGAGATCGTCCACGACAACCTGGACACCTGCTACTGGACCAACAAGACGGTGCCGGCCCGGCTGGCGGCCATCGGCCGGCGCACGGTGAAGGCCTTCGGGATCACCAGCCGTTTCGTGCACCTGGAGTTCTTCCAGCTGGACCGCGACCGGGAAGGCCTGGGCAAAAAAGGCGACTATGTGGGCCTGGAAGTGAACATGCGTCCGCCGGGAGGCTACACGCCCGACATGATGAACTTCGCCCACTCCACCGACGTCTTCCAGATCTGGGCCGATATGATTGCCTTTAACGAGGCCCGGAAGCCCCAGGGGGAGTCGTTCTACTGCGCCTACGCCGCCCGCCGCGACGGGAAGGACTATGTCCACAGCCATCAGGAGGTCCTGGACCGCTATGCCGGCGCTATCTGCATGAGCGAGCGTGTCCCCGACGCCCTGGCCGATGACCTGGGCAATCACGCCTTCCTGGCCCGCTTCCGGGACAAAAAGGAGATCGGGCCCTTCTTCCGCTATGTAACCGACAGAAAAGCCTGACAGGATGAGAAGATTCTTGACGATACTGGGCGCCCTGCTGGTTCTGGCCGCCTGCAGCCGGAAAGCGGACGAGCCGCTGCCCGGCCCGGCCGACCAGCCCGAGCAACCCGAGCAACCGGAACAGCCGGAGCAGCCCCAGAGCGGCCAGCAGCTGTATAACATGCATTTTGATTACTGGTGCCAGGAGGGCTCCAACAAGCTGGACGCCTGCTACGGGGCCGATGCCTCCGACGCGCAAAAGGCCGTCTGGGGATCGGCCAATGCCACGACCCAGGCCATGGGCTACCCCACGGTGAGCCCCGAATCCCGCTTCGTGGCGGTGGCGGGGGAGGGAAAACAGGCCCTCAAGCTCACCACCCAGGGGATGTCCCTTGTCTTGGGCCTCATCCGGAAACTGGCCGCCGGCAGCATCTTCAACGGATACACGGGGAACATTGATATCGCCAAGATGTCGGCCCAGATTTACTGGGGCATCCCGTTCACCCAGCGTCCCCGTTCGCTGGAGGGCTATGCCTGCTACAAGCCCGGCATCATTGACTGGACGGAGGAACCTTACACGGGGTTGGCCGGAACCCAGGATACCGGACATATTTTTGTGCTCCTGACCGACTGGGACGAACCCTTCCTGGTGAGTCCGCCCGACCATCTGGTGGATTTCGAGAACGATCCTGCCATCATCGGCTACGGGAAAGTGGTCTTTGACAAGTCCATGGACGCGTATGAGCCCTTCTCGGTCGGGATAGAATACCGCAACGGGCGTACGCCCAAATACGTGGCCATCGTGGCCTCGTCCAGCGCCCTGGGTGATTATTATACCGGTGCCCACGGGTCGGTCCTGTATTTGGACGAACTCCGCTTTGCGTATTAGGTGAAAGCGAGAAAATTGCGTATATTTGCTAGATAAATCGTAGAAGACCTATGCCAACTGCAACAGGACACATTGCCCAGGTCGTGGGACCGGTGGTCGATGTGCATTTCAACCTCTCGGCCGCCCAGGTAGAAGCCGAACTTCCCCGTATCAGCGACGCCCTTCAGGTGACTCGCCCGGATGGAAAGACCCTGATTCTGGAAGTGCAGCAGCACATCGGGGAAGACACCGTGCGCTGCGTGGCCATGGATTCCACCGATGGCTTGCGCCGCGGTCTGGAAGTGGTCAGCACCGGCGCCCCCATCACCATGCCCGTGGGAGCTCAGATCCGCGGCCGCGTGATGAACGTGGTGGGACAGGCCGTGGACGGTATGGCCGAGATGGACCGGACGGGCGCCCTGCCCATCCACCGGGATCCGCCCAAGTTCGAGGACCTCACCACCTCGCAGGAAGTGCTGCTCACCGGCATCAAGGTCATCGACCTGCTGGAGCCCTATCTGAAGGGCGGAAAAATCGGCCTGTTCGGCGGTGCCGGCGTGGGCAAGACCGTGCTCATCAAGGAACTCATCAACAATATCGCCAAGGCGCACAACGGCTTTTCCATCTTCGCCGGCGTGGGCGAACGCACCCGAGAGGGCAACGACCTGCTGCGGGAAATGATCGAATCCCACGTGATCCGCTACGGTGAGGCCTTCGAGAAAGCCATGGAGGAGGGCCGATGGGACCTTTCCCTCATCGATCCCAAGGAACTGGAAAAGAGCCAGGTGTCCATGGTCTTCGGCCAGATGAACGAACCGCCGGGAGCCCGTTCCAGCGTGGCCCTGAGCGGCCTCACCCTGGCCGAGAGCTTCCGCGACAGCGATTCCGGCGCCGGTCCCCGGGACATTCTCTTCTTCATTGACAACATCTTCCGTTTCACCCAGGCCGGTTCCGAGGTGAGTGCCCTGCTGGGCCGCATGCCGTCGGCCGTGGGTTACCAGCCCACCCTGGCCACGGAAATGGGTAAGATGCAGGAGCGCATCACCTCCACCAAGAACGGCTCCATCACCTCCGTCCAGGCGGTGTATGTGCCGGCCGATGACCTCACGGACCCGGCCCCGGCCACTACCTTCACCCACCTGGACGCCACCACGGTGCTCAGCCGGAAAATCACGGCCCTGGGCATTTACCCGGCCGTGGACCCGCTGGAGAGTACCTCCCGCATCCTGGATCCGAACATCGTGGGCGAGGCCCATTACAATACAGCCCAGCGCGTGAAACAGATTCTCCAGCGCAACCAGGAACTGCAGGACATCATTGCCATCCTGGGCATGGACGAACTCTCGGAAGAGGACAAGACCACCGTGAACCGCGCCCGCCGCGTGCAGCGTTTCCTCTCGCAGCCCTTCTTCGTGGCCGAGCAGTTTACGGGCGTCAAGGGCGTGATGGTCTCCATCGAAGATACCATCCGCGGCTTCAACATGATCCTGGACGGTGAGGTGGATTACCTCCCCGAGCAGGCTTTCCTGAACGTAGGAACCATTGAGGACGCCATCGCCAAGGGCGAGGCCATCCTCGCTGCCGCCAAATAATGGATGTAATCAAGCTTCATATCCTGAGCCCGGAAGGGACGCTGGTACAGGCGGAGGTGTCACTGGTGACGCTCCCGGGTATCGTCTCTTCCTTTACCGTCCTCAAGGACCACGCACCGCTGGTGACGGCCCTGGTGGCGGGGGACATCCGTTATGTCACGGGCGGCAAGGAGGAGCGCCTGCCCATCCGCGAGGGCTTCGTGGAGGTGCGGGACAACCAGGTAACCGTTTGCGTGGAAGTATGAGCCGGCTCCGTTTCATATCCCTGCTGCTGGTGCTGCTGCTGCCCATCCGGACGGTGGCGGCGCAGGAGTTGGACATGAATGAATATCTCTTCGGGCACGTGGGGGACTCCTATGGCTGGCACATTACCACCATCAACGGCCATCATGTCACGGTGCATCTGCCGGTCATCGTGCACAGTAAAAGCTCCGGCTGGCATGTCTTCTCCTCCCGGCACATCGAGGAAGGGGAGTCGTACGAAGGCTTCCGTCTCGCATCGGCCGATGAGCCGCACAGCGGCAAGCTGGTGGAGATAACCCCGGACGGGCCGGTGCGTCCGCTGGACATTTCCGTGACCAAGAACGTGTTGGGGCTGCTGGTAAACAGCCTCCTGCTGGTGGCGCTGGTGCTGTTTGGCGTGCGCTGGTACAAACGGCACGACGCCCGGGAAGAGGCTCCCGGCGGCTTTACGGGTATGCTGGAAATGCTGGTGATGATGGTGGAGGACGACATTATCAAGGAGTGCGTGGGACCGGATTACAAACGCTATTCCCCATACCTGCTCACGGCCTTCTTCTTTATCTTCATCAACAACCTGATGGGCATCGTGCCCTTCTTCCCCGGCGGCGCCAACGTGACCGGCAACATCGCCGTCACGCTGTGCCTGGCCGTTTTTACCTTCCTGGCCGTCAACCTCTTTGGCAACAAGCATTATTACAAGGAGATTTTCTGGCCCGACGTGCCGGTTTTCCTCAAGGCCATCCCGCTGATGCCGGTTATCGAAATCATCGGCATGTTCACCAAGCCCTTCTCCCTCATGATCCGGCTTTTTGCCAATATCCTGGCGGGCCATATCATGATCCTGGGCGTGGTTGCCGTGGTTTTCCTCACCGTAAAACTGGGCGTGGGGATGAATGCCGGCATGAGTGTTATCGCCGTCCTGTTCGGCGTCTTTATGGATGTGCTGGAACTGCTGGTAGCCTTCCTGCAGGCCTATGTCTTCACGATGCTTTCCAGCGTTTTTATCGGCCTGAGCCGGCAACACGAAGAAGAATAACTTAAAAACCATATTGTTATGTTACTTTCTACTATGATTCTCCAGGCTGCGGCAGGTGCTGCCCTCGGTAAGTTCGGTGCCGCCATCGGTGCGGCTGTTGCGGCCATTGCAGCGGCTATCGGCATTGGAAAGATTGGTAAGGCCTCCCTGGAGGCGGGGGCCCGTCAGCCCGAGCAGGCCGGCCACTACCGCCTCACCGCCATCATCATCGGTGCTCTGGTGGAGGGCGCTTGCCTGTTTGCCATCCTGGTTTGTCTGATCGGTATCAACAACTAGTATGTCACTGATTACACCGGATTTCGGCCTCATCTTCTGGATGACGCTGATCTTCGCCATCGTGTTTTTCCTCCTGGCGAAGTTCGGCTTTCCGGTCATCACGGATATGGTCTCCCAGCGGCAGAAGCGCATCAACCAGTCGCTTTCCGACGCCCGCGCCATCGAGGCCCGGATGGCCGAATGGACCGAGGAGCATGCCCGGATGATGGAGGAAACCCGCCGCGAGCAGGCGGCCATCCTGCGGGAAGCGGCCGATACCAAGGCCCGTATGGTGGCCGATGCCCGGCAGCAGGCCCGCGACGAGGCCCAGAAAATCCTGGACCAGGCCAAGACGGAGATTGCCGCCGAGAAAGAGGCCGCCCTGCGCGACGTGCGCAAGGAAGTGGCCCTGCTGAGCGTGCAGGTGGCCGAAAAGATCCTGCGCAGCGAACTCTCCGACGCCAGCAGTCAGCGTGCCTTCATCGACCACCTGGTGGATGAGGCAGAACAAGCAGGAATCCGCTCATGAACCGGAGTATCATCGTTTCGCGGTATGCCCGTTCCCTGGTGAAATACGTCGGGGAAAGCGGCAACGGCGCCCAGGTGTGCGCAGAGGCAGAAGCCTTGCTCAAGGTGCTTGCCTCGGTGCCGGACCTGCGGCGCATGACCACCGCGGCCGATGATGTGGTGTCGCCCGCCGCCAGGATCAAACTCCTTGAAGGCGCCCTCGGGAACCGGATGACGCCGGAACTGGGTCATTTCCTGTCCCTTCTGAACCAGAACGGCCGCATGACCTTGCTGGAGGACATTCTCCGCGTGTTTGTGGAAATGTATTTCCGCGAACAGGGCATCCGGCGGGCCCGGCTCACGGTGGTGACGGAACCCTCCGACCAGCTGCTGGAGCGCCTCCGGGCCCTGGTTCGGCAAACCACGGGCTGCGATGCCCGGATCATGGTCACGGTGGACCCGTCCCTGGTGGGCGGATTCGTCTTCGACCTGGACGACTATCTCCTGGATGCCAGCATCAAACGGCAGCTGGAAAAGATCCGGGAACAATTTATTGAACGTAACAGACGTATCGTGTAATGACTGGCTTAAGACCAAGCGAAGTGTCCGATATCCTGCTGGAGCAACTCCGGGATATGAAGAGCAACCTGCAGTTCGAGGAAATCGGCAAAGTCCTGCAGGTAAGTGACGGCGTGGCGCGCATCTACGGACTGGACCATGCCGAAGCCGGCGAACTGCTGGACTGCGGAAACGGCGTGATGGCCGTGGTGATGAACCTGGAGACCGACAACGTGGGCGCCGTGCTCATGGGACCCACAGACCATGTGAAGGAAGGCATGGTGGTGCGCCGTACCGGGCGCATTGCCTCCATTGGCGTGAACGACGCCCTGCTGGGCCGCGTGATCGATCCGCTGGGGAATCCCCTGGACGGCCTGGGTGCCGTGGAAGGGGAGAAGGTGGACATGCCGCTGGAGCGCAAGGCCCCGGGCGTCATCTACCGCCAGCCGGTGTCGGAACCCCTTCAGACCGGTCTCAAGGCCATTGACGCCATGATTCCGATTGGCCGGGGACAGCGCGAGCTCATCATTGGCGACCGCCAGACCGGCAAGACGGCCATCGCCATTGACACCATCCTGAACCAGCGGGCGGGATATCTCGCCGGCGATCCGGTCTACTGCATCTACGTGGCCATCGGCCAGAAGGGCAGCACCGTGGCCAATATCGTGAATACCCTCCGCGAAAGCGGCGCCATGGACTACACCGTAGTGGTGGCGGCCACGGCGGCCGATCCGGCTGCCCTGCAGTACTACGCCCCCTTCTCCGGCGCTGCCATCGGCGAGTATTTCCGCGACACGGGCCGTCATGCGCTGGTGGTCTATGACGACCTCTCCAAGCAGGCCGTGGCCTACCGCGAGGTTTCCCTTATCCTGAAGCGCCCTTCCGGTCGCGAGGCCTATCCCGGCGACATTTTCTACCTGCACTCCCGTCTGCTGGAGCGGGCGGCCCGCATTATTGACCAGCCCGAGGTGGCGGCTTCCATGAATGACCTGCCGGCCTCGCTCCAGGGCCGGGTGAAAGGCGGCGGCTCCCTCACCGCCCTCCCCATCATCGAGACGCAGGCCGGTGACGTGTCGGCCTACATCCCCACCAACGTGATTTCCATCACCGACGGCCAGATCTACCTGGAGCAGGGCCTCTTCAACCAGGGTGTGCGGCCGGCCATCAATGTGGGTATCAGCGTGTCCCGTGTGGGCGGCAGCGCCCAGGTGAAGTCCATGAAGAAAGTGGCGGGTACGCTCAAGATAGACCAGGCCCAGTGGAGTGAACTGGAGGCCTTCTCCAAGTTCTCCTCCGACATGGACAAGGTGACGGAGATGGCCCTGGACAAGGGCCGCAAGAACAACCAGCTCCTCATCCAGGCCCAGTACAGCCCCATGCCCGTAGGGGAGCAGGTGGCGGTGCTCTATTGCGGCACCCACGCCCTCATGCGGGACATCCCGGTCGCTCGCGTGCGGGAATTCCAGGATGCTTTCCTGGAGCGGCTCAAGGCCAACCATCAGGCCGATGTCCTGGAGCCCCTGGGCGCCGGCAAGCTCTCCGACGAGATTGAAAAAGTGCTGCAGGATACCGCAGCGGCCGTCGTGGCCGGTATGAAGTAACGATATGCCCACCTTAAAGGAAATAAAGGCGCGCATCGGCTCGGTGCAGAGTACGCTGAAGATCACTTCGGCCATGAAACTCGTGTCGTCGGCCAAGCTCCGCAAGGCGCAGCATGCCATCGAGGCCATGCGCCCCTACGAGCAGGCGCTGCAGCAGATGCTGGCGGCCGTTTCGCCCGACGTCTCCCCGCAAAGTGCCCCAACTGGGGAGGAAACGGTGTCGGGGAAGACGGTGATCGTGGCCATGGCGTCCAATTCCTCGCTCTGCGGCGGCTTCAATGCCAATGTTATCGCCCAGGTGTCCCGCGTGCGGCGGGCGGGCGACACCGTGATTTCCATCGGCCGCAAGATGGCCGATGCCATGCGCCGCGACGGTTTCCCTTCCCCCGAGGATTACACCGCCCTGGCCGACCATCCGGCCTATGCCCCGGCGGCCCGGCTGGTGGAGTGCCTCTCGGAAGAACGGGCTGCCGGCCATATTGACCGCGTGCTCCTGGTGTATAACCACTACGTCTCGGCCGCCAAGCAGGTTCCCGTGGTGGAAACGCTGTTCTCTCCGCGCGCCGTGCCGCAGGAAGCGTCTGATTCGCCTGATTCGCCTGATTCGCCTGCCGCGCCTGCCTGGACGGACGAGGCCCCGCTCGAGGACGCTCCCGACATCATCCTGGAGCCCGGCCGCGAGGCGCTGCTGGATGCCCTGGTGCCCAAGACCCTGAAGCTGAAGCTCTTCGCAGCCCTGCTGGACAGCGCCGCCGCCGAGCATGCCGCCCGCACGGTGGCCATGCAGACGGCCAGCGACAACGCCGAGAACCTCCTCTCCGAGCTCACCCTCCAGTACAACAAGGGCCGCCAGCAAAAGATTACCTCCGAGATCCTGGATCTCGCCGGCGGTCAGATCGAGGCGTAAAAGCCAACTTGTTCATAGCAAACCACTTATCAAATCTCCTTGCGGTCAAAACGCCACAAGAAAAATAGACAAAAGACTGATAATCAACAAACTAACGAAAACGCCATGAAGGCCTATATCCAGCAAAACAAGCAGCGCTTCTTTGAGGAACTGTTTTCCCTGCTGCGCATCCCGTCGGTGAGTGCGCAGCCGGCGCATAAGGAAGATATGTACCGTTGTGCCAGGCGGCTCACGGAGCTGCTCATGGAGGCAGGTGCAGATAAAGCAGCAGTGTACGAGACCGCCGGCCATCCCGTGGTGTACGGCTGCAAGGATATGGGCGCAGACAAGACCGTCCTGGTCTATGGCCACTACGACGTGCAGCCGCCGGAACCGCTGGAAAAATGGCGCACAGACCCCTTTGAGCCCGTTATTGCCCCCGACCCCGCCACCGGCGAGGAGGCCGTTTATGCCCGGGGCGCCAACGACGACAAGGGTCAGCTTTTCATGCACCTGAAGGCCTTCGAGTACCTGGTGCAGACCGGTCAGCT
>Ga0265298_10010808_pt1 | contig 10741 bp, 6 predicted proteins | sample AusTroGonzalo_MG_3_FD_193486 | JGI IMG/M metagenome (GOLD analysis project Ga0265298, IMG submission 193486) | Bovine rumen microbial communities from tropical cattle in Woodstock, Queensland, Australia - Gonzalo_01 | ecosystem: Host-associated > Mammals > Digestive system > Stomach > Rumen ...
GGGCATCCGCGAGGCTGACGGCACGCCCATCGCGGCACGGTTCGCGAACGGCGAGCGCGACTCGCACGGCAACCTGCAGCTCTCCGGCACGGGAGCGCTAGGCGACGCGCTGGCCGCGCACCTCAAGGCGAACGCCGGCATCTCGCGCGTGCGCGCCGATACGTTCGGCTACCTGCAGCGCTCGTTCCCAGGCGTGGCTTCGAAGACCGACCAGAAGGAGGCGCGCGCCGCCGGCGCCGCCGCCGTGAAGGCCGCGCTCGCGGGCAAGCTCGCGAATGGCACGATCGCCATCGTCCGCGCGAAGGGGAAGGCGTACAAGGTGACGTTCGAGGCGCAGCCGATCGCGAACGCCGCGAAGTACACGCGCAGCGTGCCGGACGAGTTTATCGCCGCGAACGGGCACGATGTCACGAAGGCGTTCCTCGACTACGCGCGGCCGATAGTCGGTCCGCTTCCTCCCTGCGATGTGTTCTGACGGCAAACAAGGAGCTTGAAAATGAATAGAGAAACAGTGAATGTCAACGGCTGCATCGCGGTGATCGTTGTCTCGGCCGCGCTTGGACTTTGGGCGATCGAGCCGGGCCAGCCAGATCCGCGCGTGCGCTCTTTCGTGGCGCCGACGCGCGTGGTGTGGACGTCCGGGCAGACCGGCTACAACAAACAGTCGTCGGTGGTGAACGCGGAATCGCTGCTCAAGCCGCGCTACGGGCAGATACCTGAGGTCCAGTGGGGGCGCCAGGTGGGATGCGTGCTGGAGAACAGGGGCGAGCCGGCGTCCTTGCTGCTCGATTTCGGACGCGAGCTGCACGGCGGGCTCCAGATCGGCAACCAGGGGCCTCGCGGCATGAAGCTGCACGTCCGTTTCGGCGAGAGCGTTGGCGAGGCGATGGCTCTGTACGGCGACAAGTGCGCAGGCAACGACCACGCGATCCGCGACGGCGAGTACCTGGTCCCGCACATGGGCACGCTCGAGATCGGCAACACCGGCTTCCGCTTCGTGCGTCTCGACCTCGTGACGACGGGCAAGGTGACCCTTGAGTGCGTGCGCGCCATCTCGCTCATGAGGCAGATGCCGCGGCTCGGCGCGTTCAAATGCTCGGACGAGCGTGTCAACCAGGTGTGGGAGACTGCGGTGCGGACGGTCCACCTCTGCTGCCAGGAGTTCCTGTGGGACGGCATCAAACGCGACCGGCTCGTGTGGATGGGCGATACGCACCCGGAGACGCGCACGATTCTTTCCGTGTTCGGTGCGGTCGATGTGCTGCGCGACTCGCTCGACTACGCCGCCGCCGTAACGCCCACGAACTGCTGGATGAACGGCATGCCGAACTATACGCTCTGGTTCCTGCGAAACGTCCACGACTGGTACATGTTCACCGGGGACGTCAACTTCCTCAAGACGAGGCAGGCGTACCTGAAGCCGACCATCGAGCATGCGCTTGCGCAAGTCGGTGAAGACGGGCGTTCGCAGCAGAAGGGGTTCCTCGACTGGCCGACGCAGCACAACCAGCCTGCGGTACGTGCTGGCACGCAGGCCCTGCACGCGATCACGCTGGACAACGCGGCGACCATGGCCGAGGTGCTGGGCGATGCGGACCTCGCAAAGCGCTGCCGCGCTGGCGCGGCGAAGCTGCGTGCCGTCAAGCAGGATCCGTGCGGCGCGAAGTCCGCCGCCGCGCTTCTCGCGCTCGGCGGCCTGAGCGATCCGAAGGAGATGTACGCGCAGGTGCTCGGCCAGAACGGCCACGACGGCGTCTCCACGTTCTACGGCTACTACATGCTCGAGGCCATGAGCGCCGCCGGCGAGAACCAGCGCGCGCTCGACACGGTGCGCGACTACTGGGGCGGCATGCTCGACATGGGCGCGACGAGCTTCTGGGAGGACTTCAGCCTCTCATGGACGAACAACGCCACGCGGCTCGACGAGATGCCCGTGCCCGGCAAGAAGGACATCCACGGCGACTTCGGCGAGTTCTGCTATCCCGGCTACCGCCATTCGTTCTGCCACGGGTGGAGCTCCGGTCCGGCGGCATGGTGCATCAGCCACGTGCTTGGAATCGAGGCGCTCGACGTTGGCGGCAAGACGGTGCGTGTGCGTCCGTTCCTTGGCGACCTCGCATGGGCGGAAGGCGCTCTCCCGACGGCGCAGGGTGTAGTGCGCGTCCGCCACGAGAAGCGCCCCGACGGCATGATCGACACCAAGATCGACGCGCCGCCGGGCGTGAAGATCGTGCGCTAACATCTTGCGCGTCTGTGCATCAACCTTTTGCGTGTCCGTGCAATACGGACGGCATGTGATTATGCTATAATATCTGCGATTCACGCTCATAAATTGGAGTATTCAAATGAAAAAGATGCTTTTTGCGGCAGGTCTTGCCGTAGTCTCGTTTACCCCTGCCTGGGGGTTCGGATTCAACGACATCAGGTGCTGGATTGGCGAAGGTACCAACCGCTGCGCAGTCGTGGTCGATTTCAACGACGGCGGTACCGGTGACAGGTCGTTCGCCTGGGGCTACCGCTGGAACGGCATGGCCACGAACGTGACGACCATCCTCAAGGAGATTACAGCACGAGACAGCCGCCTGAAGATGTTCGCGAGTTCCAGCCAGTATGGATCGTACATCGAGGCGTTCGCGTACGACGCGGACGCTGACGGCGGCACGTTCGAACGTGTCTGGAACAGCGAGACGTATGCCTACGACCACGTCAAGTCAGATGCCGACGACATCTTCCCGGTGACCGAGGACGTTTACTCGTTTGACCCGGTGACGTCAAACCATGTCTATACGGGCATCGCCTGGATGCAGCTCGCCGGAACCGGAACTGCCTTTGAGGACGTGGTTTTCGCGGATACGCCGAACGGCGTGGACTACACCAACCCCGAGGACGGCCAATGGATCTGCTGGCGACTCTGCCCGTATGAATCCGTAAGCGATGCCGATTGGAATCCCATTGGTTATGAATGCATTGAGACCTCCCCCTACGTCCCCGTCGCGGCCGTTCGGGCGTTCGGCATGGAGGATATTCAGTCGTGGCTGGGACACGGCACGAACAGCTGCGCCATCGTTGTCGACTTCAATGAGGGCAGCGTGGAGCCGTGCTCGTTCGTGTGGGGCTACCGCTGGAATGGCGAGGCGCCGAGCGTGAAGACGATCCTCGACGAAATCACGGCGCGGGACCAGCGCCTGAAGATGTTTGCGAGCGTGGACCAGTACGGCTCGTTCATCGACGCGTTCGCGTACGATGTGGACGGCGACGGCGGTACGTTCGAACGCATTTGGAACAGCGAGGCGAATGCCTACGATTGCGTCAAGTCTGACTCGGACGACCTGTTCCCCGCGACAGTGTCGACTTTCGGGGTGGACGACGCGACGGGGCACTACATCTACTCCGGTACAAGCTGGATGCAGCTCGCCGGTACGGGATTCATGTTCGATGACGTCGCTTTCGCCGAGACGCCGAACGGGGTGGACCTTACCCAGCCTGAGAACGGCCAATGGATCTGCTGGCGGCTGTGCCCGTATGTGTCTGAATACGATGCCGATTGGAATACCGTTGGCTATGAGTGTACGATTGACTCGGAGCATCTGCCCTTGGCCGCCGAGCCACGGCTCGTGAGCGACGGCAAGATCACAAAGTCGAACACAAAGAGCGGACAGACCGCAACATGGAAAGCCGTTGCCGCGCTGGGCAGCGTGTTCAGCCACTGGAAGGGCGGCATCGTCGACACGCTTGGGCTTTCCGCCAACGCCCTCCGCAATCCGACGCTGAAGTTCAAGATGCCCGCCGAGCTGGAAGAGCCGACTGCGGTCTTTGTGCCGATCGACCAGGACGGAATAACGGCGCTCTGGCTTGAAGGCGACCAGCCTCTCGAAGCCGGCGTTCTCGTCACCAACCTCTTCCTTCGCGACGACTCGCTTTCTTATGTGACGGCAACTGTGAAGGGGTTACCCTCTGGAATGAAGTTCAACGCGGCGGATCTCAGTTTCGGGGGCAAGCCGAAGAAGGATGGTACTTATGTCCTGACGGTTACGGCCAAAAACGCCTCAGGTTACCAGATGAGCCAGGCAATCAAGCTTTCAGTGGGTACCGAAGATCCGTCGGTGGAAGTGCCTGAAATCGCCTATACTCCCTACTATCCTCTGACCCTCACGGTTGCCGACGGCGGCGGAACCGTCAAGGGAACCGGGGTGTACGCCGCGAACAAGGTCGTGACCGCAAGTGCCGTGGCGGACAAGGGCTACGTGTTCGCCGGCTGGTTCACGGACGAGACGTGTACCGTTCCTGCAACTGTCGGAGAGTTCGATTACCGGACTCCGACCGTGAAGATGAGCGTGCCGGACGTGCGATATCTCGTGGCGAAGTTCGTCAAGAAGGGCGCTGATACGGATCCCGTGGCGAATCTCGCGTGCGCGGGCGTGGACGAGTCCGGTTCGCTGACGATGATGGTGGGTGTGAGGGTGGACGCTTCCGTCGCCATCACGTGCGACTCGCTGTCCCTGCCCAGCTACTCGTCAAAGTCATTCCCTGCCGGCGTCTCCGTTTCCAAGACCACAGGCGAGATTGTCGGCGTGCCCACGAAGGCTGGCACGTTCAACGCGCAGGTCATGGTGAGCAATGCCTCGGGAAAGCGTACATTGCCTCTCACGATCAACGTGCTGCCGATGCCGGAGTGGGCAAACGGATCGTTCGTCGGGCTCGTCGAACAACAGGATGTGGAACCGGGTTCTGCCACTCTGACTGTCGGAAAGACGGGGAAGATCTCTGGCAAGGTGGAGCTTTGCGGTACCAACTGGACATTCTCCGCTTCGGCGTACGACGCGGTCCAGTTCGCCGATGGAACGACCAACCTCACGATCACGGGCGAGGCGAAGTACGTTGATGCCAAGAAGAATGCATCCGTGCGCGACATCGCCCTTTCCGTGAACATGCCCACGAACGGGACGTGGAACATCGCGACGGTGACGGGTTCGTTCGGAGACGCCGAATACGGCGCCTACCGCGTGATCTGGTCCGATTCCAAGTTGGCGAAGGACGAGTTGTCCGCGAACTGGACGGGTACCTACCTGTATGCAACCGATGCCGGCGACATCCTGACGTTGAAGATTCAGAACAACGGCTCCGTCACCTTCGCAGGCACCTTGGCGAATGGCCGTTCGGTCAAGGGCAGCACGTCGCTGCTTCACGAAGACGCCGCTCTCATCCGTTCGCCCTTCGTGATCGCATACGCGCCAGCAGCTTCTGTCAAGGTCAAGGTCGACAAGAAGACTGAGACAATGTTCTGCCCTGCGTTCTGTGACGTCATAAGGTTCAAGTACGATGCCCCGGAGCCGGGAGGTCCAGCAGTTCGTAGGTAGGAGATTGTTCCTCGTGCGTATGCCACTTGCATTTACGGTACTTGCCGCTGCGGGCATTATGTCCGCAGCGGCCGAGTCGCCTTATGGCGTGGAAGTGGTGGAATGTGTAACTGCCGCACGGGACTTGCGCTTCAACAACCCCAATAACGTGCTGGGCGAACCAAAGCGGTTCGTGAACATCTACTCGGGCAGCTGGGGAGGCGTAGGGTATTCCGACGTGTACGGAGGCGTCGTCCATCCAGCCGTGCCCGCCTACAGCGGCGGTATTCACCTGACGCTTGCCTCTCCGGATGACGAGGAGCCGGGCTATGTGATCATCGCGTTCGACCATGACGTGGTGGACGATCCCGATAACCCGTTCGGAGTGGATTTCATCGTGTTCGGCAACGCTGGTTGCACGAAGTCAACGGATACGGGCATGACCGCGCTCGACGATCCGGCCACGTGCCGTCTGACGGATAGCGGTTTCCCGGAGGGATCCGTCGTTGAGGTGGCGCAAAGCCCCAACGGCCCCTGGTATGGAAGTGCGCGTTGGCGTACCTCTGACGGTTTCGCGCCGACGCTCGGCCACGTGTACGACCCGGCGAACCCGGACACGAACCTATATTCGGGAAACATGTGGTGGGGCGCGCCGACCGACCCGACGTATCCAGTCGATCCCCGCGTGAGCTTCTCCGACTGCGCGGGCCTCACTCTTGCCCAACTCTGCCAGCGCTACAACGGTTCGGCCGGCGGTGCAGGATATGACCTCGCGGACACTAGTCTCCCAGCCGATGCCGCGCACGGCGGGCGCAAGTGGTTTAGGTACGTGCGCATTTCCTGCGACTATTCCGAGGAGCCGAACGAAGATGGCGACTACGGTTTCACCGAACCGGAGGTAGACGCCGTGGCGGACGTGGCGCCCGTCTCGGCGTATCGGAACTGGGTACTGGCGAATTTCACGTGGGCAGAAGCGTGGCAGACGAACCTTACCGCCGAGACGGTGATAGCGCCTAACGGTCTGCCGAACGGACTCAACTGCATATACGGGCTAAAGCCGACAGAAGAGGTCGCGAACGTGCCGTTTGAGGTGGTGGCGTTCGAGCAAGGCGAGACGGAACACGTCATCAGGATGCGTTCGCCGACTAGGCTTACGGCGACGCCGAAGGGGCTGGTCGTAAAAAATGCTGTCGAGCTTGGCGGCGAATGGTCCGCAGTAGTGCCGACGTTCGTGTCCTCGCAGCAGGATGGTGAAGTATGGCTAAACACGTTCACTGTGCCGATGGGTGCCGCGAAATTCTTCAGGCTTGCGTTGGATTCGGAATGAGGAACCTATGGAAAGAAAAGGGTTCACGCTTTTCGAGCTGATGCTGATGATCCTCCTCGTGGGTATCGTATCCGCGACGTTCATCCCGGTACTTGTCGATGCTCACGAGACAGCAATTAGCACGCAGTGCAAGTCGAACCTTCACCAGCTTGCGGTGCTGTGTCAGCACTATGCGGTGAACGAGGGATATTTCCCGTGGGGATCGATAGAGCCGAGCCAGCACGAGGAGACATATTGGGGAGACGAGGCGAAGCAGTTGCTCTATCCGCGCGAGAATCCGGTGTGGCATGGTGTGGAGCACTGGAGTGAATATTCCTCGTTCTGCTGGGATTTCATTCGGCGTGTTGGACAGAATGGATGGTCGTGCGGCGAGATGTTGAAGGGTATGAAAGCCGAGTCCGTGTTCGGTTGTCCAAAGTGCCGTATGGAGGCAAGCGACAACTGGGACGGAAACCACATCACCGGATACAACTACAACGTATGTTATCTCGGATATGTGGAGAACGATGCCGGCAAGCGGAAGTATCCGACGGCGTGGAATGCCGTCAAGCATCCGTCCCGCGTCGTGGTGTTCGGAGACGGAGGATACGCCGGAGGTCCTAACAAGTTCATGCGCGCACCGTTTCAGGACAAGCAGTACGACAACTCGTCGGCTGGGTTGCGCAAGGCAGGCACTCAGGCTTTCCGGCATGGACGCGGTCGCGCGCGCCACTGCAACATGGCGTTCGCAGACGGGCATGTCGAGGAGTTCCATCAGCCTTACAAGGCAGGCGGCAAGTCGGGATGGGTGGACGAGAAGACCCACTCCGCCTTCATCAGCTCTGGCAACGGAATCTACGGGCCGAGAGGGTTCGGGGTGGAGGACAATGATGAGCCGAGGCCGTGAAAGGTTAAAGGGTTAAAAGGTTAAAAGATTAAAAGGTTGAAGTGGTAGAAGGGTAGAGGGTTAAATGGTTAAAGGGTTAAAAGGTTGAAGGGTGATGGTTGCGGTGGCGATATTTGCGGCGGCGGTGAGATTGGTAAGCTGCGCGCCGGCGGCGACGGAGACGCTCTACGACATGGGTGCCGAGGGGTGCCTGGTGGGGCGCTCTTCCGCGTGCCTCTACCCGGCGGCGGCCACGAACCTGCCGAGCGTGGGGGGATACTCCGCGCCGTCCATCGAGCGCATAGTCGCATGCAAGCCCACGCACGTGCTCGTCTCCTACCTCGCCGACCCGTCGCTGTCCAACAGGCTGGAGCGGCTAGGCGTCAAGGTGGTGCAGTTCCCGTGCGAGCGGCTCAAGGACTACGCGCCCATGCGCGCGCGTCTGGCCGAACTGTGCGGCATGCGCCCGAAGCGCGTTCTGGCCGTCGTCCAGAAGTCGCCGATGATCGTGGCCGGGCGAGAGACGCTGCCTGACGACATTCTCGCCGAGGTCGGGTGCGCGAACGCGGTCACGAACCGCACTGGCTACTTCGTGCTTTCGCCGGAGGCGCGGCTCAAGCTGGCTCCGGAAGGAGAGGTGGACTTCAGCATGAACTACGACCTCACGCGGCTCGGTCCGCATTTGCAGGAGGAGATCGCCAAGTTGCGCACCCGGATCGCCGCCGAGACGGCGGCTAGCAATGATGACGGCGCTATGGAGAGCCGCCGTCTCGGCGGCGATATCATGAGCGATGCTCTTTTCCGGCTGCGGCTTTGGCGTATCCTCGCTGGACTGCTGGTGGGCGCTGCGCTCGCCCTTGCGGGCGCGGTCCTGCAGACCGTCCTGCGCAACCCGCTCGCGGATCCTTTCATACTCGGCATCTCCGGCGGCGCGTCGCTGGCGGCGGCGGCCGTGCTGGCGACTGGCCTTGTGGCTGTAGGGTCGTTCGTCCTGCCGACGGCGGCCTTCGCGGGCGCGGTGGCCGCGTTGCTGGCCGTGGCTGCGATCGCGCGGGCGGCCGGCGGCGGACCGGTTACGCTCATACTCGCTGGCGTCGTGTCGGGCAGCCTCTCGTCTGCCGTGCTGATGGTCGTCCTCGCATGTGCTTCCTCGCGGACGCTCCAGTCCGTCACCTGGTGGATGATGGGCAGTCTCCAGACGGCAGAGCCCGCGTCGCTTGCGGCGGCTGGCGCGTGCATCGGGGCGGCGGCGTTCGTCATGTTCTCGCAGTCTCGCGCCCTCAACGCGCTTGCGCTCGGGCCTGACCTCGCGCAGTCGCTCGGGGTGCGCAACGGGCGCGTGCTGCCGCTCGCGCTGGGAGCAGCGTCGCTCGCGGTTGCGGCGGCGGTGTCGCTTGCAGGCATCATTGGTTTCGTGGGACTCATCGTGCCGCACGCCGTGCGGCGGATAGTCGGCGCAAACCACCGCGCGCTACTTCCGGCAAGCGCGCTCGCCGGCGGACTGTTCCTGGTGGCGTGCGACCAGCTGGGCAAGCTGTTCGGCGAGGTGGAGATTCCAGCCGGAGTGGTGACGGCGCTTGCCGGCGGGCCGTTCTTCCTGTGGCTGCTCGTAAGGAGGGGACGCCATGCGTGAGCTGTTGGACGTGACGGTGCGCTACGGAAACATCGTGGCGCTGGACAACGTGTCGGTTCGCATCGCGGAGGGCGAGCGCGTGGCGGTGGTGGGTCCGAACGGCGTCGGCAAGACGACGCTCTTGAAGGCGCTTGCTGCGGACGCGCAGGAGCGCGTCCCTCCCGGCATCGCGCATGTCTCGGACGCGCAGGAGCGCGTCCCTCCCGGCACGGCGCACGCGGGAGGGTCGCGCTCCTGCGCGACCGTCGCTGTCGTGCCGCAGACACTCCCTGCCGATCTTCATCTCGTGGCGCGTGACTTCGTGATGTTGGGCCGTACGGCGCACCTCTCCGCCTGGCGCTCGCCCTCGCGTGCGGACGAGGAGGCGGTCGACCGCGCGCTTGCTGCCGTAGACGCCACGGATCTCGCCAGGCGGCGGATGGATGCCGTCTCGGGCGGCGAACGGCAGCGCCTCGCGCTCGCGCTTGCGCTTGCCACGGAGGCACCATGTCTGCTCCTCGACGAGCCGGTGGCGCATCTCGACTTTCGCCGCCGCGATGAACTCTTCGCGCTCCTTGCGCGCCTTGGCAAGACGATCCTCATGGCGCTCCACGAGCTGCCGTTCGACACGGACTTCTTCACGCGCGTTATCCTGATGTCAGCGGGACGCATCGTCGCCGACGGCACGCCGGACGCAGTGCTGACGGAGGCGAACCTCACGGCGGCGTATGGCGTGCCGGTGTCGGTGACGTCTCGCCGCTCGGCCTGCCTTCGCTAGCGCATTCGCGAACTGCGATGGTTGAGCGGCAAAGGGGGTTATGCTATAATTCCAGCATCTTCTACACAACCAAAGGAAAAGAAATGAACGTCCGGAAGAACACGAAGTATGCCGTCGCGTGCCTGTCCAGCATGGGCCTGCGCATCACGCCCGAGAACCGCATGGCGGTCCACAACTCCAACCGTTTCCTCCTGCAGGCGACGAGCGCCGAGACGAACGTGCTGAACGTCACGTCCTCGCTCGGGCCAGAGTGCCTGGTGATGACGCGCTTCGTGGCCGGCAGCCCGATGGCGGCGTTCATCAAGGCGCAGCTGCGCGCGCGCAACATCGCGTATGTGGGGCCGGACGTGCCGCAGGGCGGTCCGTGGGGCTTCCGTCACCAGTTCAACATCGCCGACTCCGGCTTCGGTCTGCGCGCGCCGCGCGTGTGGAACGACCGCGCCGGCGAGGTGGGCCGCACGCTCGACGCCAAGGACTACGACACCAAGAAGATCTTCGGCAAGGACGGCGTGGCCATCCTCCACCTCTCCGGCCTCATCGCCGCGATGAGCCCCGAGACGACGAAGGCTTGCCTCGCCCTCGCGAAGGCCGCGAAGAAGTTCGGCACGCTCGTCAGCTTCGACCTCAACTACCGCGCCACGTTCTGGAAGGGCCGCGAGGCAGAGCTCGCCAAGGCGTTCCACCAGATCGCGTCCGTGGCCGACATCCTCGTGGGCAACGAAGAGGACTTCCAGCTCTGCCTCGGCATGAAGGGGCCTGAGGCCGGCGGCAAGGACCTCAAGGGCAAGATCGACTCCTTCAAGGAGATGATCGAGAAGGTGGC
>Ga0265298_10010810_pt1 | contig 10741 bp, 9 predicted proteins | sample AusTroGonzalo_MG_3_FD_193486 | JGI IMG/M metagenome (GOLD analysis project Ga0265298, IMG submission 193486) | Bovine rumen microbial communities from tropical cattle in Woodstock, Queensland, Australia - Gonzalo_01 | ecosystem: Host-associated > Mammals > Digestive system > Stomach > Rumen ...
CGAAGACGTTCATAGACCAGGTTGAGGTGCTCGTCCGCTCCGGCAGGGGCGGCGACGGGTCGATGTCGTTCCGCCGCGAGGCGCTCGTGCAGTTCGGAGGGCCCGACGGAGGCGACGGCGGACGCGGCGGAGACGTCGTGTTCAAGGCGTCCGACCACGTCAACTCGCTGCTTTCTCTCTACTACGACCCCAAGTGCTTTGCGCAGGACGGCGGCCCCGGGCAGGGTCAGAAGATGTACGGCAAGCGCGGAAAGGACCTCGTCGTGCCCGTCCCGCTGGGGACGGAGGTGTACGACGTGGACACCGGGCTACTCGTAGCGGACATCGTCGAGCCGGGCCAGAGCGCGATAGTCGCGAAGGGCGGCGCTGGCGGATTCGGCAACGTCCACTTCAAGTCGTCCGTCAACCAGGCACCCACCGAGCACACGCCCGGCGGCCCCTCCGAGGAGCGCCGTCTCCGGCTCGAGCTCAAGACGATTGCGGACGCGGGGCTTCTGGGCTTCCCGAACGCGGGCAAGAGCTCGCTCCTCTCGACCGTCTCCTCAGCGACGCCGAAGATCGCGAGCTATCCGTTCACGACGCTCAATCCCGTCGTTGGCACCATCGTCTACCGCGACTACGCGAAGATACGCATGGCGGACGTGCCCGGCATCATCGAGGGCGCGGCGAAGGGCGTCGGGCTCGGGCTTGCGTTTCTCAGGCACCTCGAGCGCTCAAAGGTGCTCGTGTACGTAATCGACATGGCCGGGACGGACAACCGCGAGCCGTGGCGCGACTACGAGGTCCTCAAGAGCGAGATCGAGGAGTACTCGCTCGAGCTCGCGGAGCGTCCGAGCCTCGTCGTCGCGAACAAGCTCGACGTTGAGGCCGCGAAGGAGAACCTTGCGCGCTTCGTCAAGGAGACCGGCGTCGAGCCGATATGCGTCTCGTGCGAGACGAGGGAGGGCGTGGACGCGTTCCTCGACGAGCTCAGGAAGCTTGTCAACCCGGTGGTGAAGTTCCACCACACGCACGACGTCGCGCCTGACCTCGCCGACATGCCGGACACGACGGGGGACGAGATACCGGAGGACGCGCTCAGGTTCGCGACGTTCCTCAAGTTCGACGCGCCGAAGGCTAAGAGCCATCCGTCGCGAGGCAACATACACTGACAGGGAGATTTTATGGCGGAGTCAAAGCAGGTTTTCCCGGACTGGTCGAAGCTGACCCCAGAAGGCGCCGCGGCGGATCTGCCGCGCCTGCTGGCGAACGCGGAGAAGGGCGTCGCGGCGATAGAGGCGTCCGAGCCGCAGACGTTCGAGGACCTCGACTGGGCGCTGAGCGACGCGACGCGTCCGCTCTACGACCTCTGGGGCATGGTCTGCCACATGACGTCCGTTATGAATTCCGATGCCTGGCGCAAGGTGCAGGAGGACTTCCAGCCGAAGGCGGTGGAGTTCTCACTCAGGGTCGCGCAGTCCGTGCGCCTCAACGAGCTCGCGAAGGGCGTGCTTATGCGCATCTCGTCGTGTGGCGAGGCCGGGGCCAACGCGACGCGCATAAGGATACTCGAGAAGTCGATCCAGGGCGCTGAGCTCGCCGGCGTCTCGCTCGCGGGCGAGAAGAAGGAGCGCTTCAACGAGATAGCCAAGAGGCTCGCGAAGCTTTCCATGGACTTCTCCAACGCCGTCCTCGACGCGACGAAGGCGTTCAAGCTCGAGAAGGACGGCAAGACGTACACGATCGACGACGCGAACTATCCCGAGACGATGAAGCACTGCGCCGACCGAGAGGTCCGCGAGAAGCTGTTCCGCGCGCGCTCTACGCGCGCCCCCGAGAACTCCGCGCGCATCGACGAGATTCTCGCGCTGAGGCGCGAGCGGGCCGCGCTCCTCGGCTACGCGAACCCCGCGGAGGTGTCGCTTGCGACAAAGTCCGCGCCGTCTGTCGCCGCGGTGATGAAGATGATCGACGACCTCGACGCGGCGACGGCGAAGCCGGCCGCCGAGGAGAAGTCGGAGCTCGAGGCGTCGGCGGGCGGGAAGAAGCTCGAGCCGTGGGACCTCTCGTTCTACGCGGAGCGCCTGCGCGAGAGCAAGTACGCGTACTCGGAGGAGGAGCTCAAGAGGCACTTCGAGGTCGAGGACGTGGTCGCCGGGCTATTCGGGATGGCGAAGTTCCTCTACGACGTCGAGGTCCGCGAGCTCAAGGGCGCCGAGAAGCCGACGACGTGGCACAAGGACGTTAGGTTTTTCGAGCTCTCCGAAGGCGGGAAGCCGATCGCGCACCTCTACTTCGACCCGTTCGTGCGCAACGGCCTCAAGCGCGGAGGGGCGTGGATGAACGAGTTCCGCAACCGCTGCGACAGGCGCGGGGAGCTTCCGCTCGCCCTCGTCGTGACTAACTTCCCCGAGCGCGGCGAGGACGGCAAGTCGCACCTTCCGCTACGCGAGGTCGAGACGGTCTTCCACGAGTTCGGACACGCACTACAGTGCATGCTCACGAAGGTCGGCGAGGAGGACGCGGCGGGCATATCGCTCGTCGAGTGGGACGCCGTGGAGGTCGCGAGCCAGTTCAACGAGAACTGGTGCCTCGACGACCGCACGGGGATCAAACTCCCAGCGGACCTCAAGAAGAAGGTCCTTGCGGCGCGCAACTACCGCGAGGCCACCGCGTGCAGGCGCCAGCTCGCGTTCGCGAAGACCGACATGCTCCTGCACCTCGGCGAGGCGAAGGACGGACGGACCCCGCGCGACGTCAAGACGGAGGTCTTCCGCCACTTCGACATGCCGATGGTCGAGGAGGACAGGATGCTCTGCTCGTTCTCGCACATCTTCGCAGGCGGATACGCCGCGGGCTACTACGGGTACAAGTGGGCGGAAGTGATGAGCGCCGACTGCTACGGCGCGTTCGAGGAGGCGGGGCTTTCGGACGACGCCGCGGTGAAGCGCGTCGGGAGGAAGTTCAGGGACACCGTGCTCGCCCTAGGCGGAAGCGAGTCGGCGTACGACGTGTTCCGCCGGTTCCGCGGACGCGCGCCCACTATAGACGCGCTTCTGAGACAAAGGGGGCTCGTGCGATGACGTACAGGGGCAAGAAGGATTTTGCGTCCATCCTCCCGTACGCGGTGTGGATGGCAATGATGCTGCTCTTGCCCCCTACTTCCGAGTGCTACGCCGCGCGCACGCTCGTGACGGCGATACTGCTCGTGCCGTGCCTTGTGTACCTCGAACGCCATCACGGCGTCATACACCGCAACAGGACGCTGATGCCGGAGCTCGGCTGGGGCGTGGTCGTCGGCCTTGCCGTGCTCGCCGTGTGGCTGCTCCCCGAGCAGTACGACTGGTACCACAGGTGGTTCGTCTACGGAGAGGGCGGCACGTCCGCTGTCGCCGAGAGCGACATCGTGCTCAAGATAGCGAGGCTCCTTGGCAGCGCGTTCGTCATCTCGGTCGCCGAGGAGATGTTCTTCCGCCGCTGGCTTCTGCGTTTCGCAGGGTTCTGGTGGATGGTCGCGCTTTTCGCGGTCGAGCACGACAGGTGGCTCGTCGGCGCGATAGCGGGCGTGATGTACGGATGGCTTGCGGTCCGCAAGGGGCTCCTCTCCGCGATGATAGCGCACGTCACGACGAATCTGCTGCTGGGCCTCTACGTCCTCGAGACGGGAAGCTGGCAGCTTTGGTGATGTTTTTGGATGTTGCGGTTCTCGCTTTCATTTCTAACAGCGCTTTGATATAATTTTCTCATGATAGCATACATTAGGGGTGTCCTGGCCGAGAAGGGCCCAGACCGCGTCGTAATCGAGGCAGGAGGGGTAGGCTACGAGCTTTTGATACCAGTATCGACCTTCGATAAGCTCCCTCGTGAGGGCTGCGAGGCTAAGCTCCTCGCTTGGCACTGCGTCCGAGAGGACGACGAGATGCTCTTTGGCTTTGGCACGAACGAGGAGCGCGAGATGTTCCTCAAGCTTACGCAGGTCAGCGGCGTCGGGCCGAAGATCGCGCTCGCAATCCTCTCGGGCACGTCGATCGGCGAGCTTTCGCTCGCGATCGCGTCCGGCAACGCCAAGCGCATCTCCTCCATCAAGGGCGTCGGCAAGAAGACGGCGGAGAAGATATGCGTGGAGCTCAGGGACAAGGTGAGCGCGCTTGCCGCGCTTGCGGCCTCGCGTCGCGGCGCAGCCGACGACAGGGCGCCGATTCTCCGCGACGCCATACTCGCGCTCACGGCGCTTGGCTTCAGTGAAGAGGCCGCGAACAAGATGGTGTCCAGTGTCGTCGCGTCCGATCCGGGGGTTAAGGACGCGGAAACCCTCATACGGCTTGCCCTTGCATCGAGATGACAATGACCCCCGTCAGAATCGCCCGAGGTGCGCTGTCGGGGGCCTTCTTCGTCGCGTACGGGCTGTTTGCGCTTCCCTTTGCGATTCTGCTGCCGATTCCGATATGGCCCAAGAAGGCGGTGCGGGCCGTTCTTCGTGCGCTATTCCGGCTCTTCGTCTTCCTCGCGCGCGTGACACGGCTGTTCCGCGTCGAATGCTCTGTGGAAGACCGCGCTGCGCTGCGCGCGCTGAAAGGCTCGGTTGTCGTCATGAACCACGTCTCGCTCATCGACGTTGTGATACTCATCGCGCACCTCGGCGACTCGGCGGGGATTGCCAAGGCGGCCGCCAAGCGGAATCCGTTCCTCGGCGCGGTCGTGAAGACAGTGTTCATACCAAACGACTCTGGCGCGGAGAAGGCCATCGAGGACTCACGAGCGTTCCTCGAACGCGGCGTCAACGTGATCATATTCCCAGAGGGGACGCGCATTCCGCCAGACGCCGCCGAGCACCGCCTCAATCGCGGCGCGGCGCGCCTTGCCCTCGCCGCAGGCTCGCGTGTCGTCGCATGCCACATCGAGTACACTCCTCCTGTTCTTGGCAAAAATCAGGCGTGGTGGGATGTCGGAGACCGCCAGATTATGGTAAAATTGTCTTGTCGCGGCGAAATTGCCGCTGTTGGAGGGAGCAACTACAGGAACGCCGTCGAACTGACGGAAAGGATAAAGGGGATGATACTGTAAGGTGTCTCCGAAAGGGGGTCGCATGGCTGACAAGAAGTCTTTTGATTCTTTGAAGAATGTCGAAAAGCAAGGTGCGTTCGCAAGGACGATTCATTCGATTCGTACGCGCTATTCGCTTGCTACTGCGGCGTTCATACTCGTCTGCCTAACCGTGTTCTATGTTGGCGGGCGCATTGTGCTTGTCCACTTGATGCGTGAGGCCGAGGACCAAGTGAGGGAAATCGGCTACGACATATCTCGCGTCGCGTACAAGCAGGCGGACGCCGTGAGGCGTGCGAGCGAGGAGATCGCCGCCTCCCTTGCGCGACGGGTCTCGGAAGGAGCCACGCCGCGCGACATCCTTTCGGAAGTTCCAGACAGTCCGATTTCCATCCTGATAAGCCTTGGTGCCGACGGCGGATTCTCGTCTGGAGCGGTTCGCGTCAAAGGAGGTCCGGCGCTTGTCACGGCCGCGGACGTCGCACCGTATGTTGATCGTTTCTCTGCATGGGCAGAGGCTTCTGGCCGGTCCTCCGGGCGGGCAGAGGTGGACAAGACGGCCATAGGCATCGTTCAGCTTCGCGGCACGGCGCACTACGTGTTCATGTATCCACGTCGTTCGGGCGATTCGGTGGCAGGGTGGGTCGTGCTCGGGACCAAGTTCGACTCTTCTGCCTTTACTAGCAATGTCAACGATGGCTTCGGTGGACTCGATGTGCGCGTAGTAAACCGCAAGAACGCGGTGAGCGTGTCGAAATCCGGCGCCTCGGCCTCGTCCGTTCGCGGAGACTCGCGCAACGACTTCGGCATATCGCCGATGCTCTCGGAGGCGATGAACTTCTACTCCGGCGGATTCTGGGATCTCGGCTCTAACCCGTTCGAGGCCGTTTTCGCGATCCGAGACATCGCCGGCAACGCCGTGTCGATGATCTCCGTATCTCTCCCCGCGTCGTTTGCCAACGTAACACGTTCTGCCCTCGGAAGGCTTGCGTTCTTCGTCTCGATGGCCGGCATATTCCTCATTGTCCCCGTGTTTTGGTTCCAGGCCCACGTCCTGCTCGACCCCCTGACGAAGATGACAGAGGCGATACGACGCCTCGGCGACGGTCACAGGAGCATTGACTGTCCTCGCCTCGAGTGGGAGGGGAAGGACGAGTTTGCGACACTGGCGCTTTCTGTCAACATGATGTTGGAGACGATTACTGCGCGTGCGGTGGAGGTCGCGCAGGTGGAGTCCCGTCAGCGCGCCCTTATCGACGGCATCCCGGACGCCCTTGCGGTTCTCGACAGGCGCGGAAGGCTCGTCTCAATCATGAAGCAGCCCGAAGGCACGCCTCCTCTCGTCGGATTCAAGGCGGGGGAGCCGCCGTGCGCGGAGGTCTTCGGCGAGGATGCCTGCAAGGGCTTTCAGGACGCAGTGGAGTCCGTGTTTGCCGGAAGGGGCGTCGTTACGCGCCGGTTCGACGTCCTCGCCAAGGCAGGTGGGGGGCCGGAGCGCAACTTCGAGGTGCGCCTCGCGCGCATGGACGAGGTCTTCGCCCTCGCGATAATGCGCGACGTAACAAAGGAGGTCGCGGAGCACAAGCTCAGACTCGCAGCAGAGTCGCGCGCACTCGACGCTTCGAAACGAGAGTCTCTCACGCTTTTCGCAGCGGGCATAGCCCACGACGTGAACAACGTTCTCTCTGTCATACTGGGTACCGTGGACTCCTACAGGGACGATTGCGCCCGCAGTGCCGAGATAACCATCGTGCGCGACGCCGTCATGCGTGGCTCGAAGATGATGAAGGAGCTCATGGAGTTCGCCGGAGACAGCAAGGTCTCGCTCCTGCGCGTGAGCCCGGCCTTCCTCATTACGGACGTAAAGGGTCTTCTCTCGAAGGTGGTTGGCGCGAATGTCGCGATCGACTATCGCTTTGGCGAGGGTCTTCCCGATGTCGACGCCGACCCGAACCGATTCTGGAAGGTGATTTTCAACATAGTGAAGAATGCCGGCGAGGCGCTTCACGGACGTCCTGGCACCATAACCGTTTCTGTCGATGCGTTTACAATGACGAGTGAAGCGGCAGTTGAATTCATGTCCGAGGCCCCTCTCGCCCCGGGACCTGGTGTGCTTTTCCGCATAAAGGACAACGGCCCAGGCATCTCGTCCGAGCTTTTGCCGAGGCTGTTCGATCCGTACGTCTCGTCAAAGGCGATTGGCCGCGGACTTGGGCTTGCGACCGTTCGTACGATAGTCGAGACGCATGGTGGCGGGCTCAAAGTTGAAAGCGAACTGGAGAAGGGAACATCGTTCCTCGTCTACCTGCCGCAGACGAAGATGCCCGAGGATCTGCGTCCGGGATTGAGCGTAGGCCATGCTGTCGGTGACTTGCCAGGCGAGGTCCTTGTCGTGGACGATGACGAGGCGATTCTGAAGACGCTTTCGATGCTTCTTCATTCGCTATGCGTCAAGGCGCATGTCGCCCATGACCGTCAGGAGGCGATGGCGGTGATACGGCGCCGCGCTGACGCACTCGGCGCGATTCTGCTTGACGCGCATATAGGCGACATCGACGTGGTTAGGCTTTTCCAGGCGTTCCGCAATTCTGCGCCTGACGTCCCGGTGATCCTTGTGTCGGGTTCGCATGAGGACGAGGTGCTCAAGCTGTTCAAGAGTCGAGTGTATGACGCATTCCTTGCGAAGCCGTTCACGCTTGCAGAGCTCAGGGAGACCCTCGCCTCGGCATTGGCTTCGCGGTTCGCGGAATGAGTTAGCCGGGCGAGGCGTGCTTGTTGCGAGCGGGGTTCAGGGGGCAATCGCGCCGAGGAGGGCCTTCATTTGCTCGTCGGTTCCGATCGTTATACGCAGGCGATCGCCCGTGAGCGGACCCGGGAAGTACCGCACGAAGATGTTCTTCGACTTGAGGAATTCGAAAATGTCCTTTGCCTTGGCGGGGGCCGGGGGCTTCGCGAACACGAAGTTCGTCTCGCTCGGGATCACGTCCCATCCGCGCCTCTCGAGCGCCTTCACGAACGCCTTGCGCGTCTTGACGACCTTCGCCACCGTCTTCCTGTGGTACGTGCGGTCCCTGAGCGCGGCGAGCGCGACGCGCTGCGCGACGGCGTCGACGTTGTAGGAGTCCTTGATCTTGTAGAGCGCCTCGATGAGGTCCTTCGGCCCGACGCAGTATCCGACGCGCAGCCCCGCGAGCGAGTAGCTCTTGGAGAACGTGCGCATCACGATGACGTTACGGTTGCGGGGCGCTTTCGCGAGAGCCATGCAGTTCCCGCGCGCGAAGTCGGCGTACGCCTCGTCGACGAGCACGACGCCGGGGAACTTGCGCGCGAACGCGGCGATCGCCTTCGGCTCGGCGAACTCGCCGGTCGGCGCATTGGGGTTCGTCCAGAGGAAGAGCGAGACGCGGGAAGGAGAAGTTTTTGAGGGCTTGATGGTTTGAGGGTTTGAGTGGATGGGGGTTCCAACCCACTTCACGTCTCGGATGGCGGCGAGCGTCTTGTAGAGCGAGTAGCTGGGGTCGAGCGAGCCGATGGACTCGTCGTTCTCGACGAAGGCGCGCGCGCAGAGCGCCAGCACCTCGTCCGACCCGTTGCCGACGAACACGCGGTCCGCGGTCGTGCCGTTGGCCTTTGCGATCTCCTCCGCGAGAGCGGCGCAGTTTGGGTCGGGGTAGCGGCGCAGGTTGTCGAGGTCGAAGGACGCCAGGACCTCGGCGCACTTGGGCGAGGGGGGGTACGGGTTTTCGTTCGTGTTGAGCTTTACGACGTTCCGAGACTTGGGCTGTTCGCCGGGGACGTATCCCTCGAGCGACCGGATGTGCTTTGCGATTCTCATTTTACTTACGGCTGTGGTTCGCTTTCCAAGACGCGAGTGGAGCCGACCTCCTTCGGCTCGGTGAGGTCATCAGACATGAGCAGCTGGGCGCTCGTGTGGTATGCATGACGCTTTAGGAGTATGAGGAAGACGTGCTCGTCGACTATGAAGCTGTTGAGGTCCCTGACGGCCACCGCGCCTTCGTCCGCTATGACCTTGTCGAGCATCTTCACGTTGTTCTCGAGCGTGACCGTCTTGCTGAAGAGTCGCGTGGAGCAGCAGTTTGGCTTCGCGGGGTTCCCGGACGCCAGCGGGATGAAGTTGAGGAGGTACCAGCCCGTGTTCTCGATGTTGACCATCGTTGAGCCGTGGCGGCTTACGGTGACGGTGGCGCATCCAGAGAGGAGCGCACAGAGGAGTGCAAGCGCGGCGGCCTTCATTTGATCACCCCCGAGAGCTGTATCTCCCTGTAGGTGAGGAGGTATGGAATCGGTATCGGGAAGTCGGTACCGGGGATTTCGAACAGGACGGACTCCTGAGTGTAGTAAGTCATGTCGCTCGTCTTCTTACCGTAGAAGTTCGCGTAGTCTACGAATCGCTTCTGGATCTTGTCCATCGTTACGTCGTTGCGGAAGATGGCCCAGGGCATGAGCGGGTCCTCGGAGGCATTCCCGCAAGCAAGCGGGATGACGTGGAACAGGTACCAGCCCCTGTTTCCGACGCATACGTGCTCCTCTCCGGTCGAATGGAGGTCAGCGGAGTCTAAGGTGAAGCACCCAGATAGGCACGTTGCCGCACCGACTAGTATGGCATGGAAGATGGATTTCATAAGTTGCGTGAATAGTATAGTATAAAGGCCGTCCGTCTGCAAGGGGGAAATTTGCCTTCCGGCGTCCGGCGCGGAGCCTTGTTTGTGGTATAATATACAGTCATGGATATGTGCATACCCGTTGCATGGCTTTTGGCCGCTTACCTTATAGGGGGAATTCCGTTCGGCTTTCTCATAGGCAAGGCGCGCGGAGTCGACGTGCGCACCGTAGGTTCGAAGAACATCGGCGCGACGAACGTCTTCCGCACCGTCGGCAAGAAGTGGGGCCTCGTCGCTTTCGCGTGCGACGTCCTGAAGGGACTCGTCCCCACGCTTCTCGCGAAGCGGTTCGCCGCGGATCCGTCCTGGCTTCCGCTCGCCGTCGGCGTCATGTGCGTCGTCGGGCACATGCTCACGCCGTACATGAAGTTCAAGGGCGGGAAGGGCGTCGCGACGGCCTTCGGCATGCTCATCGGACTCGCCCCGGCGCTCGTCGGGACGGCGTTCGCGCTCTTCGCGCTCGTCTTCGCGGCCTCGCACTACATCTCGCTCGGCAGCTGCTCGGCTGCGGCGTTCCTGATGGTCGCCGTGTGGTTCCCCATCCTCGGCACTGAGGGGTACCGCAACCTCCCGCAGTGCGTCCTGGTCACGCTGGTGGCTGCCTTCGTCATCTACAAGCACCGCGCCAACATCGGGCGGCTCGTCCGTGGCGAGGAGGGCAAGATCTATCTTTTCGGCCGCGGCCGCAGTTGATATTCAAGGGTAAAAATGGTAAAATGGCAACAACAATGAAGAAACCGCTTATCAGAATTACGGACACGACCCTCCGCGACGCTCACCAGTCGCTGTGGGCGACGCGCATGCGCACCGACGACATCCTCAAGATCGCCGAGACGATCGACAACGCGGGATACTACTCGCTCGAGTGCTGGGGCGGCGCGACATTCGACGTCTGCATGCGCTTCCTGAGGGAGAATCCGTGGGAGCGCCTGAGGCGCATCAAGAAGGTCTGCAAGAAGACCCCGCTCCAGATGCTCCTGCGCGGACAGAACATCCTCGGCTACAAGCACTACCCCGACGACGTCGTCGACCGCTTC
>Ga0265298_10010811_pt1 | contig 10739 bp, 9 predicted proteins | sample AusTroGonzalo_MG_3_FD_193486 | JGI IMG/M metagenome (GOLD analysis project Ga0265298, IMG submission 193486) | Bovine rumen microbial communities from tropical cattle in Woodstock, Queensland, Australia - Gonzalo_01 | ecosystem: Host-associated > Mammals > Digestive system > Stomach > Rumen ...
TCCGATCTCCTCCTGTGCAAGGCCTACGGCATCCGGACGGTCTGCGTCACCGGGATGGTCGTAGACGAGGGGCTGCATGCCTGGAACATGGTCGACATCTCGGGGCGCTGGCTCTATGTGGATGTGACATGGGACGACCCCAAGTGCCCGAACGCCGTGGACTACGACTACTTCCTGATAGGCTCGCGCACATCGACGCCCACGGGGACCTTCGAGGATACGCGCACCGTGGATGTGGGATTCGGACTCGTGCCCAGCGTCAGCGGGTACGGCTACGACCCGTATCCCGACGGATACTGGTCCGACAGCATCGTCCTGAGCTACGACGAGGTGAAGAAGGGCACGTCGAGGAGCGGCGACTGGTACTACAACATGAATGGGATGGAGGTCCATATCAGCAGCTCCGGGTACCGCGCCATCGCGGCGATCATCGGCCCATCCGGCGAGGACTGGGGCATCCTCGTCGTGAAGTCCCCCGCCTCGCAGCTCGTGGGCGGGGAGGGGTCCGCGGATTACACCATAACGATGTACGCCGGGGAGCGCGAGGTGAAGCTGGAGGACGAGGGGCTGTCGGGGAAGATATACGTCGTAGCCCCGGACTGCCCGGCCTCCGGGATATGGCAGCCCCGGTACTACGGGCCCGACGGGCAGCTGCTGACGAAGGGCTCCAAGCTGGAGCTGAAGTCTGCTGGCACATTCACAGTCGGGTACGTGGCGCCGACCCAGTCCTTCGGTTTCGCGGCCGTCCTGGCGGCGCTGGCCGGGGCCATGATGCTAACATGGTTCGTCAGAATCAGGCGCGTCCAGGCCATGCCCGCGTCCATGCCACGGGAGGCCGCCGGGTGCTTCTGCCCGGAATGCGGGGCCCCCATAGAGAAGGGCGCGTCCTTCTGCTACAGATGCGGGCGCGAGCGCCGAATCGGTAGATCGGGTCCAGGATTATCTTCATGCGGTCGCCCGCCCCGTCGAGCGCGGAGCAGTCGCCGTCTATGTGGCCGATCTTGATGACGGGGTACGGGGAGACGGGCTTGCCGTCCTCTCCGCTGAGCGGGGTGGGGCCGTAGAAGATGCAGAAGGCGCCGGGCGCGGGCCAGTAGGCCACGTCCCCCGTCTCCAGCTGGGTGGTCCTCCCCTCGCGGGGCATGACGGCGGCGAGCGGGAGCTCCCCGTAGATCATGCCGGTGATCATGTTGATCTCGATGGTTATGGGCTTCGAGAGCCAGATGGCATTGGCCAGGTCCGAGTCGTCGAGCTTGGCGCGGAACACTCCTGCGCGCGTCCTGATGTCGATCTCCTTAGCCATGCCATCCCACTCCAGAATCGCTTCTTCCTCTCGAAGAGCTTGCGGATCTCCTTGCCGACGACCTCGATCTGGAGCTTCCTCTCCTCTTCCTCCATCCTCTTGAGCTCGGTGAGGCCGTTGTCGTACTCGGCCCTCCACTGGTTCTTGAAGGTGCCGTCCTCGATCTCCTTGAGGATCTGGACCATGGCGTCCTTGGACTGCTGGGTGACGACCCTCTCCCTCCTGGTCATGCCGCCGTACTCGGCGGTGTTGGAGACGACGTTCCACATGAGGTCGAAGCCGCCCTTGTTGATCAGGTCGACGATGAGCTTGGTCTCGTGGAGCACCTCGAAGTAGGCCATCTCCGGCGGGTACCCCGCCTCGACCAGGGTCTCGAAGCCGCGCTTGATGAGCTCGGTCTGCCCGCCGCAGAGGACGGACTGCTCCCCGAACAGGTCGGTGAAGGTCTCGTTGTCGAATGTGCTCTCGAAGACTCCGGCGCGGGTGGCGCCCATCCCCTTGGCGAGGCCGAGGGCGATGTTCCTGGCGTTCCCGGTCACGTCCTGGTAGACGCTGATGAGCGCGGGCACCCCGAATCCCTCGGTGAAGACGAGCCTCTCCATGTCGCCGGGGCCCTTGGGGGCCACCATGATGACGTCCACGCCGCTGGGCGGGACGATGAGCTTGTAGGTTATCGAGAAGCCGTGGGCGAACTCCAGGGCGGCGCCCTCCTTGATGTTGGGCTCCACGGATTCCTTGTAGACTTCGGGCTGGACCTCGTCGGGGAGGAGCATCATGACGACGTCTGCCTGCCTGACCGCGTCGGGGATCTCGGCGACCTTGAGGCCGTCCTCCTTCGCCTTCTTCCAGGATTTCCCGTTCTTCCTGACTCCGACGACGACGTCGATGCCCGAGTCGTGGAAGCAGAGCGCCTGGGCCCTTCCCTGGGATCCGTATCCGAGGACCGCGACGACCTTGCCGTCGAAGACCTTCAGGTCCGCGTCCCTGTCGTGGTATATCTTCATGATAACCGCCTATGGTCTCGCAAACCGCTATCGCATACTTAATCCCGCGCAACGAATGGGCGCGCGCGATGAGCCGAACGGGGCGATAAACCATAACGGCTGAAGGGGCCGCCCCCTCCAGCATTCCCAAGGCTCTTCGGACAGGAGCGGGGTCGGCGGCCGCACGCCATGCTCTCCGAGCGGGTCAAGGTTTTAAGCGTGTGAGCCGTCGGGGGTCCCATGCCCGGCAAGAACCCGGATTCATCGGTATCCTTCGCGATGCTCCAGTTCCCGCAGAAGATACGCAGGTGCGTCACCGGACTGTCCTCCTCCTACCTGGAGGGCACAGACCTGAAGCCCCAGCACCTGAAGTACGTGTCAGTGATAGCGTTCAACGACGGCATATCCCAGAAGGACCTGGCCGAGAAGACCCTCATGGACAAGTCCAGCGTATCCTACATGGTCAAGGAGCTGACGGACATGGGCCTCGTGTACAACAGCGGCTCCGGCAAGGTCTCCAGCCTCCGCCTGACCGAGGAGGGGAAGAGGGCCGCCGTGCTCGCCTGGACCATCGGGGACCTGCTGGAGGAGAGGATCATGAGCTGCATGACGCCCGAGGAGAGGGAGCAGTTCCTGGCATCCATCCGCAAGATCGTGGCCCGCGTGGACGAGCTGAATGCGCAGTTCGACGATATGGATAGTTGAATTTCCAACCACTGTGTAGATCGCATCCGATCATAAGAGCCAGACATTGAAAATCTACACATGGGCATTATCCGGATATCGGCGGTTTGATTGATAAACCGACAATAAATTTCTTATAGGCCATCCTATTTGCGCGTTCTTATTAGAAGGTGTTCACATCGCTGTTGAACAAGTAACATACAAGAACATCGACCCCAAGGTCCGCCGCTCGATCATGATCGGGCTGTGCCTGGCGATGCTCTGCGCATGCTTCGATGGTACCATCATCGGAACCTGCGGTACGAAGATCGCCAACGAGCTGAACGGCAACGGGTTGTTCACCTGGATGGTCACCGCATACCTGCTGTGCGAGTGCATCACCATCCCGATAGCCGGAAAACTGTCCGACCTGTACGGCAGGAAGCCCCTGTTCCTCATCGGACTCGCCCTCTTCGTGGGCGGCTCCGTCATCGCCGGTATGTCCACCAGCATGGAGATGCTGGTCATCTGCCGCGGTATCCAGGGTCTCGGAGGAGGAGTCCTCATCCCCGTGGCCACCGCAGCCATCGCGGACCTCTACGCCCCGGCCGTCAGGGCCAGGATGCAGGGTATGCTGGCCGCCATCTTCGGAATCGGTTCCGGAATCGGGCCCATCATCGGCGGCTTCATCACCGAGAACATCGACTGGCGCTGGTGCTTCTACATCAACGTGCCCCTCGCGATCATCTCCTTCCTGTTCACCATCAAGAAGTTCCCGTCGCCCGTGATTCCCACCAAGCCCGTCATCGACTACCGCGGTATCGTCACCCTGACCGTGTTCCTCTCCGCGCTCATCATCATTTTCGAGTGCGGCGGGAACGAGTTCGCGTGGGCGAGCATCGAGACCGCGGGGCTCATCGTCGTCATGGCGATCTGCGCGGCCCTGTTCATCATGATCGAGAGGAAGGCCATAGAGCCCATCCTCTCCCCCAGGCTGCTGAAGAACCGCACCGTCATGGCCGGAGGCATCTACATGCTGGTCTTCGGTATCGGAATGATGGGTGCGATGACCTTCGCCGGTTACTTCGGTACCTTCATCCTGTTCGAGCTGGACACCCTGACCGCCAGCTACTACACGCTGTTCCTGATCATCGGTCTGATGATAACCGCGATAATCTCCGGGAGGCTGTGCGAGAAGACCGGCTACCGCCCGTGGCTGGTCGCCGGACCCATCATCGTGTTCATCGGCCTGTACCTGTTCTCCACGCTGCAGGTGGACACCGTCGAGTTCTCCGAGGTCTACCCCATGTACTCCATCACTGGCAAGCCCATCAACATGTTCTGCGTCGCGCAGTTCGTCCTGGGTCTGGGTCTCGGATGCATGATGACCCCCGTCATGGCGGCCGTCCAGAACAGCTCCGAGATGCACGAGATCGGAATGAACACCTCCGCGGTCAACCTGCTCAGGTCCATCGGTACCGCCCTGGGAACCGCCGTGTTCACCATGCTGATCAACGCCCAGTACGCCTCGAACCTCGGGGTCATGAAGGGAGCCGAGTTCTTCGACCTGACCACCCAGAGCATGTCCCACATCTCGGACAAGGCTACGGAGTTCATCAGCCCGGTCATCTCGTACATCGTGCCGGTGAGCCCCACCTACTACTACGACGGGGCCCAGGCCGTCCTGCAGGCGTTCATCAAGTCCGTCGACTTCGGATTCATCGCCGGCGGAATCATCATCCTGTGCGGAGGCATGGTTGGATTCCTCATCAAGGCCAAGACCACCGCCCAGCTCGAGGCCGAGGCCAGGACCGAGATCGTCCCCCAGGAGGGATTCGAGGAGGCCCCCGCAGAGGCTCCCGCCGAGATTCCCGAGGAGGCTCCCGCGGAGCCCGCCGGGGACGAGCAGAACTGAAACTCATTACGGGGCCCCGGCCCCGTCCTTTCTCAATCAATTAATACGGCCGTCCGCGTTCCCCCTTACCATGGAACCCGTCAGGCTGTCGATGGTCTGCATGCATTCTGATGTCGACGACATCGAGGGCAACCTCGAGCGCATGGCGGGGTTCGTCGAGGCGGCCCGCAGGCAGCGCACCGACATCATATGCTTCCCGGAGACGTCCCTGACCGGGTACACCACCGACCCGGCCAGGATGGCCCCGCAGTCCAGGGAGGGCCCTACGGTCACCAAGGTCCTGGACCTCAGCTCCGAATCCGGCGTGGACATCTGCTTCGGATACATAGGCGAGGGCCCCTGCATCGAGCAGTCCATCGCCTCCGGCGGCAGGATAGCCGGCAGCTACAGGAAGACCCACCTGGGCGGCAGGGAGCAGCCCGTCTACGCCGCAGGCAGCGAGTTCCCCGTGATCGACCTGGGCTACGCCAAGTTCGGGATCCAGCTGTGCTGGGAGTCCCACGTCACCCGCATCACCGAGATCTACGCCCGCCAGGGGGCGGACGTCATACTGATGCCCCACGCGTCCGGTCTGGGCCCGGGAAGGAGGAGGGACGCTTGGGACAGGATACTGCCCGCCAGGGCGTACGACAACACCGTGTTCGTCGCCGCCTGCAACCTCTACGGGGACTGCGGAGGGGTCCGCTTCGGCGGCGGGATAACCGTCCGCGACTGCCGCGGGAACCTGCTGGCCGAGGAGTACGGCGGGGAGAAGATGGTGACTGTCGACCTGGACCCGGAGGACCTCAACAGGATCCGCAAGGGGGGCTCGTCCACCATGGCGGACCTGTACTTCCTCGACAAGTACCGCTTGGACATCCTCCGACCGTCCATTAGCAACGTTTATGCTTGCGTACGCGCATGCGCGTCGCATGGAAGGCCTCGTCGGTCGCGGAAAGGAGTTGGCATATCTATCGAACGTGTACGACAAGGCACCCGTGTCCTGCGCTGTATGCGGCCGCAGGCATCTCGGCAAGACCGCCGTGATCAGGGAATTCTGCAGGGACAAGAACTACATCTACGTGTCCGGGATGATCGGCCTCAGCTCCGACAACCTCAGGGAGATCGCGAAGGAGCTCACATCCTTCGCCGGCTCCAGGGTGGACCTGGAGGACGTGGCGGACTTCTTCCCCTGGCTCAAGAGGGTCTGCGGGAAGAAGAAGGTGGTCGTCGTCATCGACAACTACTCCGACCTCGTGGACAACTTCCCCGAGTTCACCTCCTACATGAGGCAGTTCATCAACCGCGACCTGCCCTCCACCAGGATGATGCTGATCGTCTGCGACAACGACAGCTCGGTCTTCGGCCGCTTCTACTACACCCTGGACGTCCGCGCCATGTCCTACAGGGACTGCATCGGGTTCCACCCGGACTACACGCCGCTGCAGCATCTGATCGCTTACAGCGTCGTGGGGGGCACCCCGGCATACCAGCACCTGTTCCAGGGCGATCCCGGCGAGGCCATCAGGACCCACTTCTTCGGCCACATGGCCGTGTTCCTGCTCGAGATCGAGAGCATGCTCGGCTCCGAGCCCATCGCCCGCCTGAACAGCACCAAGGTGCTGGCGGCGATAGCCTCCGGAGCGGAGACTCTCAACGACATCGCCGAGAGGGCGAACCTGAGGTCATCCGTCGCCAGGGATGCCATAGAGGACATGGAGAACAAGGGCATGGTCCGCAGGGAGGTGTCTCCCACTAAGAGGACCGTGTTCTCGATCCACAGCAACATCCTCCGCTTCTACTTCACCATCGTCGCCCGCTACCAGCCCTACGTGGCCTTCATGTCCGGGAACGACGCCTACGAGATGGCCAAGGCGGACATCGACAGGTACCTCGAGTCGATGTTCGAGCACGTCTGCGTGGACTACGTGAACCTGGCCTACAGGTGCGACGGCTTCGGCAAGCCCAGGAGGAAGGACAACTCCCCGGACGAGATCATCAACTTCGTCGCCTTGGTGGACGAGAACCGCGTCAAGCGCACGATGCTCGCCACCTGCAGGATGTACGGGGACAAGTTCGGCAAGGGGGACCTGGAGGACCTCAAGGAGAGGTCCAAGGCCGTCAAGGGCTCCAACAGGCTGTACGTGATGTTCTCCGCCGCCGGGTTCTCCGTCGACCTCAAGGAAATCGCATCCAAGGACCCGAACGTCCGCCTCGTGTCCCTCGAGGACATGTACGCTCGAATCCGGAAGAAGGCGTCAAGGGGTTTGATACGGGGCCCGGAGGCCCCGCATGGATCGGTTCTCCTCGTCGTACCCGGTGCCGATGGGGATCTCGTCGACGTACTTCACATCGCTGGGGATCTCCCCGAGGGCGTAGTCGGTGGACGTCGTCTCGCCGTAGTAGTACCCGCTGGGCGTGTACGCCTTGTATCCCGTATCGGCCTTCCAGTCGCTGAACCCGCCCATGTCGGTGCCGAGGAATCCGACGGCCATGTGGCCGGACATCAGGATCAGGCAGCTCTTGAAGCCGAGGGCCTTGAAGATCGCGCTGCACAGGATGGATCCGTCCTCGCAGTCGCCCTTCTGCAGGTACAGCGTCTCCACGGGATAGTTCCAGTATTCCGCGACGCCGTGGGTGTTGGAGTCGTAGTCGTAGGGGATGTACTGCGTCAGGGAGAGGACGGCCGCGGCCATCTCGACATCCGTCAGGGAGTACTCCTCCTGGAGCGCGAGGAAGTAGTCGGCCACCTGCTTGATGTAGGTGGTGTCCGCGATCACGAACTGGGCGGAGTGCTCCTGGCGCTCCTTGGGTATGTCCTTCCTCTCGCTGACGGGCGTCATGTCCATGTACGAGACGTAGTCGCTGAACAGGATGGACAGCTCCATGGTCTCGGTGGCCTTGCCGACCTTCAGGGTGTACACGTTCGTGAGATAGCCGTCCACGTAGAGCGCGCGGTACCCGTTGTACGCCTCGCCTGTCGTGGTGGTCCCCTCGATGATCATCCTGTAGTCGCCGGGGGTGTCGAAGGTGTAGGTGGGGCTGGCGCCCTGCACGGTGTCCGTCCTGACCTCCACCCCGAGGGTCCTGTCGTACATGGTGATGGTCCATGTGGCTTCCGCCAGGTCCTTGCCGGACTGCAGAGTGACCGGCTCGCCGGACTCGTAGCTCTTGTCGGCGGCCCCGGTGAGGGCGTAGAGGGCGGTGTCCTTGTTGATCCTGAACGTGTAGGTCTTCTCCTTGGAGATGGGGGTGTCGGCGGATTCGTTGAAGTCGTACCATCCGTAGAAGTCGTCTCCCACGGCGGTCACGGTGACCTCCTTCCCGACGATGTAGGTGCCCGCACCGGTCACGTCGATGTCGCCGTCGGCGTAGAGGGTGACGTCGAAGTCGATTTCGACCTGCTTCGTCCCGCTCTCGACGTAGTCCATGTAGGTGGTCTGGACGTACCTGTTCAATCCGGTCCCGGAGGTGGTCACGGCCTTGACGTAGTACGTGATGTCGTCGTCCACGCCGACGTACTGGTCCTCGGTGTGACCGGTGACGGCGTTGCTGAGGACGATGTGGGTGCAGGTCTTGGTCCCGTAGTTCTTCGTCTTGATGGTCTCCTCGCCGACGACTGTCTCCTCGTAGTCGTCGCTCATGCCCCATTCGTTGTTGTCGCTCTCGTACGTCCTCTTGTACAGCCCGTAGTCGTAGGTGTTCTTGGAGTAGTAGTTGATGAACCACCAGCCGGTATCCTCGTCCATGTAGAGCAGGGTGTTGGTGGCGGTGCCGGTCCACGTCAGCTTCTGCATGAACGACTCGTAGGTGCCCGATGTCTCGTAGGTGGTGTACTCCCCGATATGCGCCGTCCAATCGTCATCGCCCCCGCCGCTGCCGCCCTTGTCGAAGACGCCCATCGCGTAGGCCGCGCCCCCTCCGACCGCGACGATCGCGACCACGAGGATGGCTGCTACTGCTCCGTTCATAGATGATACCTCCGCGCCCCGTAGGGGCGCGTCTGATGATGTTAATCGCTGTTTTTTATTTAAAACTAGGAGAGCGACGGTTAATCCAATCGAAACCCTTTGCACATTTTCCGACAATCCTGTAGTTTGGTTTATATAACACGGAAGTGTAGTTGTGTCCGTTGTCATCCAACACGGCATCAGGGAGGTGCCGTGAGGGGATGCCGGGCCGTCGGAGCAGAGATCGTCGCTTCCATCCCATAGACGGCCCGGGGATCCTTACGATGGCACGACAGGGCCCGCGGCGCCTCCACGAGGAACCGTGCACCTGCGTGGATCGCCGAGAGGCGATGCGCCGAGCGAGCCCGGATCAACCCTTCCAGACCTGTCCTGCAGTTCCCGGCAACTGGGAAGCCGGAGCGCGGGACAGGACCCAGGCCCCGTTCGGGATGCCCGCAGGGAAGGGATGGCTGGGACATACGGGTCCAGACGCGGCGGATGTTTTCTGGAAATGCTGTTCTGGTGCATCCGCCGCGATTAATTTTCCTGTCCGCGGCGGCTATGGCCGCGGCCATGCTAACGATCGATGTGGAAAAGTGAGTGCGAATGCCGGGATTCGAACCCGGGTCAGAGGCTTGGGAAGCATCCGTCCTAACCGCTGGACTACATTCGCAGCAATGCCCTCAAAGAACTTCCGATATAATTGGTTTTTCCATCCCATGGCTCTGCGGAAACCAAGGGCGACGAGCAGAACCGAACGTTTTTCCGATTCTCAGCGGCGATCTTCCATGGAGGGGTGTTCGCGCGGTTCGAAGTTTATTATAATTATAATTAAACCAGCTATGCTGGTTTAATATATATTATAATAAAAGAAAACGATGTACGGACGCGGAGGATGGGGCCGCAAGAGGATCGAGGTGAGATCCGCACCCCCGACGAATAGGAAACTGAAGGGGTGCGGCCTGCATCGCTGCAGGAAATCTGTATGTCACAGTATGCCGAGATAGCAGATATAGTTCACGCAAGGTGCACGGGCGAAAGGGATGATGAGGAATGGGTCCTGGAGGATCCGAGGGTCCAATGGGCCATAGAGAACGGGGATTGGATGGCATGGATAGTGGCCGTGGCAATGTCCGTGTGCGCCTCCCTGGGCATGCCGGAGAGGTTCTCGCGGATGAACCGGCGCGGGGCGCCGGACACATGGAAGATCGGGGCCCTTGTGCTGACCGCATTCCTGGACAAATCCGAGGGAGGGGGGATGAAGGAGCTGTCGGGCATGACGAGGGTGCTGGCCCTGGGCGGCCTGACGGCCGCCCCGGACGAATCCACCCTGCGTAAATTCTGCGACAGATTACCGGAGTCGCTTCTGGACGACATCATCGCCGAGACGTTCAGGGCCTGCGGCGGCATGGACCACACGATAGCGATCGACGGCACCGGTTTCTCCGATTCCAACGCTTCGCCGCACTACTGCAAGCGCATCCTGCAGATGAAGGAGGAGAAGCCTGCGGAGGAGGATTCCGTGGATGACGGGAAATCGCCTGAGATCACGTACGGCTGCACGCAGGTGAGGGGGTTCGAGAAGGCCACCCTCGCGGGCTCCACCTCGACGCTGGTTATATGCATCTGCGATGTGGTCTCCGACCACAGCGCGGACGTGAGGAGGATGCTCCCTGTGGCCCGCGCGATGGCAGACTATCACATCAAACCGGATGCCATCCTGGCCGACAAGGGCTACGATGCCGAGCACGTCCACAAGGAGCTGAGGCAACTGCTGGAATGCGATGTGATCATACCCGCCAGGGAGAGCGAGCCAGCGAAACTGTCCCGTCCGAATGAGCCGTGCACCAGGGGCTTCTTCAGGAGGATCATGAGGACCGCCTGGGGGAGCTTCGCGGACCGCTACAGGGACCGCGCGCTCATCGAGTGCATAAACTCGATGCTGA
>Ga0265298_10010812_pt1 | contig 10739 bp, 10 predicted proteins | sample AusTroGonzalo_MG_3_FD_193486 | JGI IMG/M metagenome (GOLD analysis project Ga0265298, IMG submission 193486) | Bovine rumen microbial communities from tropical cattle in Woodstock, Queensland, Australia - Gonzalo_01 | ecosystem: Host-associated > Mammals > Digestive system > Stomach > Rumen ...
ACCCCGCGCACCCCGGATGCGTCTCCATGTACTCCACCTGCTTCTGCAGCTTCTTCGGGTCCGTCCAATAGTCGTCCCCCTCGCACAAGGCGATGTATTTGTGGGCACCGTGCAAAACTGGAGCCCATGTGATTTCGTGAAAATGCTCGCTTCCTTTGCTCCACTGGTTTTCTGTCTCGCAAACTGGTTTCAATATCCGCGGATACCGCTCTGCATACCGTTTAACAATGTCCGTACTTCCATCCGTCGATGCATCATCGTGGATGTACACCTCAAACGGGAAGTCCGTTTCCTGCATCAGAAAACCCTGCAGACACCTTTCGATGAATGGTCCATGGTTGCACACAAGACAACGCACCACCACGGTCGGTACAGTCTTTCCTTCGGGCCAATTGCAGACTATCTCGTTTTGTGGCTTGAGCTTCTGCATGTCTCATTGACCCTCTTCGCAAACGGCGTATCCAAACCCCGTTTTGCCGAAGCCATTTCCGTTGTAGAACATGACCAATTGCCCCCGTATTCGTATCACATAAGGATATGCAATGGCTTGGGCATCCCACGCTGAAGTGTCGTCTGAGATGTCGAGTCCGAACTCGTTGTCTTTTCTACACCAATGGATTCCGTCATCGGACTCTGCATACCCCCCCCTGTATCCGTTTAGATAATTCGTTCTGAAATCAACCATGTCCCGTTTGCTGTACCACATGCGGTATCGACCATTTTCCTTGATTACGGAAGGTCTGGCCGTGCATTCAAAATCATTTTCTGGCCTGATGCAAGTTGTGTAAGCCTTGTTCCAATCGATACCGTTTTCCGACGTGGCATATTTGATGTGATAGAAGATTTCGGGTCGTCCATTGATTGTTTTCCATTCGGAACCACTCGTGTACCACATTTTCCAGATATGGTCATCTTCGTCATACTTCACGTCGACTGCCCCCGTGTAATAGGGTTCGAGCTTGTCCCGGTCCAAAATGGAACCGTCAAACATACGGTGAAAGGTCCAGCCGTTGTCTTCGCTGAAAATGACCCCTATGGAGTTTCGTGTGTGAACGGTTGTGGAGGGGTTCCAGCCGATGAAATACATGTAAATCTTGCCGTCCCGTTGCACTACGGAACAAACATTGGCACCGGAATCATCAAAACAACCAATTTTTCCCAAATCCACAACAGGTTTGTCGTGGATGTATTTGACTTCCGACAGGTTGTTGGCATTCAAATCGATGAACGTCGTTCGGGTTTTCGACATCTTGTCTCTCACCCCAAAATACACTCGGACAGTCTGATCGTCCAAAATCAACGGGGTGGGTTTGTGGCAATGCGACACATCAAAGCCGTTTTCCCCCCGGGGACAATAAATCAACCCTTTTTTCGTCCATTTTCGCATGTCAAATCCTCACCGAGTGCAAGATGAACAGTGGACGGTTCAAGAACTCTCCCAGAGCATCCTCTCTCTGGATGTTCGATTCCGACAGCGGTTCATACACAATCCCGCCGCCAGCTTGCTTGACGGCGATCCAGATTCTCTCCACCTCCCAATATCCCCCGACCGCGTTTTCAACGAAATCAATCATTTCAGTCTTTGTGCCTTTGTCGAACAAGGGAAGTTCGCTGTTGCCCTTCCAGTTGAACCCCATCTGGAAGGCCATGTAACGGGTCCTGCCGGCCATGAGGTTGAGCGCATGGAGCATGCGTTGTTTCGCCGCTTCCTTGCCCAACGTCGCGTCTCCGTAATCATCGCCAAAATGGTGCAGGACGTTCAGCAGAAATGTGGCATCGTATGGTTTTCCCTCCGATTCTGACTCGAAACCATAATATCGGTTCTCGACCTGCAACGCAGAATTCCTTCCCGTGATTTCCGCTGCCGCCTGGATGAAATGGGCATGGGCGGCGCATCCCTCGACCGCGAGTACGGACTTGCACCCTGCCCGCAGGGCGGCGAAAGAAAAATACCCCGTGTTGGCCCCAATGTCCAAAACCCGGCTTTCTTCCAAGGGAATGGACGCCGAAATGGCCGTCATGCGCTCCGCTTCCCATTTGGACCGGACCTCCAAATGAGTGCCGTCAATGAACGGCAGGATGTCGGAATGGATGGTCTGGTACTGCGAATGTTTGCTGACGGCCCGGTAGCACTCCGCCAATTCGGCTTGCAATTTCATTTCCTCCTCCGCTCGTCCCGGAACAACTCGATGGTATCCGGTCGGTTGTACACGTCTTTCCCGACCCAACGGGCATAATCCGCTGGCCGAGGTGCCAAAGGCGACAATTCCACCACGGAAGTCCCCGCAACGTCCTGGGACGCAGTCCCTCCCGACCAGAAATATGCCCCTGCGGGCGGGGAAGATGGCTCCTTGTATACTTCAGGCGAAGGCAAATTCCATGCGGGTGGGACAAAAAACTCCGGACAACAATCCGCCAGAAACGCTCGGAAGAAGTCACGCCCCGAATCAAGAAACAACTGCGAAGGTCCCCAAAAACGTGGATTGGCCTCGATCATGACCCACCGACCATCGGGAGTTTCCCTCAATTCCACCATGACGAACCCACGGAATCCGAGCGAACGGAACAAGCTCTCATAGCAATCGGCGATGCCCTTTTCGTGGATCCTGCCGGGAACGGCCGCCACAATGGATTTTCCACCAACTTGTTGCAACAGGTTCTGCTGCGAAAATCGGTAGACCTTCCCTCCCCCTGCAAAGTAATACAGCAGATAATGGCTGTTTCCTACGACAAATTCCTGAAAGAAGAAGTCGTTGGAATCATGGTCTTCCAGAAACTCCGAGTACGCCTGGGCCGTCGTCAAAATCACGGGATTCAAATACTGCCCGGCGCTGTTTTGGTATCCGATGGGCTTGGCCACGCACGGAAAGCGAAGTTCTTCGGGGGAAGAATACTCAAACGGAACATCCAACCCAGTACGTCTGCACAACCCTGAAAAAGCCTTCTTGTCGGAAATGGACAAATACAATTCTTCCGAAACCAACGGAATGCAGAACCCCGCGTTTTCAAAAACGGAACGATACTTCAACAGAAACCGGTTCAGCGCCTCCGTGGATGGCGCAATGATCAAGCGGCGGTTTGGGTACAGCCCCCGTATCTTTTCCAAATCTCCCAGAACATACTCCAGCGCCAATTCCCTAGATTTGCGGACCAGATGGACCAGAGGGGCATAGGCCGTCCTGAAAATGGCATCATCAGACTCAGCGGCCAAAATGGCGATTTCGGCTCCCGCTGCCGAAGCCGCCCGCAAAAACGCCACCACGGCACGGGGATTGTAGCCGGAAAACACAATGAAGACTGGAACCTCCATTTTCAAGCATAACGCCTTTTATGACACTATCTGCCCATCAGCTTGCAGCGAGACAACGGAATTCGCCAATCGTCGCTCGTCTCCAACAGGAGTTGTGTAGTACTGCTCATTCATGCCATACAAAAACATCTTCAAATTGTCTTCGGATCCAATTTGAAATTCCCTGCCAGCAGGGCGCAACTGGGGACAATATTCGCCAACGTACCGGAACAGCTTGTCCCTGTCTCCATCGGAAAGCCCGTCCAGCCTCCGTTGAGCCAATGCCAGTCTTTTCCGATTGGCAATTCCGACACGAGACACATCATAGCCGTTTTGCAAAGAAATGAAGCTGCTGTGCAAGAATTGGGCCACTTCTGCATCCGTTGCAGTCCTATAAACCTGATCAATTCCGTTGAAAATGGCCGTAATGGTATCCAAGCGCCTGAAATAGATGCGATTTTCGGTTGGAATGTAAACGGCGTCAGGCAACTTGTTAATAGAGATTTCCCGCCGATTTCCATCAAAACGGCATGAGTCACCAAGGCACAGGATAGACCTCTTTGAAATGAGTTTTGCCCTCGAAACCCGTTGAAAACATAGAATGTCATTTTCGCGGGTCCAAAGAAAGTCGATGTTCTCGAAGTCATGCCCCGCCAATAATTCAAATTCAACGGTGTCGGCAATGGCGCGCTGCAACAATTCTGCCGCATAATCTTGACGGTTTGCCGCTTCGAGATAAAACCATGAATCCGGCTCCAAAAGCGTGTCGGGGGCATAAGGATACGAGACCTGCCGTATGTCCACAACATCCAATTCGGGATACATTCTCTCTTCCGTCGAGAGAATTATCCGATACTTGTCTCCGCCCCTTTGGCGAAGTTTGACGAATACATGGTTCATTGTCGTGACCCTCTTTCAATATATGTTGTGTTGTTGATTCGTTTCAAGTTTTCAAACCTTGCGAATTCTATATTTCTGATGATTGGGTCCTTCGCCCAAACCAACACATTTGTCCCTGCGGACGTCTCCACATGATATACATGATAGTGCAACAACAGAAACACGGGATTGAAATATTGCGTTTGGGAATAGAAAGTAAACACAAACACGACGAAATACGTGAATATGAACACGCAGATGTCGTCAAGACCGAGTGCCACGAAAAAATACCCCAAATATACGGGAAGAAATTCGTTGTCGGCCAACTTCACTGTTTTGCATTGACTCAACTGATCGTTTTTCAAAAAGAGAGACGCATGAAAGCACTATCGGGACAAGCAGGAGTAAAAAGGAACAAACCATTGAGGGCAGAGTCCCCCATGCAACCCCGCTTTTGACCGCAAACAATACCCCCATCCAAGAGGTGGCGGCAAATGTTAAAAAAATGTTGAAAAGAACGCTCATGGCATCTGTTTGGTTCTCATGTTTTATTCTCAAAATTCCTCAGTCTCACGATTGGGGCAAGGCAGGTCGGGTCATGGAATACGCTGGTCTTTCAAGATTTCAATCAACCTTTGCAATTCGGCGGGAATCTTTTGATGGCCCCTTTGCCAGTCGGCAATGGACTTAGCAAATGATGGTTTGTCTACCTCGCCATGAAAGGCCTTGTGGAGAAGATGTCGAAAGATTTCCTTGCCAGGCATGACAGTACGCCATGAGTCACCAGCAACGGCATCGCGGAACTGGGCCACTTTCTCTTCGACATTCCGCCGGATGGATTCCTCCGATGTCCGGACCGCGAACTCTCTGTTTAATCTGGGTATCCAAGGATGTTGCTCCCGAATAAAACAGACGATGTCATCCAGGCTTTTCAGTTCGGGTATTTCAGCCTGTTTGGGAAAGCCTTCACCGATGAAACGCTGCAAAGCGCGCAACTCACTCCAACAAGCGACAACAAACACCATGTCTTCTGCAAAATCATGCGCAACTTGTTGGAAAGGAAAATAATCGGATGATTTTTCCCCCCCTTTCATTGCCTCCCAATCAAGCATGTAGTTTTCAATTTCATGATATGTTCCCCGAAAGACATACGTGTCCGCTTGCCCCCATTTCGCGGTATTGTCCTCGCCAAAATCCTTGTCCTGCCACCCAAAAGACTGTTTGTTGCCTTGCTCACGATCGGCAACAACCATTGCCCTGACAGCCCGGTTCCCCCCGACATCCACGATGTTCAACCATCCGCTTTCAAGTTGGAACAGTGTTTCCAGGTATTGCTTGGTCAAGTCGTCTTCCACGTACAGGACAAGGCGTCCCGTCAAATTCTCCGAGATGTTCATGCCCTGCCTCCCTTCAACAAGACACGTTGTTCTTCATATACGGAATTCCAAACGTCCTCTGAATGGGTGGCAATGAAATACTGGGTTTGGGGTGATAATTCACGCAAAACCGGGATCAGCAGCCGATGCCATGCCCGATTCAAGTGGAGTTCCGGCTCGTCCAGAAACACAAAATCAAAAGGCCGATTCCGCCGATATTCCTCAAGCAGAATGGTCCCGATGAAACACAACAATTCAATCTCACCCGAGCTCAAGTCGTCAATGGGGATTGGAGATTCGACCGATGGTCTGGAAAGGAACACATCAAACCCCAGTTCTTCGTCAGGAGAAGGATTATGGGCATCCGATGTCTCTGGATTGCAAATCTCCGCATGAAAGCTCTCTTCCCCATCCGGGTAGAAACGGCTCCATGCTCGATTCAATTTCCCGAACAGTTCCTCCACTCTGTCTTTTCGCCAAACGCCCGACTGAAAGCCAACAGCCCCCTTGAAATTGACCAACGATTGTTTGAGATTCCAAAGCGCATTGAAGTCCTTTTGTTGGAGACGTTTCCCTTTTTTCCCAAGAGTCAAACCGACCGGTCCCACTCTCTTAGGTATTCGCCACGATGAAAAATAAAAAGCGCTGACGGAGCTCAAAATGGTTCGGTCCTGCTTGTGCGACGCCTCTGGTCCATCGACATTTTGCGAGGCTTCAACGATGCTCCCATTCCTCGTGGCTTTGACAGTGCACTCTTGACCATTCAAGTTGTCGATAAAAAGTTCCACCAAATAGTTTTGCATTGGCAACAACCCCCGGGTTTGTTCTCGCAGGCCGTTCCCCAATGCCCACATGATGGCTTCCAAAGCACTTGTCTTGCCGCTTCCGTTTCTCCCCCCGAAAAGCAGCATCCCGTCCGAGATAGTAGATTTGACCTCAAGTGACTGAATGGCACGGAATTTTTCGATTTTGATGCTCTTGATTTTCATTGGCAATCTTTTATCATTTGGACAATGCTTCTTGCGATGGAATGGACCGTGGGCAGGGAGAGGGAATGGTAGGTGGGGAGGGTGAGGACGCGACGGGAGAGGTCTTCGGCGACGGGACAGGAAGTACGGGAGGCGGCGTAAGGGGGAAAGTCGGTAAGAAGGGGATAGAAGTAACGGCGCGCGAAGACGTTGCACTGATCGCGAAGGCCGTTGTAGACGCGTTCGCGGGTGGCGAAGTCGGGGAAGAGGACAGGGACGTAGGCGCGGTTGAGGGAATGAGGGAGGAGGCGAACGGAGGGATGACCGTCGAAGGCGGCGGCGTATGCGTCGTGGATTTCGCGGCGACGGGCGAGGAGCGCGGGCATTCTTTCGAGGCACAGGAGACCCATGAGCGCCTGGAACTCGTTCATCTTGGCGTTGGTGCCAACGGCCGTGCATTCGGTTTCACTGTGGATGGCGAAGTTGCGGAGTTCGAAGAGACGTTCTTGAAGCGAGGGATCGCGGAAGACAAGCAGTCCCCCTTCTGCCGAATGGAAAAGCTTGGTCGGGTGGAAGGAGAACATGGAGACATCGCCCGCGGTCGCGAGGGAAGGGATGCCGAAAGCATGGGCGGCGTCGTAGACGATTTTGACGCTGTATTGGTCGGCGAGGCGCTGGAAGCCGGCGACATCGCAGGGATTGCCGTAGACGTGGACGGGAACGATGGCACGGGTGCGAGGAGTGATGGCGCGTTCGGCGGCTTCAGGCGAAAGGCAAAGCGTGTTGGGATCGATGTCGGCGAAGACGGGCGTGGCTCCGGCACGGACGATGGCGTGGGCGGTGGCAACGAACGTGAAAGGAGTGGTGATGACTTCACCAGAGGAAATGCCAAGCGCGGCAAAAGCGAGTTCCAAGGATAGCGTGCCATTGGCAAAAAGCGCGAGGTTCGTTGCCGGAACGCCCATATACGCGGACAAGGCATCATGAAAACGACGCGCCATGGGTCCGTTGTTGCTGAGCCACTGGTTGGCCCAGATTTCGGCGCACCCCTTCTGAAAATCCTCCAACGCCGGCAGGTAGGGCCGAGTGACATAGATGGGCTGGTCGAAGCGCTTCACGGCTTCTCCGTCTTCGGGACATCGGCAACTGTACCGTTTGTGTCCATGGTCTGCCAATCGACAATGGCTTGGACGGGTAGCCATCCAGTGAAGTTTCCTTTCATCTGGAAAGGTGCACAACCATGCTTGACTGCAAGGGTGCCGGGATACCCCGGACAGCCGGCGATAAGCCAAAGGCTGTACTGCCCCGGGTTCAGCGGAAGGTGCGGGTAATGCATCCGAACGCGAATGGGCTTGCCTTCGTTTTTGTAAAACACCCGCTGATGGGAGGACATGCACTGAATGACTTGGCGACTGCCGCGGTCGAGAATGTTGACCGTCAAGTAGGCACCGGGCACGCCGGGTTTCATGGTGAGCGTAAAATCGAAGTCGACATCATCGCCGTATTCCACAACGCCGTTTGAGGATTCTGGAGCTACTCCCGACGAATGGACAGAGATATCGGTGAATTCGGCATCGCCGCGGCCCGCGTCGATGACGCCGTCGTTGCCACTGGCGAAAAGCGCGTTGTAGCGCTGGACGACGGACGGGCAGTCATCGCTGGCCATGGTCACCACGCCGTGTTCCATGAGCATGGCGCGTTTGCAAATACTGGCAACGCTGGGCATGTCGTGGGAGACGAACACCACGGCGGCGCGTTTCATCAGTTCGCCGATGCGCCGGAAGCACTTGTAGCGGAAACCGAGATCGCCGACGGCGAGCACTTCGTCGAGGAGGAGGATGTCCGGCTCCAGCGAACTGGCGACGGCGAAGCCGAGGCGGACGGTCATACCGGAGCTGTAATGCTGGACAGGGGTGTCGATGAAGTCGCCAATTTCGGCGAACTCAATGATTTCGTCCAGCTTGGCGTCGATTTCGCGCTTGGGAATGCCGAGAACGGAGGCGTTGACATAGATGTTTTCGCGGCCGGTCAGCACGGGGTTGAACCCGGCGCCGAGGGCGATGAGCGCACCGACGCGGCCGCGCATTTCGATGCGTCCGGCATCGGGCTTGATGAGGCCGTTGAGCATCTTGAGGAGGGTCGTCTTTCCGGCTCCGTTGCGTCCGATGAGACCCAGGCACTCGCCCCGGCGGACCTCGAACGAGACGTCGTTGACCGCCCAGAACTCCTTGGGGCGGAGATGCCCGGCATTGCCTTGGGGAAGGCCGAGCAACTCTTTGCCCATGTCCTTCAGGCCGTACCAAAGGGATTTTTTGAGGCTCAGGCAGAACTTCTTCGAGACGTGTTCGGCCTTGATCAGGATGTCGCCGTCGCCGCTCATGCCGACAACCTTTCGACGAGGATGGGCATGCACAGGCGGTAGGCCATCCACGAGACCAGCAACAGCACGAGCGCCCCCGCGTTGACCGCGGCGAAAACGCCCAGCATCTCGGACGGTTGACCAGTCAGCCAGTCGCGGGCGTTCAGGATGAGCGGCGTGACGGGATTGAGCAGAAACAGCTTGGCCAACTTGCCGCTTTCGGGAATGGCGAACACCACCGGCGTCACGTACATGAAGAACTGGAGCACCAACGGGAGGGCCTTGCCGATGTCGGCGTAGAGCATCCCGACGGGCGTCAGGGCCAACCCGACGGCCGTTCCGGCGAGAATCAGCGACGCCACGCCCAGCGGGAACCACGCCAGTCCCCACCCGGGATTCACGTGGAAGACGGGCAGGACGCACAACATGAGCGCCACCTTGATCAAGGCGTCGAACAGGTTTTTGTAGATGCCCGACAACACCAATGCCTCCTTGGGGAAGTTCAACTTGGCGAGCATTCCCGAATTGGCGGCGTTCTGCTGCATCGGAGCCGTGATCGACGCCATGAAAATGGCCCACAGCATGGTCCCCGAAAACACATAGACCGGATACGGAATGGGCGTTTCCTGCAACTGCACGATGCCCGACCCGTTCAGGAACAGCCACACCAGCGTATTGGCCAACGGCAAAATGAGCGCCCACAGGATGCCCAGAAACGAGCGGCGGTACTGCGCGCTGATGTCGCGCACCGCCAGCCGCCACGCCAACTCCCGCCCCGCCCACAAGTCCGCGAACATCGCCCGCGCCATCCGAATGGGATTGGACATGGACGAATCCGGCGTGTAAACGGTCACCTTCATCGCCCGTTCCCCGCCGCCACCCGGCGATATGACCGACCGCCCCTTCCCCGTCCTTTCGAACGGTCCATTATCCTGTCCCGCGTGAGCACATCCTGTTGCCGCAATTCCATCGCTTTTGACAGATTATCCCATTCCGCGGTTTTCCGCAACCCTTGCCGCCGTTTTTCAGAGGCAGGCCAGCGACTCCTCCAGCGCCCGCAGGTACTGCGCATTCTCCGCCTCGGTTCCCACCGTCACCCTCACGTGGCCCGGCAGGCCGAACCCCGCCAGCGGCCGCACGATGACTTTCCGCTTCGTCAGCTCCGCCACCAGCTCCGCCGCGCGCGCGAAGGGGAACATCATGAAATTCGTCACCGTCGGCGTCGGGTCGAGCCCCAGGGCCCGCATCCCGTCGAACAGCTGCTTCCGCCCCGCCCGCAGCATCGACCGCGTGCGCTCCAAATGCTCCTGGTCGCCGAGCGCCGCCACCGCTGCCGCCTGCGCCATCGCGTTGACGTTGAACGGCTGCCTGACCTTGTTGAGCAGGTCGATGCCCTCCGGCTGCGCCATCGCGTAGCCGACGCGCAGCCCGGCCAGCCCGTACGCCTTGGAGAACGTCCGCAGCGTGATGACGGGCTTCTTGCCGGCCTTGACGTGCTTGACGGTGTCCACCTGGCGCTCCGGGGGGACGAGCTCCATGTACGCCTCGTCGAACACCGTCACCACGCGGTCCGGCACCGCGTCCACGAACGCGTCCACCTGTTCCTGCGTCAGGATCGTGCCCGTCGGGTTGTTCGGGTTGCCGATGACGACGACCTTGGTGTTGGGCTTGATGGCGGCGAGCATCGCGTCGGGGTCGTGGGTCATGCCCTTCATGGGCACGAGCGTGCAGGTGCAGCGGAAGAGCTCCGACACCAGCTTGTACACGACGAACGACCGCTGCGACGCCACCAGGTCGTCGCCCTCCCACATGAACGCGTTGCAGATCAGCACCGCGTGCTCGTTGCAACCGCAACCGAGCATCACCAT
>Ga0265298_10010813_pt1 | contig 10738 bp, 11 predicted proteins | sample AusTroGonzalo_MG_3_FD_193486 | JGI IMG/M metagenome (GOLD analysis project Ga0265298, IMG submission 193486) | Bovine rumen microbial communities from tropical cattle in Woodstock, Queensland, Australia - Gonzalo_01 | ecosystem: Host-associated > Mammals > Digestive system > Stomach > Rumen ...
GGGAGTTTCTCTGCATATAATACTCAGTTAGTCCTATAGGTTTTCCTCCCCCTTGCTCAAATACTCCCCAGGGTTTCTCTCTGGAAATAAGGGTTTTCTCCGGTCTGTGGGTCTTTGCCGGTGTTCCGTCCCTTTTCAGGGGACTCTCCCACTCCTCCCGGCTCTCACTATAGATAAATCCCATATCTGGAAACATCCGGTCTATATAAGGAAAGAGAGCCGGTATCAGAGTATTATCCTCCCAGTCCTTTGTATCTCTCTTTACATCCTCCACACTCTCCTCAACTCCGGAGGGGTTTCTATCCGTCCGGGTCTCCCCCTGGAGCCTCCGGGGTCTGGGACTCTCTACTTTGGGGAGAGGGTGGGACTCTGAGTGGAAAACATCCTCCCAGTCTGTGAGAATTGCCTCCGGATCATAGCAAAGGAGACAGCCTCTTGTAATATCGGATATTCCCTTATCCAGACCTATCTCCCCTATAGGGATAGAGTATCTCTGAGAGACAAAGTGGTTTAGAGTCTCAAACTCTCTCCGGTAAGAGTCTTTATCGGTAATCTCTCCGGAGGTTTTACAAACAAGTTTCAATCCGTCCCCGGAGGGAGAGGTAAACAAGAGACGGAGACCTATTTCCCGGTCTTTAGAGAGCCGGTCTTTTAAGTCCTCCAGGGAGAGTCCCAGCTGTGAGATATGGTCTATATCCAGATTTACAAGACCGGAGGTCTCCAAGAGTCCCTCCTTCCCTTTTTCCCGGAGTTTTCTGGAGTCTGCACTCCTATAGTCATAGACTCCCCCAAAGGTTACAAGAGGGAGATAGGAGGTCTTTCCCACTCCGTCCTCCCTACTGGAGTACTCCTCCGGGGAGAGAGTCCGGACTTTGTGTGTCATAGCTTGGAGAGTTCCCAGGTGGGAGACATCCTTTCCGGTCTTTCTGGATATTTCCAGAGGTTTCCTCCCGGTAATATACTCCCAGACCTCTACAAGAGTGAGGACTTTATCCGGATAGGTATTCTTAATCAAGGGGAGAAAGTAAGAAAATTTCTCTTTGTTCATCTGTTTCTGTCTTTGGTTTTATTTTAGCCTCTGGAGGGGTTTCTCCGTCCGGGTGGAGGATTATACCTCAACTCCGGAAAGAGTCTCCCAGAGGGTTTCTATTGCACTCCTAAGGAGGTGTTAATCCTTTGCACTATCCCGGAGATAAACTCCTCCCTCTTTTCTACAGACTTAATCCTCCGTCCTCCCACTACTATCTCCTCAACTGGAGGGAGGTCTGAGACCCAATCAAGCCTCTCCCCTCCGGAGTAAACTGAGACTCTGTCATACTCCCCTTTCTTATAGGGAGAGATACGGATAGGGAGGAGAAAGTTACTACAACTCCCCAGGGAGAGGATAAGACTCCTCCAGACTCCGGAGGAGGAGTTAATCCCTAAGGAGTAGATCTCCCCGGACTGGGAGTCCCGGAGTTCAAGATACCAATAGGGGACTTTTTCCCCTCTAAACTCCCGGTCTCTTTGATAGATCCTCTCCAGTTCCCCCTCCACAAAGTCAAAGGTCTCCGTCTTTCCACTATCAGTCCTCCGGACTATCTTTCCTCCGGAGATATTGAGATAGGTTTTCTTTTCTCTCTGTCCTAACATATCCTTACTATCTTTTTTCTTTCAGTTTGCCGGTCTCCAAGCTATAAACAAAGTGTCTGTATTTGCCTGGGGAGGAGTGTTCCATAATATCTATTTCTGTGAGGGTTTCCCCCAGGGGAGGGAGGATTTCCTTTCCCCACTCTATCCCCAGGGAGACAGCCTCCTCCACATCCTTGCACTCTATCTCCTTTCCCCGGAGTCCTACTGGATAGGTGGGAGTATCCGGGTCTCCGTCCTGAGGGAGTAGTCCATAAAGCTCTATAAAGTATCTCATACTCCCTCCTCCTTTCCGTCTGTAATTCCCTTATATAAGTCCTCCTCTATTTGGTGGGAGATAAAGTCCCGGAGGGTTTTCCGTATCTCCTCAAAGTGGGAGGATATTTCCGTATCCTCAAAGACAAACTCCCCTCCGTTTTTTCCGTCTCCATAGTATTCCAGAAAAGTACTGAGGACTTTCTCCTCCGCTTTTACTACAGCCTCCAGAGCCTCCACAAAGGAGGAGGTCTCTTTATTTAGGGTCTTGTTTTGGGTGTTTATATCTGTGTTCATATCTTACAAGTTATTACAAGTTATTTCTATTTATTTCCGGTTTTAGAAAGCACTATCTAAGACAAACTCCGGGGGATTGTCTGTCCTCAACTCCTCCTCTATAGACTCAGTATATATCCGGGAGGTATCTATAGAGGCGTGTCTTAATACTCTCATAACATCCGTATAACTCCCGGTCTTTTTAAGGATTTCTACTCCGGTGGTATGCCTGAGAGAGTGGGCGGTGTACTCCTTTCCGTCAAGTCCGATCTCCCGGAGTCCCTCCTTACAGAGAGAGGATATTGTCTTAGTGGTAAGTCTCTCCCCTCTGTTTTGTCTGGAGTTGGATACAAAGAGAGGGTCTGAGGGTTTTACTCCTTTCCTGGAGTCCAAATAATCCCGGATAGGGAGGTAGGCTTTATCGGAAAGAAAGACCGGTATTTTTTCATCCTCTCCCTTTCCCCAGACATAGAGGACTCTCCGGATTTCCCCAGTTGTTGAGGTTTTTAAGGAGAGATCTCCCACATTTGCCCGGACTGCCTCTATAGTCCGGAGTCCCGTCCGGAGGAGGAGGTTTACTATTGCATAGTCCCGGAGGGATTTCTCCCGGTAATACTCCAGTAACTCTCTGCACTTGCACTCCGGGAGGTGTTTCTTCTTAAAAGCATTTTTCTTTCTGGGGGTCTTTACTCCCTTTGCTATATTCGGATAGAGTTTGAGACTCTCCGTCCACTCATAGAATTTCCTCACAGCTACAAGATAGGAGGCTGTAGTGAGAGCCGACAGACCGGAGGAGAGGAGGGTATCCTTATACTCCAAAATATCCAGTCTTGTAAGTTTGCTTATCATCTTGTTTCCCTTAGGGAGAGGGAGTCCTTTCTGGAGGTATTTCTTTCTCTCTCCGTCTAAGACTCCAGTCTCTATCCAGAGGAAAAACTGAGAGAGAGACCGGTTATAGAGTTTCAGAGAGGACTCCTTTACATCCTGGGAGGCTATAAACATCCCTACAGAAGTCCTCCAGTCTCCCAGTTCCGGGGTCTGTGGTTTTGGTTGGATAAGGGTCTCAGGGCGGTAAATCCCCCCAAAGACTCTCCAGGGGAGTCCGGGGGTCTGTGAGAGAGTAGGGGTGGGAGTTGAGGAGGGAAACAAGCTGTCCTCAAAGGTTAGGGGGAGAGTAGGGACTTGGATACTCTGTCCGGAGACTCTAAGACTCCTCCTTTCCGTCTGTGTGTTTGGTGTCTGTTTCATAGACTATTAAGATTTAATTACCGGATACAAATATACGGATTATTTGCAATATTACAACATATTTTAATATATTTTTAAGCCGGTATTTCTGGGAGTGGAGGATCTGGAGGAGGGAGTCCTCAACTCCAAGAGATAGAGATAAGAAAGAGTCCCTCTCAAAGAGAGGGTCTCTTACCTATCTCCCCTCCGGTGCGTGCGTGAGGTGTCTATTTGTAGGGTGGTATCCTAAGACGGATATAAGAAACTCCCCCGGAGGAGTACAAGACAAATCCGGGGGAGGTGGTAATTAAATCTCCAGAAACAGATTTACAGAGATTTCACTACAAAGGTAGTATATTTCTCCGTATCCTCACAGAGAAAAAGTCCCTATTATCTCCTCTTTGGTGTCTGTTTCCCTTTCTGAGAGACTTTCTCCCTCCCGGTGGGGGATTTCCTCCCGGAGTGTCTATAGTAGTTTTCTAAGACCTCTTTCTCTACTCCCTTTGGATACATCCCCCTCCTTACAGCTCTCCCCAAGGTAAGCTCTATAAACCTATCCTCCGTCTCCTCCTGGAGTCTCCGGTATCTACTCCAAAACTTTGTCTCCTTTCCCCGGTAGTGGGTCTTTCTGTACCGGAGGGACTCCCAGTCCGGGACTCTATAGGAAAGTCCCAGATAGTACCTCTCAAAGTGTCCTCTCCTTTGCTGTGAGTAGAGTACTCCAGAGGGATACAAGACAGACCGGGGGAGAAACTCCCCGGAGTCTGGAAAGAAATAGAGCTTACTACAGAGCCTCTCCCCTTTCCTCCGGGAGTAGGGATTTTCAAAGTAGTATCTATAAGTCCCCGGTATCATATTACTCTCTCTCCGGACTATCCTATACCGGAGACAAACATCCTCCCGGTCTCCCCCACTAAGGAGGGAGTACTGAATATCCAGATAGAGTCCCCTCTTGTTTCTCCGGAGGGAGAGATCTATCCTCCTCCCCTTTATCCTTTCCCCAGTCCAAGAGTCAAAAATAGAGAAACATAAAGGAGGGAGTATCAGGGAGTCCCAGACCTCCAGAGGGAGGGAGTCTATCCTGGAGAGGGAGTATCCCCCAGTCCGGAGGGACTTGGATATATCAGTAATTCCAAAGGAGGGGAGGGTATCCAGGGAGAGATAATAACACATAGTCCGGAGGTGTTTGAGCTATAGGAGACCTAAATAATTAGAGAAAACTCCCCCACTCCGTCCGGAGTTCCAGGGAGAGCCGGTATCAGTTGAGGAGGTCTCCCCTCTCAGGGGGAGGTATCTGGGAGCCTGGAGAGAGACTCTCCTGGGTTGGGGTGTCTGGATCATCTGTTTCTGTTTTCTCCTCAAAGATAGAGACTATTACAAGATATTGCAAGTTATTACTACTTATTACCGGATATAAGGGACTCCTCCAGGGAGAGAGTCTGTCAAGCTGGGAGAGTCCGGAAAAGGGTGTCCGGTTTTCCTATTTCCCCCAAAAAAATTCTTAGGGGGTTTTCTATTTTCGGAGGGGTTTTTATAAAAAAGGGGTGGGGGTCTCCCCCCCCCTCCCCCAGAGGTAGGAGGGTATCCCCTTTCCGTCCGGATTTTTCCTTTTTCATCTCCCCCGGAGGGAGGTGTTTGTGCGACAAACACACATCTTGCAATTTGCACTAAAGGCAAATTAGGAGACATACTCCGGGGGTATCCAAAGGAGGGAGGATTTATCCTACCTCTGTAGCACATCTGCACTCCTTGCACTTTCCCAGATCTCCCCTTTCCGGAGTCAATCCGTCCCCCTGGAGAGCTTATAAAATTGCAAGGTTATAAGATTATAACTTTGTAAGGTTATAAGGTTATAGAGTTATAAAGTTACATCCCTCCCGGTCTGGAGCCTCCACTATTACACAGAAACACAGAAACACAGAAACACAATAACACAGAAACACACAGAGTCCTCCACTCCCCAGGGAGAGCCTAAGAGAGTCTCTTTGTAGGTAAAATCCACTCCAGAGACCTCCGGGAGAGGGTTTCTAAGGAGTCCCTCCCCTAAGGATTTAGAGACTGCCGGTGGGGAGAAATAGAGTAAAATCCCCCTTGTAGGGGTCTGGGAGGGCGTTTCCCCCGGTTTCCCAAAAACGCTGAATTTTGCCTGTGCGCCTCCGAGACCGGGGGAGTGGTCAAGACCAACAGCCCACGGCATCATTTACACCCCCCCCGTATCTATTTAATACTCAATAAGTTATATATCTTTGCGTACCGGCTTACCTGGAGTCCGGAGGTCTGGGGGTCTCTTGCAGTTTCAGACAGCCTCCACTCTCCTACATACCTACCTCAACAGAGCCGGGAGAGCCTCCACTCCGTCCCAGATCTGGAGAGTCCTAAAGGTGGGGGGAGTCCGTCTGTAGTGATAGAGTAAGAGCCTCAACAGATACTTACTTACCTCAACTCCCAGAGGTGGGAGAGTATCTATCCTTTGAGACAAAAGAAAGAGGAGGGAGGGATTATCGTTTAGATAATATCCCTCTCTCCAGTAATTCATTAATTCATTAATACTATAATAGGGAAAAATCCCCTCTGAGTATCAATAAGTTAAAGCACTTTTTCCGACAGCAGTCCCCCAAATTCCGACAGCAGTCCCCCAAATTCCGACAGCAGTCCCCCAAATTCCGACAGCAGTCCCCCAAATTATTTCTCGGTCTGGAGGTCTGGAGTCTCCTCCTCTCTCTTTGAGTAGTAGGGATTAAAAACAAAGACAGAGAGAGTCTCTCCTCCGGGTGTTATTTCCTCCTTGTAGTCTGTAATAAGACCGCAAATCTTTACTTTCTCTATAGCCTCCTTAAAGTCCCTATCCAAGTCTTTAGGGTGGGTCTTGTATCTTGTAGAGGTTACTATCTGGGAGAGGAGTTCACCCTTATTCTTTTTCCAGATATAGTCCTTTTTATCCGTCCCCCTGACATATAGGAGTAAATCTAAGAGAGACATTGTAATAGGTTTCTGTTTTCCTCCTCCTATCATCTGGATAGTATTTGCCCGGAGTCCGGTATATCCCCGGAGAGTCTTGGAAAACTGAGGATTAAGACGGAGGAGACATCCTACCTCCTTTCCGTCCCGGTATATGAATAACTCTCTCACAAGAAAGGGGACTCCTATAAGGATCTGTTTTCCCTTAGTATCCGTCCCTCCGTCTAAGAGATATTGTTTCCCGGATAAATCCTCTATATAGTTCCGGATAGTCTCAGAGTCTTTTCCCCCTCTTTTCTTACCTATTCCTCTCATTTTTGAGGCTAAATCCTCATAGGAAACAAGTATATAAGGGTGTTTCCTCTTTTCTTGCTTTATCTCAATCTTATTTCCCTCTCTGTATTTAACTGGGACGGAGGCTTCTTTCTGTATCTCTACATCCTCTCCAAATATATCCGGGATTAGTTTTCCGGGGACTCCAGAATAATCCCCCTCCGTCTTATAGTATTTACTTTGCTCATTGAGGGTCTGTGCAAGTGCTATAGTGAAAGACTTTAAGTAGGGAGTCCCTCCAGAGAGTCCCTCCAGAGTACCGGCTAAGAGTTTCCCCTCCGCTTGGAGTTTCCTTATCTTCTCCCTCTTTTTAGGGTCTTTAATGTATTCCAGGGTGTCTCCGGCTGTATAAGTCTGGGTTTCCATAAGGTCTTTAGATATTCGTATTTGTCCCGGTTTGGGGGAGTTTGCAATATCTTTAAGTACCTTTAAGGGAGTCCCCTGAGAGTGGAGGGGTCTATAGGTCTTAATTATCTCCCTCAGTTTCTTAAAAGGGTCTAAGTCCGGGGGGATTGTCTTTAGAGGTAGGTAAGTAGGTTTCTTTGTTACCGGGTCTGTCTCTACAGAGAAATAACTATCCCTTACCTCCTCTATTTCGTTATATTCGTTTATCAGAGCCTCATTAAGTTTACTTATCCTTTTGAGATAATCCAGAAAGAGACTCTCATCCTCATAGGAGGCTATATCAATAACTCTCTGTCTTACATCTGAGAGGACGGATAAGACCTCCCCTAAAGTGGAGGGGTTGTATTTCTCCCGGATTTCCTCTGTGGAAATATCATATATAGAGAGGATCTCCTCTTTCAGACTTGTAAAAGCATTAATCAAGAGGAAAGTATTTCCCAGAGCCAAACTCCGGAGACCTTGTATTACCTCCTTTTTCTCCTTTTCATCTGGGGGGAAAAGCTCTCCCTGGGGAGTGTTATCCTCCTCAACTCCCAAAAACATATCTCCTAAATCCTCCATAAAAAAATCCTCCTATTATACAAACTTCTGCAATTCCGGTTTTATTCGGGTTTGAAACTCTATTACAAGATATTATAACTTATTGCAATATTCTAAGATATTACAAGTTATTGCAAGTTCCCCCACTACAAGTCCTCTCTATTCTTTAGTACATCCGAGACCTCCTCCTCTGGATACCTCCGTATAAGAGAGTCTATCTCCTCCTTTACTTTATCCAGACCGGAGACAAAGTCCTCCAGTTTTCTATCCTCCCAGGTCTTATCCTCCGGGTCTGTGAGAGCCTCCCTTACCTTTGTAGCCTCAACAGAGACAGCCTCAACAGACCGGGAAAGACGGAGGAGGGATATAAGTCCGGCTCTATCGTATATCATACTCTCCCCTCCTCAACTTTGGAAAGCCTCTGTCCGGGGATAAGGAGGATTTTCCTTATATCGTCCTCCGTATAGTACCGGACTCTCTTAATAGTCCTTTTCTGGAGACCGGCTCTCTTTACATACCTCCCCAGGGTATCAGTCCCTATCCCCAAAAGGAGGGAGACCTCTGTAGTGCTATACAGCTTTTCTCCAAGTGCCTCTATCATACCTTATCCTCCGTCTTATACTCAGCTATTACCAAATCTATTCCTCTCTCCAAAATCTCAGAGATAAGGACTCCTTTCCGGAAAGCAATATCCCGGAGGATCTGTTGTTTCTCCGGCTTAATCCGGAAAGTCATTGAGATAGTTTCCGGGGTCTTTCTGGGAGTTCCCTTTGTACTCCCCGGAGGTCTCCCTGAGAGTCTGTGCTGTCTCCGGTGGATTTCCTCCCGGAGAGCCTCCTTTGTTTCATCTGAAAGGGTGTCCTCTATCTCCTCCTTTGTGGAGAGTTCCGTCTCCTCCATAAGTTCCCCGGAGGTGGGAGTGGGAGTAGTACCTAAGAGCCGGGAGAGTCCTCCTACTGCGCTCTCTACATCTTTAATCTTGCTCATAATATTACAAGTTATTTCAAGTTATTGCCTATTTTGTATCTATCTCCAGAGCTAAACTCCGGTAATCCTCTGCACCTATAGACTTAGGGGAGTAAGAAAATATATCCGTCCCCTGGAGGGGAGACTCAGATATATCCACATTATCCCGGATTTTTGTCTTAAACACTAAGTCCCCAAAGGTTCCCCGGAGTGTATCCTCAACTATCCTATTTATTTTCCTCCGGTTGTATCTTGTTATCAGGATACCTCCCAGGGAGAGAGAGGGATTTAATCCTCCTTTTATTGCCTGGATTATCTCCAAGAGAGTCCCCAGACCTTTAGCCGGGAGAGCCTCCGGGGTGAGAGGTATAATTACCTCCGTTGAGGCTGTAAGGGCGTTTATAGTGAGGAGTCCCAGGGAGGGAGGGCAGTCTAATAGGATATAGTCATAATCCAAAGGAGAGAGGAGTCTCCGGAGGATAGTCTTTGCCTCCGTCCGGTCTCCTTGCTCTACATCCAGAGAGACAAGATCCAAACTGGAGGGAGAGACGGATAGTCCGGGACGGAGTTCCACTATAGGGAGGTCTTTTCCCTCCCGGAAAGCTCTATCCAGAGTCCTCCCGGTCTTAGGGACGGAGAGAGAGTCTGTGAGGTTTCCCTGAGGGTCTAAGTCAATAAGGAGGACTCTCCTCCCCCTCTGGGAAAGAGCAACTCCAAGAGAGACTACAGAGGTAGTCTTACCAACTCCTCCTTTGTGGTTTGTTATTGCTATAATTCTTTTCATATCTGGAGGGTGTTAAAGCATATTTAATCCGGGGTTTCTATCTTCTCCCTCCGGTAAGTCCTCATTATCCAGTATCTTTCCGGTCTCTGGGATATAGTCCAAGACAGCCTCAACTCCTGGAGTCCTCCCCCTATTCTTCTCCAAGACTGCATATAGTTTCCCCGGTTTTCCAAGTTCAAATCCCTTTCCTTGTAGGTCTGAGTAATCCTGGGAGTTGAGGTATTTATCCCTCTCTCCCTTTATATCCCTTATCTTCTTACTATCCCACATTAAAAGGATTGTGTCTGCATACTGAGTTATATCTGCGGACTCTGAGATATTATCCCCAGACATAGCAGTAGGAGACTCCGTACTCCGGTTTAATTGTGCGGATAGCACTATAGGGAGATTTAGGTCTATAGAGAGCTTGTTTACATCTTTACAGACCTCCCGGAGTTCCTCTCTCCTTTCCCTCCTATAGTTCTCCTTTCCCATAGCTTGCAGATAGTCCAAAAAGACAGCTTTAATTCTCAACTTAGAGGACATCCAGGAAAGGAGTTCACAAAGCTCTCCGGACTTTAGATCTGGAGTGTAATATATCCTCAACTTTCCGGAGTTCAAGAGAGCCTCAAAGCCGGTAATCTTAGGGAGTGCCTCCGTCCTTTTCCTCTCACTTGCTTTATTAAGTTTGCCGGTCTCCCAGTAGTCCCGGAGTACCTCTGTGTTAGGGGTGTCAAACTTTGAGAGTTCCGGTATATTTATAGACATATTTGCAACTCTTGCAATAGTGGATATTTTGGACTCCTCAAAGTGGAAATAAAGCACTACTCCCTCTCCCCCGGAGTTGTATTCCTGGGAGGCTATCCGGAGAGCAAGATTTTGGAGGAGTCTGGATTTTCCGTGAGAGGATTTTCCGCAAATAAGAGTCAAAGCTCCAGAGGGTAGGATAAACTCCTCCACTTTTTTTGACTGGGGGTCTGTAAAGTGATAGCCGGTCTTTATCCCCTCTTTCTTTGTTGAGGCTTCTTTCCGGAGGTCTGGGATAGTGAGAAAGTCTTTATATTTCTCCTCCAGGGAGGTCTCCGGAGTGGGGGTCTGGGAGACTCCTCCGGAGGTCTGTTTTACATCCGTTGAGGAGGTCTTGTTTCTCTTGTAGGTTTCTCTTTCCATAGCTTTAGCATATCTCCGGGAGAGGTCTCTGTATTCCTCCTCCAGTCCACAAATCCGGGAGAGTTCCCGGAGTGCCTCTCCATACTGGAGGGAGTTTCTCTGCATATAATACTCAGTTAGTCCTATAGGTTTTCCTCCCCCTTGCTCAAATACTCCCCAGGGTTTCTCTCTGGAAATAAGGGTTTTCTCCGGTCTGTGGGTCTTTGCCGGTGTTCC
>Ga0265298_10010814_pt1 | contig 10738 bp, 9 predicted proteins | sample AusTroGonzalo_MG_3_FD_193486 | JGI IMG/M metagenome (GOLD analysis project Ga0265298, IMG submission 193486) | Bovine rumen microbial communities from tropical cattle in Woodstock, Queensland, Australia - Gonzalo_01 | ecosystem: Host-associated > Mammals > Digestive system > Stomach > Rumen ...
TCGGTGTCGGCGTCGGACTCGGCGTCGGTGTCGGGCTTGGTGTCGGTGTCGGCGGCGGAGAAGGGGTAATGAACCAGTCAATGCGTCCTGTACTGATTCCCCAGGCACCACCGATAGAAACAACCAGTAACAGTGCAGCCACAATGATCGCCACTGTTGTCAGAATGCTTTTTTGGTGTCCGCCGTTCCCGTTGTCGGTAAAATCTTCTTCCGATCCTAAGAACTCTTCTGTCAGCAGCGGACAGTTCATAATATGCTCCGTCCGGGCCGATGCTTCCTCCGCCGGTTCAATCAGAACTGCGCTTTGCAGTGCCCGCTGCCATCTTTCGTTCGTTTCCCCAATCGGAATGTCTTCGAGTTTCATCAGCAAGATTGTCTTTCCCTGCCTGGCGGCCGTGCTGATCTCGCTCAGGCAGTTCGGGGAAGCCAGCGCCGTCCTACTCAGGAAGAAAAGAACCATCCTGCAGTCCCGCATATGCACCGCGATATTCCGAGGCCAGTCACTTCCGGCCGGAATCCCTTCGTCGTACCACAGACGGTATCTCATATCATGGATCGGCCGGATCGTATCGATGACCCTGGCCGAATCCCGATGGCTGTAGCTGATGAAAACATACGGTTTTGTGCCTTCGTACGGTTTGAAAAACTCCGTCATGGTGTTCCCTCCCCGTCCGGGCGCAGTGCAACGTCTATGCCCATTTCCCTGATTGAGTCTGCCTCTTCGGCAAGGCTCTGCGGAATACTCAGTATCTCAAGATTCGGAATCTTTTCCAGTTCGGAAAGATCCGCAGGCAGCCTGTCCAGTGCAAGTTTGCGAATCTCCGCCAGGCTCTTTTCCGTGAGGAGAATGCCGTTCACATTCTGCCGCAGTATATCCGTTAACCATTGTTCCGAGAAGAACACGGTATCCGGAATCACCGTCGGTGTCGGCGTCGGACTCGGTGTCGGTGTAGGTGTTGGGGTCGGCGTCGGGGTTGGGGTAGGCGTTGGGGTCGGTGTTGGTGTGGGTGTCGGCGTGGGTGTTGGAGTTGGCGTCGGTGTCGGCGTCGGCGTCGGGGTTGGCGTGGGCGTGGGCGTCGGCGTCGGCGTTGGAGTCGGTGTCGGTGTCGGGGTTGGCGTGGGCGTTGGTGTCGGTGTCGCCGTAGGGGTGGGCGACGGCGTCGGAGGCGGCGGAAACCAGCCCCACTGCTGTCTGCCAATGATGATTGTCACAGCAACAAGTGCTACCAGAACCGCTGCAACAACCACCCTCAAAGCTTTCTTCAGCAGCAGCTTCATGCGGTTCAGCGGTTCACCGATCAGTTCATGACTGAATCCTTCAGTTCGAATCAGGTCTGCTTCCAGTTCTTCCGGGCTGCGTCCTTTCCGCCCGTCTATATGCTGGGCGCGTGCCGTCATTCCGAAAGCCAGCTCGTTATCTCCGTCGTCTGTGTCAATACCGATAACCGGTTTGCCGTTCTGATAAAACAGCAGGGAATTCTTCACCCGCTCGTCGTTTCTCGAGTTTTCTGTCAGATAGATAATCAGCAAAGCTGCCTGATTCATCCGTTCCTGCTGTCGGTTCAGTTTCCGGATATTATCCGTTTTTTCCACATTGTACCAGATCCGCACGCCGCGCAGATACAGGTGTTCAAGCAACGGAAACACAGCATCGCGGTCCTTTTCCGCGAAACAGAAATAAAGATAAGGTTCGTTCCCTTCATACGGCGGGCATCCGCGCTGAATCTTTTTCATCCGTCTGTTGGTCCTTCCGGATTAAAATGATGATATGGAAAAACTTCCCTCCTCACCGGAACAGTCGATATGTTCGTCATTTACAATCCATTTACTGTAACCTGTAAATCATATCATAGACCGCTTTCGTTTTGCTGGTCTGTCAGACCAGTTTTCGGTTTTTCCAAAAATAGCAGTGTTACAGCCGCAAAAAACCGGAAGAGCGCTCTGCCCTTCCGGTTGAAACGATGGATCAAATGATCAGGACTTTTTCTTGTTGGAGAGGATGTCGAACACCACGGCAGCCAGCAGCACGAAGCCTTTGACCACGCGCTGATAGTTCGCGTCCAGGTTAACCTGGAACATGCCCAGGTTGATCACGCCGATCAGTGTGGCGCCGATCACCATGCCCAGTACGGTTCCGGCTCCGCCGCTGGCGGAAACGCCGCCGACCACACACGCTGAAATGGCATCCATCTCGAAGTTTTTGCCGGCGTCCGCATTGGCCGCAGTGAAGCGTGTCATCGTTGTCATGGCCGCGATCGTTGTCAGCACCGCCATGTTCAGATAAGCAATAAACATAATCCGCTTTGTGTTGACACCGGAGAGGCGCGCTGCCTCAATGTTGCCGCCCACCACATAGAAGTGACGACCGATCGTGGTCTTGCTTGTAATAAAGCTGTAGAACAATACCACGATTCCGACCCAGACCAGCGTTGTCGGAATACCGCCGGACATCGCCAGCTTGAACATAACCAGCAGGATCGCAGCCGCACCAAGAACACACTTGGCGACGTCCATACCCAGCTGATCCACTTCGTAGCCTTTCTTCAGCCGCGTCGTACGGTTCTTGAAGATCAGCAGCACAACCAGCGCCGCGCCAACGATACCCACAATCATGCAAGGCCAGTTCAGTTCGCCTTCAGGTGTCCTGAACAGGGTGCCGGAGAAGATGTTCAGGAAATCCGGATTATTGTTAAATGAAATGGAATTGGTCGACGACACACCCAGAATCGCGGTGCCCAACCCACGGAAGGCCAAATAGCCCGCCAGGGTGGCAATCCACGGAGGAACACGTACATAGGCAATCAGCGCGCCGAGACCGCAGCCGTATGCAACGCCCAAAGCCAGCAGCGCCACGATGGACAACGCCGTTCCCATTCCCCAGTAGACCATCATCATGCCGCCCATAGCGCCCAGGAGGCAGACAAACGCGCCGCAGCTCAGGTCGATGTTGCCGCCGGTCAACATGCACATCAGCATACCGCAGCCGAGGATATAAACATAAGCGTTCTGATTGATCAGGGCCGCGAAACTGTTCGGATTGAACATCCGGCCGCGGGTCATCACCGTAAAGAAGATAAATACCAGCACAAGAATAATGAGCATGGCATTCTTTTTCAGCAGGGAAACAGGATCCGCTTTTCGGATCGTAGACTGATTCACAACAGACTTTTCCATATTTTTTGCCATCCTCCTTTCCTTACCGCTTCTGCCGTTTGGACATAACATCAAAGACGACGGCTCCAAGCAGCACCAGTCCCTTGACCACCTTCTGCAGGTTGGAGTCCACGCCGACCATGTTCATGCCCTGGTTGATCACGCCCATCAGCACTGCGCCGATAATCATTCCGGACACCTTACCGATGCCACCGTATGCGGAAGCACCGCCGATGAAGCAGGAAGCGATGGCATCCATCTCATAGCCTTCGCCGTAAACCGGGTCTATACCCTTGGCGCGAGCCGCCGTCAGGATACCGGCCAATCCGGCCATCAGGCCGATGCTGGCATAGGCAAACCAGTAAACATTCCGGGTCTTAACGCCGGAAAGGGCTGTCGCCTTTTCGTTGCCGCCTACGGCATACAGATGACGGCCGATGGCGGTCTTAGTGGTGATGTACTGATAGATACCCAGAACCAGCGCGATCCAGATCAGCACGGTGGGGAAACCGCGCAGGCTGGCAAGCTGCCAGATGATGAATCCGATGACGCCGGAAATCAAAGCCGTGGTAATAATCTGTCCCGGAATGGACTGATGAATATTCAGCTTCTTCTGTACGGAGATCTTTCTGACGGTCATCAGCACATAGACCAGAATCGCAATACCGCCGATGGCAAGGCAGGTCAGATTGGGTTTTCCTGTCGTCCCTGTCCACTGACGGATGAAATCGGGAATGTAGCAATCCCGGCCACCGCCGAAGAGCATCAGGAATTGTTCGTTGGTAATATCAACCCGGAAGCCACCCAGCACGACGTTGGAGAAACCACGGAATGCGTACATGCCGGACAGTGTGGCGATGAATGCCGGTACGTGGACTTTCGCAATCCAGAAGCCCTGGAAGATACCGATCGCAAGGCCGATACCCAGCATCGCGAGAACCGCGATCCACATATTGACTTTGTTAGCCATCAACACGCAGCCGACAGCCGCCGCAAAACAGACCACAGAACCGACCGACAGGTCAATGTTACCGCCCGTCAGGATACAAAGCAACATACCTGCCGCCAGTACGAACACATATCCGTTCTGGGAGATCAGGTTGTTGATACTGCCCGGCATCAGGGAATTGCCGCCGGTCGCGATGGCAAAGAAGATCACGACAACGACCAGCGCAATTACCATTGTGTATTTCTGGAAAAATGCGCCAACGCTCATTTTGTTCTCATTCATTGTCACGCACCCCTTCCTGACTGGAGAATCATGGCCATGATGTTTTCCTGTGTGGCATCCTCCGCCTTCATTTCACCGACAAACTTTCCTTCGTTCATGATGTAAATCCGGTCGCTCATGCCGAGAACTTCCGGCAGTTCGGAGGAAATCATCACCACGGATTTTCCCGCTGCCGCAAGGTCATTGATAATGCAGTAGATCTCATACTTGGCGCCGACGTCGATACCGCGTGTCGGTTCATCCAGCAGCATGATATCCGGTTCCGCGAACATCCACTTCGCCAACAACACTTTCTGCTGGTTTCCGCCGGAGAGGTTGCCCACCAGCTGCTCAACCGTCGGGGTTTTTGTCTTCAGCTTTTTGCGGTATTCCTCCGCAACAGCGTATTCCTTGTCGCCGTCAATGACCGTATGCTTTGAAATCGCGTCCAGATGGGCCAGCGAAGTGTTGACCTTGATGGACTGGCTCAGCACCAGGCCGTTGCCCTTCCGGTCTTCCGTCACATAAGCGATCTTGTGCTTGATGGCGTCATCCGCACCTTTTTTGATTTTGACGGGCTTGCCGTCGATCTTCAGTTCGCCGGAAATGTTGGTGCCGTAGGTCTGGCCGAAAATACTCATGGCCAGTTCTGTCCGTCCGGCGCCCATCAGGCCGTAGATGCCGACCACTTCACCCTTGCGGACATACATGGAAACATCGTCAACCACCTTGCGTTCCGGATACAGCGGATGGTGAACCGTCCAGTGGCTAACCTCCAGCATGGTGCTGCCGATGGTAACGCCTTCCCGCTTGGGGAAGCGGTTGGTCATTTCACGTCCGACCATGCCCCGGATGATCCGCTCTTCACTGACCGGTTCGGCGCCGTGGTTATCAATGGTCTCAATGGTGGCACCGTCGCGGACCACCGTTATCGTATCCGCAACGTAGGCAACCTCATTGAGCTTATGGGAAATGATGATCATGGTCATTCCCTGCTTCTTGAAGCCAAGCATAAGGTCCAGCAACGCGCGGGAATCTTCTTCGTTCAGAGAGGACGTTGGTTCGTCCAGAATCAGCAGCTTGGCCTGTTTCGCCAATGCCTTTGCGATTTCAACCAGCTGCTGTTTGCCGGTACCGATATCCTTAACCTGCGTCTTGGAACTCTCGGAAAGGCCGACCATCTTCAGATACTTGTCGGCTTCGGCATAGGTGGTATTCCAGTCAATGGCAAATTTATGTCCGCGTTCATTGCCCAGATACATATTTTCACCGATCGTCATTTCCGGAACCAGCGCCAGTTCCTGGTGAATAATGACGATACCCAGTTTTTCGGAATCCTTGATATTGGAGAACTTGCAGACGTTTCCATCATAGATAATGTCGCCATCATAGGATCCGTAAGGATAAATGCCGCTCAGAACGTTCATCAGGGTGGATTTGCCTGCGCCGTTTTCACCGACCAGTGCGTGGATTTCCCCCTCTTCCACCTTGAAATTCACATTGTCCAGCGCCTTTACGCCCGGAAACGTCTTGGTGATGTTCTTCATTTCCAGCAAGATTTTTGCCATGGTTTTCCTCCAGCTTTCCGGTTGTCCCCTGCAGGACCTGCCGGAAGTTTGATAAGACGGAAATGCTGTGATTGATCTGTTTCCTTAAACGATGCAGGCGGGCCCAGCCCGCCTGCATCTGAATGGTTCACCTTAGGGATTACTTGAGCTGATCTTCGGTGTAGTAACCGGAGTCGATCAGCAGCTCTTTGTAGTTCTCCGCATTCGCAAACACGGGAGCGCACAGGAAGGACGGCACGGTGATCACGTTGTTGTTGTAGGTCGTGGTGTCGTTCACTTCAACTTCCTCGCCAGCGAGGATCTGCTTGATCATGGTCACAACGCGAGCAGCCAGGGTCCGGGTGTCTTTGAACACGGACATAGCCTGCTTGCCGGCGATCATGTTCTTGGTGTTGGCGATGTCGCAGTCCTGACCGGTGATGATCGGCCACCCTTCGCCGGTGTAGTTATCCAGAGCGTTGGTCACGCCCAGAGCGGTGGAGTCGTTGGAGCAGAGCCACACATCCAGCTGTTCGCCGCCGGCATAGTAGCCGGTCAGGATGTCGTCAGCGCGCTTCTGCGCAACATCGGTCTTCCAGGTGGGGGTAGCAACCTGATCGAACTCGGTCTGGCCGGAACGAACCACGATCTTGCCGGCGTCCATGTAGGGCTTCAGCACGTCGATCGCGCCCTGATAGAAGTAACGGGCGTTGTTGTCACCGGGGTCGCCGGCAGTGATTTCCATGTAGAAGGGGCCTTCAGCTTCGTCCAGCTTCAGAGCGTCCTTCACATAGGTGCCCTGAACGGTACCGACCATGTAGTTGTCGAAGGTGGCATAGTAGTCAACAGCATCGCTGTCCATCAGCAGACGGTCATAAGCGATAACCTTGACGCCCTTTTCCTTGGCCTTCGCCAGAGCGGTGCCCAGGGAGGAACCTTCGATAGCGGAGATAACGATGACGTTGCAGCCGGAATCGATCATGGCATCGACCTGATTCAGCTGAGCAGCAATGTCATTGGAAGCATACTGCAGTTCCACTTCGAAACCGGCAGCTTCCAGTTCTTTCTGCATGTTTTCACCGTCCTGCACCCATCTCTGCAGGTCTTTGGTGGGCATGGAAACGCCAACTTTGTCAGCAAACGCGGAAGCGCAGCCGATGCACATTACCAGTGCGAGTACCAGAGCAAGGATCTTCTTCATACGGGGTACACTCCTTTTTTTATTTTTTTCCGGATTGTTCATCCGGAAATGAACTGACCATATTTTACACTCTGAAGCATTTTTTGTAAACAGTTTTTTCGTTCAAAAAGACCCGAAAAAGGTTGATTTTTCTGTACTGAAAATGTTTTCATAAGCGCAATCGTTTGCATGAAAAAAACGGAGGAAAGAACCTCCGTTATAGTTGTATTTTCCTATCAATACATTACTTGATTGCGTTCGGATCTTCCGGTTTTTCATCCTCTTCCGGTTCTTTTGTCCTGTAGACTTTCCATGCCAGAATCAGCACGGCAATACCGGCGGCTCCCATCAGGATCACCAGCAAAATGCAAAGCCACATCGCCATGGAACTCTTCCCTGCCAGTTCGTCCCGCATCATCTCATATGCCAGATAGATTACATAGCCGCCGACAAGCGCCAGCAGCATAGCCCGGTTTCTGTTCTGAATCTTCATTTCTTCTGCCCCCGTGAGTGTTTATACATATTACATGGTTCATTCTATAATGATTTGCCGGAAACATCAAGCTTTTTGCACGCAGAACACAGTTGAGTTATCCAAGTGTCACCTGCTTAACGCCAAAAACTGCGCTCTCGGTTTAGCTCCGAAAGCGCAGTTATTTTATAGGTTGAGTTTGAAAACTCCGGTCGCTTCTAAAATGATTAGGATCACAACAATCGCCAGCAGAATGGATACAACCCATATAATCTTATCCATTGTCTTCACGCTGACATGAATACGGTCATATAAGGATTCCTTCTTGTCTTTAACCGCCTGCGAAAAGTAGCCCAATTCCTTTTCCCGTTTATTGAGTTCCTTTTCTTTTGCCTCCAGCGCTTCTTCGCGCCTTTTCAGTTCCAGCTCTTTCTCATCCATAAGCAATTACTTCTTCGCGATATACTTGCGAATGTCAAGAGCAACAGCCAGCACGATGACCAAGCCCTGAACAACATAGTTGTAATAAGGGTTAACGCCGAGGAACTGCAGAATGATCTTCAGAAGCTCGAATACAAGCACGCCGATCAGGATGCCGGGTACTGTACCGATACCGCCCGTAGTGGATACGCCGCCGATCGTACATCCTGCAATGGCTTCCAATTCATAGCCCTGACCCATGGAAGCGGAGGCGCCGCCGGATTTAGCCGCCAGCAGATATCCGGCAATGGCATACATGATGCCCGCTGTGGTATAGATTCTGATCAGTGTCCGGGTGGTGTTTACACCGGAAACTTCAGCTGCCACATCGTTTCCGCCAATGGCATACATGTATTTGCCAAAGCGCATTTTGTTATAGATGAACCAGAATACCAGACCGAATACCGCTGCAACAAACAGTAGGTATGGAAGGTGGAATCCCTTCACATCGCCGATACGACCATTGATCAACGTCGTATAGATTTTCTGGAATCCACCGATCGGCTGAGCATCGGAAATCACCAGAGAGATGCCGTAAATAATCGTCTGTGTACCCAAAGTTGCGATGAAGGGCGGTACATGCAATTTCGTCACGATCAGGCCGTTAATCAGTCCCCAGATCATACCCGCAACCACAACGATCAGAAAGACCACAAAGATATTCATTTCCGGCAGGAACTTCCACAACCGTCCGTTGTAGTCGCCACGCTGGCACATAATACCGGCAATAACGGCCGCAAAACCGACCTGACGTCCGGCAGAAAGGTCCGTGCCTTTTGTGATCAGACATCCGGAGACGCCGAGCGCAATCAGGAAGCGAATCGCGGTGTTGCTCAGCAGGTTGGTCAGATTAGCCCATGAGAAGAAGTTTTCGACCAGACAGCCAACCACAATCGCCGCTATGAGCAGTAGGAAGACGATGGGGTTACGTGTTACTGTTTTCATCAGCTTTGTCCCAAAGCCGGCATTTTTCTTAACATCCATCTGTTTTTCCTCCCTTAATCATTCAAACTGTGTGGCATAGGTCATAATGTTTTCCTGGGTGGCTTCGCTGCCATCCACGAATCCGGTTACCCGTCCGTCGCACATCACCATGATTCTGTCAGACATACCGATCAATTCACTCATTTCAGAGGAAATCATGATGATGCTCTTTCCCTCTTTTGCCAGATCCGCGATGATACAATAGATCTCATACTTCGCGCCAACGTCAATTCCGCGTGTTGGTTCATCAAGGATCAGCACATCAGGATTGTTCGCCAGCCACCTTCCAACAAGCACTTTTTGCTGATTGCCGCCGGAAAGGGATTTGATCTGTGTCTTGGAAGAAGGTGTCTTGATATTCATCTTCTCAACATTATCCTTAACCAGTTGCTCCACCTTTTTCCCGTTGATGAAGTATCCATGATCCAGATAATGATTCAAAGAAGAAATGGAAATATTGTCCGCCACACTGAGGACACCCATGATACCACTGCCGCGGCGGTCTTCCGTCAGCATTGCGATACCCTGATCAATCGCGTCTTTCGGTCGATTGATCGTTATTTCTTTTCCTTTGTAGAAAATCTGGCCGGTTGTATGGGAACGGATGCCGAAGATTCCTTCCATTAATTCTGTCCGTTGTGCACCGACCAGTCCGCCAACGCCCAGTATTTCTCCTTTACGCAGCTGGAAACTGACATTCCTGAAAGATCGCGGATTGATAGAGGTAAAATCCTTCACCTCGAAAACCACTTCGCCGGGAGTATTCTCCTTTGGAGGATACAGCTTCGTCAACTCACGGCCGACCATGAGCGTTATGATTTTGTCTGTTGTAAGGTCCTTAGCTTCCCAGGTACCGATATACCTGCCGTCACGCATGATGGTAACATCGTCACCGATACGCAGAATCTCGTCCATTTTATGGGAAATATAGACGATTGCGACGTTTTCCGCCTTCAGATCCTCAATGATCCGGAACAATGCTTCCACTTCGTTAGCCGTCAGAGAAGAAGTCGGCTCGTCCAGAATCAACACGCGGCAATTGGCAGAGACCGCTTTGGCAATCTCCACAGACTGCATCTGGGAAACACTCAGCTCTCCGACTTTCTGCTTCGGATCAAAATTCATCCGAACCTTTTTCAGCAGTTCCGCCGTATCGCTGTACATTTTCTTATGGTCAATCGTCGGAATAAAACCCAACGCCTTTTTCATCGGATATCTTCCGAGAAAAATATTCTCTCCGACGGTTCGGGCAGGAATCGGCTGCAGTTCCTGATGCACCATGGCAATTCCTTTGTTCAGGGCGTCCATCGGGTCGTTGATCGTCACGGGATTCCCATCCATCAGAATCTGGCCCTTATCCATTTTGTAAATGCCGAACATACACTTCATGAGGGTGGATTTGCCGGCGCCATTTTCTCCCATCAGGGCATGCACTTTTCCGGGCCGAAGCTTCAATTGCACATCGTCAAGTGCCTTAACGCCTGGGAAAGACTTGCTTACGCCGGTCATTTCCAGAACATATTCAGACATGAGGGTATGCCTCCTTTCTTGTTGCTAAACCAATGCCCTTCGCCTGAAGTCTCCGGCAGAGGCTGCAGGCGAAAGGCATCATGCCGCAATAAACTCCGAAAAGGTGGGTGAGCCTTTAGTGGCTCACCCACCTGATGATTGTCAGTCGTCCATTTTCATGGATGATTACTGAGCATCAACGT
>Ga0265298_10010815_pt1 | contig 10738 bp, 7 predicted proteins | sample AusTroGonzalo_MG_3_FD_193486 | JGI IMG/M metagenome (GOLD analysis project Ga0265298, IMG submission 193486) | Bovine rumen microbial communities from tropical cattle in Woodstock, Queensland, Australia - Gonzalo_01 | ecosystem: Host-associated > Mammals > Digestive system > Stomach > Rumen ...
GTAGTACGACACCACCAGCGGAGGCGCCTCCGTCAATAAATTCAAGAAGGGCCAGAAGCAGGAAAACACCGAGATGCTCCACGAGTTCATCTACGGCGCCTATTACCCGTCCGATGATTAACAACCGTCCGGATTAACACTCAAAGGGAGCTGCCGACTGCAGCTCCCTTTTGATATGCGTTGGATGCTTCTTTTTGTCTCCGGAGAACCCGGAAATCCCTCCCCGTCACTGATTCAATTCCCGGAAATTCTTCTTCATCATCTTCCAGTATCCGAGGCACAGCCCGGCGTAAACCGCGATCCCGGCCGCCGTCATAACCCCGAGCGACAGCCAGGTCTCCTGCGGCAAGAACGTTTTCACCAGCCGCACGCATCCGAACATGATGCCCCCGAATACCGCATATATCCCGATATATTTCAGATACTGCCGATAAGGCAGTTCCTTCCGAAGGATCAGATACTGCACCGTCGGAACGGTCATCTCCGCCATCAGCGTTCCGATCACCGCGCCCATGCTTTTCATCGAAGGAATCAGACAGGCGTTGGCGATCAGGTTGACCGCCGCCCCGCAGCATACGCTCTTTACGAAGATGTGATCCCGCTTCTGGGGCAGCACGACCTGGGTCCGGATCACGTTGGCAAACCCGATCATGATCAGCGTGAAGGCCAGCGGGGCCATCAGCGTCCCGGAATACCGGAAATCCTCGCCGTAAAACAGCGGAGCAAACAGATCCGCCACGGCCGCGACGCCGAAAGCCATCGCGCTCGTCATGCACAGGATCAGCTCCATGCTTCGGTCGATATGCCGGGCGATTTTTTCCGTTTCGCCCTCTTTCTGCATGTGCGCCACCTTCGGCATCATGACGGTTCCGATGGCGGAAATAAATCCGCTCAGGCAATAAATGATCTTCTCCGCGTTCTCATAAAGGCCGTTCTCGTGAACCCCGGCAAGGGTGCTGACCATGACCTTGTCCATCGTCCGGTAGACGTTAACCGCCATCACCGAGATGAACAGCACGGCGCAGGGTTTCAGGTGTTTCAGGCTCTCCCGCAGCGACACCGGGCGGTAGGTCACCTTCCCCCGCAGCGAGGCGGCGCTCATCAGGTTGCCGATCAGCGTGGCAAGGCTCCAGACGAACCCGTAAATCCAGAGGTCTTCTTTTTTTCTGACAAACAGGAAAACACAGGCCGCCGCGGCCAGTTTCACAAAAGTGTTCCGCAGCGCGATGGGACGGAAGATATCCAGCCCCATCAGGCACCAGTCCAGGCTGACGAGGCAGCTGACGCTCATCATGGTCAGGTGCAGGGCGATGACCTTCTCCTCCCCGGCCACAAAGAACACGTATCCGAGCCAGGCGACAAGCGTCGCCCCGGCCACCAGCAGCTGCATCTGCCAGATGGCGGAAAACGTCCGGTCCAGTTCCTCCCGGTTGTCCCGCACCTGGGCGATGGTCCGTACGCCGTAGTCGTTCAGCCCGAGCATGCCGATCAGGCAGAAAACATAGGAAACGCTCCACGCAAGCGAATAAAGCCCCACGCCGTCCGTCCCGACCGTGCGGGACAGGTATGGGGCCGTCACCAGGGGCAGGAACACGGAGAACATGCGGTATGCCACGTTGTAGGCCGCGTTCTTTTTCGTACTCATCGCATTCCTCCGCGCCCGGAAATTTTTTACAGATGCAGCAGCGCCGTCGCCGCGCCGAAATAAACCAGCAGGGACAGGGCGTCCACGATGGTGGTGATGAACGGGCTGGCCATCACCGCCGGGTCAAACCCGAGCTTTTTGGCAAACATCGGCAAAGTGCAGCCGACCAGTTTGGCGCAAAGCACCGTCACCATCAGCGTCAGGCTCACCGTCACCGCCACCATCACCGTAACGCCCTCGGTTTTCAGCAGCAGGTTGTCAATCAGCATGATCTTCGCGAAGCAAAGCGCCGCCAGCGTCACGCCGCAGAGGATCGCCGTCCGGGTTTCCTTCCAGATCACCTTGAAAATATCGCTGAACTCCAGTTCGTTCAGGCTCAGCGCACGGATCACCGTAACCGAGGACTGGGATCCGGAATTGCCGCCCGTGTCCATCAGCATCGGGATGAACGCGGTCAGGCAGACCATGACTTTCAGCTTGTCTTCAAAATGCGTCAGGATCAGTCCCGTGAACGTCGCGGAAATCAGCAGCAGGGAAAGCCAGGGAATCCGGTGCTTGAACAGCTCAAAGGGCGAGGACCGCAGATAGGTCTTGTCGCTCGGCGTCATACCGGCCATGATTTCCATGTCTTCCGTAACCTCGTCTTCCATGACGTCCATGGCGTCGTCGAAGGTAACGATGCCGACCATCCGGTTGTCCCCGTCGACGACGGGAATCGCCAGCAGGTTGTATTTGCTCATCGTCCGGGCCACTTCTTCCTGGTCGGTGTGCGTCGTCACCGTGATCAGGTTCGACTCCATGATGCTGTCGATCGTCTGCAGGTCGCTGGGGGCCAGCAGCAGGCTTTTGACCGAAACCGTCCCGACAAGAATCCGGTTTTCCAGCACATAGCAGGTATAGATGGTTTCCTTGTCGACACCGGTGCGGCGGATGCGAAGGATCGCGTCGCCGACCGTCATTCCGGGGCTCAGTTTGACGTATTCCGTCGTCATGACCGAGCCGGCGGAATTCTCCGGATACTGCAGAATCTCGTTGATTTCCTTGCGCATCTGGGGATCCGACTGGGCCAGAATCCGCTGAACGACGTTCGCCGGCATCTCCTCGACGATGTCCACGGCGTCGTCGACGTACAGTTCGTCCATAACCTGGCGAAGCTCGCTGTCGCTGATTCCCCGGATCAGCGCTTCCTGCTGGTCGCTTTCCATTTCAACGAAGCTTTCCGCGGCCAGTTCCTTCGGAAGCAGCCGGAAAAGCAGCGGCAGTTTTTCCGGTTCAACCCCGGAAAAGACCGCAGCAATATCCGCCGGGTTCATGGTCACGAGGACGTCCCGGATCGTTGAATATTTTTTATCTGACAGCAGAGTGGACAAGGTGTTTTCCATTGTGACAGAATGATCCGCCATGCTTGCTCCCTCCTTCTTACAGGATGATGAAGCCAGCAGTAGGCACACGGTGCCGCCGACGGACGAAGAATTAACCCCGGAACGCCACGGCGCTCAGGTTCCGCATACTTCGCCCGACCGGTATGCCGCTGCTACTCCCAGCGTCCATGACATTCCCTCCTTATTCTTTTACGATCGATGTCCTTTCCGGCCGATTCCGGATTCGGACTGCCCGAATATTATACCCTTTGCATAAAAATAAAGTCAAGCAAAAAAAGCGTCCGTTTTTTGAACGCTTCTTCCGCTTTTTCTGTCCGTCTTCCGTCAGTTTGCTTCCGTGGCGTTGTTCGCCGCGAAGCATTCCCGGCAAACCTTTCGGTAACGGACGCCAAGCTGGTCCTCAATCCTGGCGTTGATCAGGTCCGTCGTTCGTCCGCAGATTTCGCACGCGCCGCGGGTCGGGCCGTTCCCGGCCAGGTATTCGGCGTAGGAAGGCTTCGGAATCAGTTTGTTTTCCAGCCGTTCAATTTTGGCGTGCGTATCCCCGATGCAGTACAGCACCCACGAGCCCAGCCAGCTGACCACCGTCCCGCCGACGCCGATCGCGATGCACGGAATCAGCTCCAAAACCTTTGTCAGGTAAAGCGCGACGCCCGCGCCGAGGGAGCCCAGAATCCCGATGGTGCAAACGGCCACGGCCAGTCCTTTCACTTTTCGCCCGATATGACTGAACATCCGATCAATCCCCTTTTCATGAATTCTGCCGTATTCTGTCAAATTGTTACGATTATATTAATTTATTTTTTCATTTTTGTCAACACTTGTTCTGAAATTGTTTTTTCGCTTGATCCTGAATGTGTTTCCCGTCCGGTTTTTATTCATCCTTTTCGTCTTTTTCTTCCTTTTCGTCTTTTTCCCGGTCTTTCTTTTTCAGATAGCGCTCCGCATATTCCTCGTAATACGTGTCGAACTGATGCGCGTTCTGCTCCTTGAGCACTTCGCTCAGCTCGTGCACGTCCAGCGCGTTGTCCTCAAGCTCGACCTGCACAATCGCGATGTTGGAGCAGTGATCGGAAACCCGCTCAAAGTCCGAAATCAGGTCGTTGAAAACATACCCGTTGCCGATGGTGCATTTCCCTTTCTGAAGGCGGGCCGTGTGCTTTTCCCGCATCTTCCGGCAGATGGCGTCGATGACCTGCTCCAGGGGTTCAACCCGATAGGCCGTCTCCGCGTCCCCCGTCAGGAAGCTCTCGATCGCAAGGTGCAGAATCTCCGTGATGGCGTTCTTCAGGTTCTGCATCTCCCGGTCGCCCTTCTCGGAGAATTTGATCTTTTTGTCCCGGATTTCCTCCGCCCGCTGGGCGATATTCAGCGCATGATCGCTGATGCGTTCAAGGTCCGTGATGGCGCGGAGATACTGGCTCACCGCCTTGTTCTGGGTCTCCGTCATCTCCTGCCCGGTCAGGCGCATCAGATAGCTGCCGATCTTATCCTCATATCGGTCCACAATCCCCTCGAGCGATTCGACTTCCGCGTAGCCTTTGGGGTCAAACTTGTCCAGCAGCGCAATGGCGGATACCATGCTCCGTTCGGCCAGCTCGGCCATCTTGTTGATCGTAAGCCGCGTCTGCTCAACCGCCAGCGTGGGATATTTGAGGAAGCGCTCCTCGAGGCGTTTCATGTCCTCGGTCTCCGCCTCTTCTTCCGGGTTCGAAGGCACAAGGCGGATCATCAGCTTTTCAATCAGCGGGATAAACCAGGCCAGAACCGCCACCGTGCTGACCCGGAACAGCGTGTTGATCAGCGCGATGCTGATCATGTTGACCGTGTCGCCCATAAAGGAGAAATGCAGCACCGCGTTCAGGCCGTAGAAAACCGCCGCGAACAGAATCACCCGCAGAATCTCGATAACCGGATAGGCAAAGGCCGTCCGCCGGCCCTCGACGGAGGAGCCGATTCCGGAAAGAATGACCGGAGCGGAGGCGCCGATGGCAATACCGAGGATCATCGGGATCGTCTGTTCCATGGTCAGCAGCCCCGTGCTGCTCAATGCCTGCAGGATACCGACGGAAGCGCTGGCACTCTGCAGAATCGCCGTGAACACGATCCCGATCAGGATCCCCAGCAGCGGGTTGTTGAAGTTGGTAAGGAAAGAAATGAATCCGGGGTCGTCGTGCAGCCCGCTGACCGCGCCGCTCATGGTCTTCATGCCGAACATCAGCACGGCGAAACCCATCAGGATATCCCCGATATGAATCAGTGTTTTCTTTTTGCAGATCATCCGCATCAGAATGCCGGCAATCGCCGCCATCGCGCTGATGCCTTCCGTGCTCAGCAGCTGGAAAACCGGCGAGCTTCCGCCGCTCCCCATGCCGCCCAGGGCGATGAGCCAGCCGGTAATGCTCGTGCCGATGACCGCGCCCATGATGACCGCCAGCGCCTGCCGCAGCTTCATCATCATGGAGTTGACAAACCCGACCACCATCACGCTCGTGGCGGAAGAGCTCTGGATCACCGCCGTAACCCCGGCGCCGAGAAGAATTCCCCGCAAAGGGGTTCCTGAAAGCCGGTAAAGAATCAGTTCGAGCTTGTTGCCCGCGACGCGTTTCAGGCTGTCGCCCATCAGCGACATTCCGTAAAGGAACATCGCGACGCCGCCCAGTAGCTTGATCACATCCGTAAAGTCCATACTACCTCCGTCGGCATGCTTCTGTCCCGGCGTTCCCCGAACGCCCATGCCCTTTCAAATCCGTTCACAACGAAAAAATTATATCATGCGGAATCCCGGATTGCAATTCGTCGCCGGCCCGTTTTCTGTCCATTCCTGTCAATTCTTGACAAATCCGCCTCCGGCATGGATAATACCTCCTGAGAACCCCTCTACAATAAGGAAGGCGGAAAGCAGTCATGAAAACAAGACGTCTGACCAAAAAAGAAATGTGGATCTTCGCCATCGGCCAGCTCGGCTGGTCGATCCTCAGCGGCATTGTGACGACCTGGCTCGTCACCTTTTACCTCCCGACCGACAGTTCCGTCGCCGCCGGCGCAAAGTTCTATGTGCCGACCGGGCTCATCATTTTCGGCGTGCTGACGATTCTGGGGCTGATCACCTTCATCTGCCGGATTTTCGATGCGATCACCGACCCGTGGATCGCCTCCCTTTCCGACCGGAGCAAAAATCCGAAAGGCCGCCGGATTCCCTTTATGAAGCGGGCCGCCGTTCCCTTTGCGATCGTGACCGTTCTGGTTTTCTTCGCCCCGGTGGAGGAGAAGAGCACCGTGAACATCATCTGGATCCTGGTCACCCTGATCCTTTTCTATCTCTTCATGACCATGTACTGCACACCGTATAACGCCCTGATCTCCGAGTTCGGCAAAACCCAGGAAGACCGGATGTTCATCTCCACGGCGATTTCCCTGACCTTCTTCTTCGGAACGCTGCTGGCCTACCTTCCCTTCGCCCTGGCCGGCCCGCTCCAGAGCGTGGTCCCCTATGCCTGGAGCTATCGCATCTGGTTCATCGTCCTGGCGGTCATCGCCCTGGTCTGCATGCTGATTCCCGTTTTCAAGCTGAATGAAAAGGACTTCGTCGACGCAAAGCCCAGCGAGTCCGACGCCCTGAAGAGCCTCGTCAAAACCTTCAAAAACAAGGAATTCCGGAAGTTCTCCCTTTCCGATATCGCCTACTGGATCGGCCTCACCCTCTTCCAGACCGGCCTTCCCTTCTTTGTGAAGGTTTCCATGGCCCTGGATGAATCGAACACCATGCTCTTCATGGGCGGCATGACGGTTCTGTCCGCCTGCTTCTATCCCGTCGTTTCAAAGCTCGTCGCGAAGCACGGAAAGAAAAAGCTGGTCATCGTCGGCTTTGTCGGGCTGGCCCTGGCCTATGCGATCACCGCGCTCATCGGCGTGGTTCCCTTCCTGACCGGCATGCTTCCCGGAATCCTGATCGTGATCATCGCCGCCTTCCCGATGGCGCTCCTCGGCATCATCCCGCAGGCCATCGTCGCCGACGTCGCGGAAGAGGACGCCATCGTGACCGGTGAAAACCGGGAGGGGATGTTCTTCGCCGCCCGCACCTTTGCGATGAAGTTCGGCCAGTCCCTGGCCATGCTGGTCTTCACCTCCCTGGCCGTTCTCGGCCAGCCCCAGTCCACCGCTACCAATGACCTCACCGCCTCCCCCACGGGCCTGCGCATCGTGGCCATCGTGGCCGTCTGCTTCTGCGTCCTCGGTGCGGTGATCCTCTCCGCCTATGATGAAAAGAAGGTCATGAAAACCCTGGGGGAAAAGAACGTCTCCGGGAAATAAATCCCCAAAGACCCCATCGGAACCGGTTCATCCGGTTCCGTTTTTTTCGTCCGAATCCGACGAAACCTGCCTTCTAACCGTGTCATACTGATTATCCCATATGTGTCATCCTGAGCGAAGCGAAGGATCTTTCAGTCACTCGCTGCAACGAACAAAATCATACGTTAACAAGTATAATTCTCTCCACGGGGGTGCTCTGCCGACCCCGACCCATTATTGCTTTAACACGATAAACAAAAAATGTACGAAAGAATTCTTGCGAAGCTTCATCTTCCCGTTTATAATGGGTATCTGTATACAGGATTCAATGTGAAAGTGGTGATGGCTTTATGCAAAACACAACGGAACTGGTCGTCTTTATCATCTACTTCCTCTTCATGATCGGGGTCGGTATCTTCTTCTTCCTCCGCACGAAGAACGGCGGCGAGAAGGAATACTTCCTCGGCGGGCGGAAAATGGGCCCCTGGGTCTCCGCGCTGTCCGCCGGCGCTTCCGATATGAGCGCCTGGGTTCTGATGGGCCTCCCCGCCTCGGTCTATGCCCTGGGTCTCGGTCAGGTCTGGATCGCGATCGGTCTGGCCCTCGGCTATGCCCTCAGCTGGATCTTCGAGGCGCCGCGCCTGCGCGCCTTCTCCATCGCGGCGGATGACTCCATCACGATTCCGCAGTACCTGACGAACCGTTTCAAGTCCAAATCTCATTCCCTCCAGGTGGTCTGCGCCGTGATCTTCCTCGTGGCTTACACGATTTACGCGGCTTCCAGCGTCAAGGCCGCCGGCACTCTGTTCAACACCGTCCTTGGCATTGACGCAAATGTCGCCATGTATATCGCGGCCGCGATCATCATCGGCTACACCTTCCTCGGCGGCTTCTCCGCCGTCTGCTGGACCGACTTCTTCCAGGGCCTCCTGATGCTGGGCGCGCTGCTCCTGGCGCCGATCTTCGCCGCGACCCGCCTTTCCGGCGTTTCAACGGCCCAGATCACCGATCAGGTGCCGAACTTCTTCTCCCCCTTCGCCTCCTGGCAGGATATCGTTTCCGGCTTTGGCTGGGGTCTCGGCTATTTCGGCATGCCGCATATCATCATCCGCTTCATGTCCGTTGAAAGCCAGAAGTCCCTCAAGCGTTCCGCGAAGATCGGCATCACCTGGACAACCCTGATCCTGATCTTCTCCGTCCTGGTCGGCGTCATCGGCCGGATGTACCTGTCCTATGATGAAAACATTGCCAATAACTCGCTGGTTTTCATCAGCATGGTCCGTCAGCTCTTCCCCTCGCTGATCTCCGGCGTGCTGCTGTCCGCGATCCTGGCCGCCGCCATGTCCACCGCCGACAGCCAGCTGCTCTCCGCGGCTTCCGCCTTCTCGAGCGATGTCTATAAGCCCCTGATCCGCAAGGGCAAAACCACCGATAAGGAAATGCTCTGGATCGGCCGCGTCGTCGTTCTGGTCATCGCCCTCCTGGCGCTCATCATCGCCTCCAACCCGAATGCCGGTTCCATCATGGCCCTGGTTTCCAACGCCTGGGGCGTGTTCGGCGCCGCCTTCGGCCCGGCCATTCTGCTCAGTCTCTTCTGGAAGCGCTTCACCTTCAAGGGCGCCATCGCCGGCATCGTCGTCGGCGCCGTCGTGGATATCCTGTGGCTGATTCTCCTGGCCGGTACGGGTATTTATGAAATCGTCCCCGGCTTCATCGCCAGCCTCGCCGCGGCCGTCGTCGTAACCCTGATCGACGAAAAGCCCTCCGCGGAAGTGGAAGCCCTCTTCGACAAGGCCACCTCTCCCGAAATGCTGGACTGAGCGAGTATATAATGATACTCACCGACGTATTGTACTTCCGAATTCATGGAACATCGTTGGGTGTCATCCTGAGCAAAGCGAAGGATCTTATAAACCCGGAAGCGAATCAAGCCGCTTCCGGGTTTCTTTGTCCTTCTGTCCTGCTTTTTTTATTTTCCTGAAATGACGATGCCGTCCATCGCGATATAGGGCACAACGCTGCCGCCGTCGCAGCGCACTTCCTTCGAAATTCCCCGGATCCGCCCGAAAACTTCCCCAAGGTTCCCGTTGACCATCGTCTCGGTGACGGCGCCTTTGATCTTTCCCTTTTCAATCAGGAAGCTGTTCTTTGCCACGCCGGAAAATTCGCCGTTCGTCCCGGGATGGCCTCCTGAAAAGCCGCCCAGAATCAGCCCCCTGTCAACGGAAGCAATCAGCTCTTCAAGCGTTTTCTCTCCCTTTTCGACAACCAGATCGAATCCCGTGTTTTTGACCACGGGGCGCCCGGTTTTGTTGCTGCCGTAAAGGCTCAGCCGGTGGGCTTTCAGCACGCCTTTTTCAATCAGCGTCACATCCTCCGACCGGAATCCGCTGCCCGTTTCCCGCTCTCCGATAACGATGCGCTCGTCGAAGGGTTTCAGGCCAATGGTCAGTTTTTCGTCCGCAACCTGCTCCCCGACCCTGTCGAGCCACTGGCTCGTCCCGTTGATAACGACGCTGTCGCTGATGTAGTTGTCCAGCAGCATTTCGATGAAGTCCTCCGCGCATCCCGGCGTCAGAATCACCGTTCCCTCGAATTTGCCCTCGATCGGTTCCGGGTGGATGCTGTTCTGAATATCCTCCAGGTGCCGCCGAAAATCCCCCATCTCGATGAACGGGGTATCCAGCGTTTTTGTCGAAAAGCCCGTGCCGTCCAGTCCGGTGGTTTTCTCCCCGTCGCTGGCGCAGATGTCGATGGCAAAGCTGTATTGCCCGCCGCGGCTTTCAAATTCCGTTCCGTTGGAGTTGCGGGTCAGCCGCTCCCACCGGTCGAAGGATCCCACCCCCGCCATGATCCGTACCTTCGGATATTCCCGCGCCGCCGTGTCGAGGAATTCCCGGATCCTTTCGATAAACCGGTCCATGTCCGGCTCCGTAACGCCCTGGATGAAAACTTCCTTCCCCTGGTCCGGCGCGATGTCGTGGCAGGGATCCTCGCTGGCGGATTCCGCCGCGGCCCGGGCTTCCCCGGCCAGCTTGCGAAGGCCCTCTTCCGAAGTATCGTTTCCGCCCGCGGCGCCCATCTTTTCCTCCAGGAAAACCTGCACCGATGCGGAACCGCCGAAAACGGTGCGCAGCAGTTTGAACTCGCCGTTTTCAAGGTTCAGTTCCTGCTTTTCCCCCTGGGATACCGTATATTTGTATTTCCGGAGCTGTTCCTCCCGCAGAATGCGTTCCATTGTCTCCGCCGTTGCTTTCAGCGTCATGGCTTATCTGCCTCCTATCATAATCTTGCATCTCATGTGCGGCCCGCCCATTCCGACGGCCATCGGCTGTTTCTTTCCGCAGAATCCGCTGGAAACCCATTCAACCGTGTCGCTCACCATGTCGACCGTCTTCAGCATTTCCAAGGCGACGCC
>Ga0265298_10010816_pt1 | contig 10736 bp, 8 predicted proteins | sample AusTroGonzalo_MG_3_FD_193486 | JGI IMG/M metagenome (GOLD analysis project Ga0265298, IMG submission 193486) | Bovine rumen microbial communities from tropical cattle in Woodstock, Queensland, Australia - Gonzalo_01 | ecosystem: Host-associated > Mammals > Digestive system > Stomach > Rumen ...
AATCTTTCTATCCTAAAGACCGGTAAAGCTAAAGCTGTGCGCTTCACCACCCTTGAAGCCATCTGCCGTGAGTTGGGTTGCCAACCCGGCGACATCCTCGAATACAGAAACGAATAAACAAAAAAGACAAATTATGAAAATAAGAGATTGCGACGCCACACTCAGACCAAAGGTCAGAGAATGCCCATACTGTCACGAGATTATATCTTTAAAGAGATGTTTTAAATACATTTACCGTGGCACCAACTATACAACCGTCTGCAACCATTGCAACAGAAGTGTCAAGTTGGCTAAAGAGCCGATACCTTTCAAGTATTGTGTATTTGCAGGGTTCCTGAGCATTTACGTGCCAATGAATGTGTTCTTGTATGTCTACAAGATGTCCTTTTTCGATTCCCTGATTTATAGTCTGCCATTTGTTGTGACATGTATTTTGGTGGTATTATTTCTTACTTTTAGTAAGATTCGCTTTAGTGGAGATATGTAGTAAGTGTTTATCTGACCCATCTAACCCCTAACGCTGAAAACCAATAGGTTACGCAAAATTTATCTCAACCCCGAACTGACCCCCGAACTGACCCCTGATTGCAAATCACACAGAAAAGTAGCAAAAATAACGTAGAAAAGTTGCAGAAACCCAGTACTTTTCCGTCAGTTATCCTTAGGATTTCCTTCAGTTATCCTAAGGATAAGTTGCGGAAATCACCTAGAAAAGTTGCGGAAATCACGGCAACTTCTTGCGGAAATCGCGGCAACTTCTTGAAGAAATCACGGCAACTTCTTGAAGAAATCACGTGGAAAAGTTCTACTTTTCTACGCAATTTTGCAATCAGGGGTCGGTTGAGGGGTTACTTAGGGGTCAGTTAAGGGCTGGTTACACGGGCAATCTCAGGACCTCTAAATATCCAATGCGGCGTGATAGGCCTCGTAGATGGCCTTGGTGATGTTGGCGGGACGGACGCAGTCGCCTACCTCGCGGACGAACGGGGCACATTGGCGGAGGGCATCGACATCGGCACGGTTGGCACGCTGGCCAAGGGCGCAGATGACTGTCTTGCCAGGAACGAGCACCTCGTGGCCGTCCTTATCCTTGCAGACGACGCCATCGGGAGTAATCTTCTGACCGGTATATTCCGTATGAGCCGTTGAGAACTCAGCCACCTTTCGCATCAGGATTGGCCGCTGGCGGATGTTGCAGTCGGCAGCCAGGGTATCGCGCATCTCAACCAGCTCGACCTTCTTGCCTTCCATACCAAGATGGATGGCACACTCGCAGCCTGCCAGACCACCACCCAGCACGACGACGCTATCAGCGACCTTGTCCTTGTTCAGATAATAGTCGTTGACGATGATGACGTTGTCACCATCGATGCCAGGGATGGGTGGAACGAGTGGCGTGGAACCCACGGCGAGGATGAGTGCATCGACACCTTCCTTCTCCACATACTCAGGCGTGACGGTGGTGTTCAGACGAATCTCGACACCCTCATCCTTGGCCTGGCGCTCAAGAACGACCCCAAGTTCATACATCTCGTATTTGAATGGGAGTGCCTGTTCCGACTTCAGGATACCGCCAACCTTGTCCGTCTTCTCGCAGAGAATCACCTTGTGACCGCGCTGTGCAGCCGTAACGGCAGCCTTGAGTCCGGCAACGCCGGCACCTACCACCATCACCTTTTTGCTCTGACGTGCAGGAAGGATCTCCATACCCTCTATCTCACGACCAATCAACGGATTGACGGCACAACGGCGAGTGAAGGTGACAGGGCGCTCCGCCATACAGGTGTAGCAACGCAGACACTTCACGATGCGGTCTTCCTTTCCAGCCATTACCTTCTGTGGATGGAACGGATCAGCCAGTAACTGACGGCCCATATACACCACGTCGGCCTTTCCCTCAGCGATGATGCGTTCCATCTGCTCTGGATCGCTCAGCGCACCAATCGTAGCCACAGGTTTGTTGACGTGCTTCTTAATCTCTGCAGCTAACCATACGTTTACGCCGTGCTCATCGAACATCGGCGGCGTGGTGTTGAAGAAGCCGAACTGATAGGAACCTGCTGAAACGTGGATCAGGTCAACATACTCTTCTACGGCCTGTGCAATCTTGATGCCGTCCTCAATACCATAGCCGCCATCGAACAGTTCGCTGCCGCTGAGACGCACCTCGACGGGGAAACCTGGTCCTACGGCGTTGCGTACTGAGGCAAGTACTTCGCGGACAATGCGGATGCGGTTCTCTAACGAGCCGCCGTACTCGTCTGTGCGATGATTCAGATAAGGCGAGAGGAACTGGTGTAACAGCCAGCCGTGACCAGCATGTACCATAATCATCTCATAGCCAGCACGCTTACAGAGCGCAGCCTTCTCGCCGTATGTCTTCACGATGTCGGCAATCTGTTCCTTGGAAAGCGCCTTCACAGGTCGGCCGTCAGGGCGAGTGCCGTCGCTGGGTCCCCATTGGTTCAGACTTGCCTTCTTGTTCTTGTCAGACATATATGTGCCGGCATACTGGCCCGAGTGCGACAGTTCGATGCTTGGCACAGCCCCATGTCGACGGATGGCATCAGCCACGAAGGTATGGGCAGCAAGACAGCCCACCGTCTCAAGGTCGAGGTGAAGCATGTGGCTACCGTCAGTTTCAGGATGAACCACCAGTTCGCTGACGGTAACGGCTGCAGCACCACCTTTGGCACGAAGTTCATAGAAACCTTGCGTACGGGGTCCTGGACAGCAGTCAGCTGTAATGTCTGTTGCACCCATTGGTGCAGAGAAGATACGGTTGCGGAATGTCACCTTGCCCAACTGGATGGGGCTTGTGAGATGGGGGAATTTGTTATTGTTCATTTGCTTCAGTTATTGGCTAAGAAAATATACTATCGGCAAGAAAAAAAGAGCACCTCGTTTGGTGGACTCTTTTTCTTGTTTTGGTAGGGACGCCCGGGCTCGAACCGGGGACCTCTTCAATGTGACTGAAGCGCTCTAAACCAACTGGGCTACGCCCCTCCGTTTTCAAAACCGGCTGCAAAGGTAATAAAAAAAGTAAGAAAGTAAAAAGGTAATAAGGTAAAAAAATATAAAAAAGGTAAAAAGGTAAAAAAGCAAAAAGGTAAAGAGGAACGGCCGATGTTGCTTGCTCACTCGCTGACGTCGTCCTTGCGGCGGCGGAAGAGGACTGTGGCAATGACGGGAGCGCCGACGAGGGCTGTGACGCTGTTGACAGGCAGGGCACCCTCGAAGCCAGGCATGCGGGCGATGAGGTTGCAGAGCAGGGCGAGGGCGGCACCACAGAACATGGTGGCAGGCATCAGCACGCGATGGTCGCTGGTGCGGAAGAGGGCGCGGGCGAGGTGTGGAACGGCAAGGCCGATGAACATGATAGGTCCGCAATAGGCCGTAACGATGGCAACGAGGATGCCGCTGGAGACGATGACCAGCATGCGGCTGCGACGGATGTTCAGACCGAGGTTTGAGGCATAACGGTCACCCAGGAGCAGCAGGTTCATGGGTTTTACCAGCAGGCAGGCGAGGGGTAACAAGATACCCATCAGCGCGACGAAGAGCATCATCTCGTTGCCGCTGACACGCGAGAATGAGCCGAGTCCCCAGACGACGAAGGCCTTGACGTCCTCCTCGGGCGACAGGAACTTCAGCACGCCGATGATGGCGTTGGCCAGATAGCCTATCATGACACCTATTATTAATAAGGTGACGTTGCCCTTGACCCGCTGCGACACCCAGAGAATGAGCATCAGTACGGCAAGAGCTCCCACCACGGCTGCGACACTCATAGCGGCATCGCCAAGATAGCCCAAGCGTGAGAGTGCCACACCGCCTAACTGTCCTGAGAGCAGTACGACGAAGGCTACGCCGAGGGCTGCCCCGTTGCTGATGCCGAGGACGGAAGGACCAGCCAGCGGATTGCGGAAGACGGTTTGCATCTGTAGTCCGCTGACAGCCAGTCCGGCTCCTGCAGCGATGGCGGTAAGTGCCTGTGGCAGGCGCGATTGCAGAACGATGTTGGTAGGAATCTCCGCTGCGTCACCACCCATGAGGATGGTCAGTATCTCGCCTACGGGGATGCGTACCGTACCAAGCAACAGGTTCAACACCAGCAGCACAACGATGGACACGAATAAAACTATAAACTTCGAAAATCTCATTTCAGTAATCGGTAGTATTTCGGTTCGTAGTCAGGTTCGACGAGCTCTGGATGGAAGATGGCGACAAAGTCCTTCAGCAGTACGTCAGGTTCTACGGGCGTTATCTCGTAGTAGGCCTGCTGCTTCATGTTGCAATAGATAACCTTCCGCTCTTTGAAAGCCTTGAAGAGTTCGTTGCGCGGTTCGCTGGCCTTCAGCGCGTCGTACGAGAAATCACCTGGATAGCTGTTCAGGATGCGCCAGTAGTCGGCATTGGCGGCGAGGGCATACATCTTCTCGAACTCCAGGTTTTCGCCGCTCGTCTCGTCGTCGTCAATGACATAGCGTGCTCCTGCGTCACGGAATATCTGCGCCAGGTAGTTCTTGCCGCCCACGGCGTGCCACGTACCATAGTGCATCTCGCCGCTGGTGACGGTGGGAAGATTTTGGGACTTTGAACTTTGGTCTTTGGCCGTAGAACTTTGAACTTTGGACTTTAATTCGTTGTAGCGCTGTTCGACAGAATCGAAAAGAACAGTGGCCTCGCGCTCCTTGCCAATAAACATGCCGACGAGCTTGACCCATTCGGCCTGTCCTAACGGATCGAGTTCCTTATAGCCCAGGTGGGGTACGAGGGTGATACCCGTCTCCTTAATGGCGTCGTAGCCGCCACGCTTCGAGGGTGAAATGAAGATGACGTCTGGGTTGGCAGCGAGAATGAGTTCTGTGTCGAACTCGCCCTCCATGCCGATTTTCACGATACTGCCGTCTTTCACGCGCTGGCGAATGTCTTTGTTAAAGAGATTCTTGGTTCCCGTAATGCCCTTCACCACGTCGTGGGCTTGGAGCACGGTGAAGTTCGACAGTTGAAGCGCCGTCATGCAGATGGTGCTCTTGATAGGTACGCGAACCTTGGTATAGCCCTCGGGAACGGGGGCGTCGTCGCTGCGGACAAGAGCGAAATGGTCTTTACGGCCGATATCGACCAGTCGCACACCTGCCGAGTCGCGGACGTTGAAGAATGTGGCATACTTCACTTCCATGCTGATGACAGAGTCTTGACTATCAGCATCAGCTACTTTTCCACTTTGGCCACTACAGGCCATCATCACAGCAACGGTGACAATTATCCATGATATTTTCTTCATGTTGACAATATTTGATAGATTCGTTCGATATTGACATGCTGGCGGACATGGTCAGCCAGTTTGTTATACTGTTCGTCCTTGAATTCAGCAAGACTTTGATAATTACGAGAGCCGTCCTCAGAATTCTCACGAGAACCGTCCCCATGATTCACCCTCTTCCTTAACAGGTGTTCGATGACGGGTGCGTTGTCGAGAAAGCCGTGAATGTAAGTGCCGAGGCAATGGTCGGTCTGACAAATGACTTCCTCCGTGTCGCTGATACCCTGGTGAATCTCGTAGCCCTGACAAGTCTGCCCGTTGAATTGGAAGGTGACCTGGCGTGTCGTCTTTTCGGCAGTCATCGTGGTGTGGATGGGCAGGAGACCAAGGCCAGGCAGACTGGTTATGCTGCCCTCTATGCCGTCAGGGTCTTCAACGGTCTCGCCCAACATTTGATAGCCACCACAGATGCCAATCACCATCTTGCCCTCACGATGGGCACGCTGGATAGCCTGGGCGCAACCGTTGCGGCGTAACTCCATGAGGTCGTCAAGCGTCGATTTCGTACCAGGCAGCACAATGATGTCGGCCTGCTGGATGTCAGAAGTGTTGTTGGTGTAGAAGAGGTTGACGCGAGGGTCACGCTCCAACGTGTCGAAGTCGGTATAGTTGCTGATGTGTCGCAGGAGGACGACTGCCACATTTACCTTGTCCTCAGCCAATTGCCGGCGCTTCTGCTCCAGGGCAACACTATCTTCCTCGTCGATGTAGATGTCTTTATAATAAGGTATGACGCCCAGTACGGGAACGCCGCAAATCTCTTCCAACATCCGTCGTCCTTCGTCGAAGAGGCGCATGTCGCCGCGGAACTTATTGATGATGATGCCCTTGATGAGTTTCCTGTCCTCAGGCGACTGGAGCATGATGCTGCCATAGACTGATGCAAACACGCCACCGCGGTCGATGTCACCCACCAGGATGACGTCAGCTTTCGCGTGACGTGCCATCGACATGTTCACCAAGTCGCGGTCTTTCAGATTGATCTCTGCAATACTCCCAGCGCCCTCCATCACTATGGGATTATATCGTGCGGCCAGACGGTCGTAGGCATCACATACTGCCTTCCTAAAGTCCAGTTCCCCTCCCTTTTGTGAGGGGCAATGGGTAGGCTTCCAATAGTCGTACGCATCCTTGTTGCCAATGGGTTTCCCGTTGAGCACCACTTGCGAGGTGTGGTCAGAGCTGGGCTTCAGCAACAGCGGGTTCATGTCCGTATGACAGGGAATCCCTGCCGCCTCAGCCTGTACGGCCTGTGCACGGCCTATCTCCAGCCCTTCAGGAGTGACGTAGCTGTTCAGCGCCATGTTCTGTGCCTTGAAGGGTGCAGGCTGATAGCCGTCCTGCTTGAAGATGCGACAGAAGGCAGCAGCCACGATGCTCTTGCCGACATCGCTGCCCGTACCTGCAAACATGACGGGATGAAGAAATTTACAATTTGACAATTTACAATTTACACTATTCACTTTTCACTATTCATTAGGGCAAAGCTCGCATACAAATGGGTATAACTGGCTAATACATTCTTATATCTGAATACTGGCGTATCGACAGGTTCACCTTTGGCATCATAGACCTGGACGATGCTCTTAGGCACTTCGCCCATGAATTGCGTATAGTGGAACTCGTGACCTCTGTATTCCTTTCCGTTGAGCACGAAGCGGCGATAGCCGAGGGAGAGTTTGCGGTCTTGATGGCGGGCGGTGATAGAGTAGGGGAGGACACCACACATCTCGTACTCACCGTCGTCAGTCACAATACTTTTACACAGGTACATCATGCCGCCACACTCCGCTACAATCCTGCCTCCCCGTTCAGCATAGTCCTTGATAGCCTTCCTACAAGCTTCGTTTCCCACCAGTGCGTCCAGATGCTTCTCAGGGTAGCCCCCAGGCAGATAGAGCAGGCCGATGTCCTCGAACGAGGGCACATCAGTCTCTGGGTCGAAGATGGCGTGCCACACTCCGGCCTTCTGGTTGGATAAGCGCACTTGCGCAAAGCCGTCTATCGTCTCCTGATAGAGAAACGAGAACGACTCCCGATTGCGCGCTATGAGTGTTTTAAGAGTCTTTTCCATACGATGTCTTCTTCTATCAGTTTTACGAGTGTCAAGTTGTTTGGTGCTTCACTGAAGTCCAGGCCCAGATAGCGTGACTCTTGTTCTAATTCCTTTTGTTTGGGCAGGTAGCCCAGACATTCTACGCCTAAATCGTCACATACCTGTTGGAGCATCCGGAAATGCCTCTGCGAGCCCACCTTATTAAATATAACGCCTGCGAAGCGGATGTCCTCCCTGAAATGGATGAAGCCGGAGAGCAATGCTGCCATCGAATAGGCAGCCGACTTGGCATCGACAACCAATACCACAGGGATGTCCAGCACACGGGCAATCTCATACGACGAACCACGTTCGCGGTCATAACCGTCGAACAAACCCATCATGCCCTCCACGATGCAGACATCAGCGTCTTTGCCATAACAGGCAAACAGCTCTCGCACATGTTCTGGTGTCGCCATAAAGGTATCGAGGTTGATGCTGGGTCTGCCGCATACAGCCTCATGGAACTTCGTGTCGATGTAGTCTGGCCCGCATTTGAACGGCTGGACCTTCATGCCCTTCTGCGTCAGCAATGCCATCAGTCCCCTGGCAATCGTCGTCTTGCCAGAGCCACTCATGGGTGCTGCTATAAGAAATGCTGACTTCATGCTGCAAAGTTAATAAAAAAGTAAAAAGTAAAAAAGTAAAAAGGATAAAATTATTCCGGCACGTAAATGATTCTCCCGTCCTCCAGCTGATAGGCAGTGCCGAGGCGTCGCCCTTTAGTACCATCGCCTTGTGTCTGACCACTGGCCTTGTAGGTCTCAATCTCGCGGCCTTTCTTCTGGATGATTTCCATATTCTCCTTGCCGGGATTCTTAACAATAGTAAAATCGTCCTTGCCAAACACCTCAGACATATTCATGTGCATGACCATTGCCACCATCAACGACACGGCGAAGACCATCGCCACATCGAAAAGATTGACCACCACGCTCAGCGGATCGCCATCGTCCTCCGTCAGCATCGAGTATCTACGCTTCCTTCTCATGCTTCTCAATATATTGGCTTGATATATACTCCAACCGGCTGATATCCAGCTGGTGCCAGCGCGACTTCAACTGTTGTGTGAAAAGTCCGACGACACTGATGACCAGTCCGACGACGGTAGCCGAGAAGACGACCTGCATGTTATAGGCCATGCCGGAGATGTCGCCCGTGGACAGTCCGACAAGTGCTGGCGACATGCTGATGAGCGTACCTATCAGTCCGAGCACAGGCCCTAACTTGGTGAGCAGTCGCGAGAGGTTCACATCCTTCGCAGCCTCTGCCTCCATCTGTGCAGCAAGATAGTCTGCATAGGCTTCGCTGGGCTCCTGACCGTACAACAGGTCGCGATACTTGCTGTAAAGATTGCCGTAACCATCTTTTCTCCGATTGGCATACTGCATAGAAGTGGTTGCCAGCAGGACAATCGACCTGAGGAAGAATAAGATCAGCATGATGACGTCTGGGATTAGCAGGATGTTCGCTATCCCAAAGAGTGCTTTTGAAATGTATTCCATAATGATATTTTGATTGATTGCAGGATAAACCATCACCGTCTGCTGGGTAGCCATTAAGCACGTCAAACAGAGGAAGATGGTGATAATGGTATGAAGGATATTGCGATCTGACTTTTGAGGCAGAAGCCAGGTCATACCATTGGATACTAATAGGAGTATTGCTGCTAATGTGATGGCTAACAACAATCCTGTGGTCTGGAAGCCAACACCCGTTAAGGTGAAGAGCATCTGACAAAGCACATAGAATGCTGTAGGCAGAATGAGTAGTCCGGGATAAAATCGAATGCGACTCAAAAGTGCATCGAGGATACAGACAACTGCCAGATCTTGAAGTATCGAAGTATTGTGCAACCATCCTTCTACTTGCGGTTTCGAAAGACCAGCTGCATAGTTCGTCGACAGCCATACGACACCCCCCACGACAATACAGTAGATCAACCGCCACCAGCTCTTTGACCATTGGCTGAGTCGCAGTGCCGTCTGGAACACGACTAACAGAATGAGGGTATCAGCGACGATTTCCATTCCTCAAACGTAAAAAGACAATAATCATCACAAGCAACGACAGAATAACGACTGTCAACCAGATAGAGATGTGGCCTGATGACGGTTCTTCCGTTCCGTTCACTCCTTGTTTCTCCAGTAGTGTGGCTTTGCCATTGGCCTGTCCGTTCTTCACCAGCGTCATCTGACGATTGTATCCCTGACGGGCTTCAGCAGACAGATTTCCTTCAATATACTGTTGCAGCGATATGTTGTTGCATACAAAATCCGTACAAGCAGCACCACTTTCTTTCGTAATGTCAGCATGAAGCAGAGCCGTCTGTTTGAGTTGTTTCTCAGTCGGTTTCCAATAGCCCTTACGGGCACTCTCGAGCATCGTGGCAGTCATGGCTTGATAGGCAGCAGGATTCTTCTGTTGAAAGTATTTGCGGATGCCGAGTTGTTGGTTGTCAGCAACATACATCTGATATAGCTCGTCATAAATCAGAGGGTCGAGGGCTGACTGCCGGGTGACACTCCATCCGAAAATGTTTCTGAATGTCTCGCCAAACATCTGAGCCGTTCCCTCGTCGCCCTTCATCCGTTCTCGTACGAAATTAGGATTGAGCAAGGTGGTACGCACTTCGATGTCGATGGCTTCCTTCACCCCCTGAATCCTACGGTTTTGGCGATTGCGGTAGTCAGCCATCAGCGCATCGGGTTCTTTGCCAGTGAGCACCTTGACAGCCATCGATAGTCCGCCAGTAAACTCATAGACATGATCCAAAGAAACAGGTCCCCAAGTGTTGCTCTGACGAGGCTGAACAGCGACGTCTGTCTCTTGAAGGGCTGCGGCGAAGAGTTCGCGCTGGCCCATTCCCCAATGTTCCTCGTCACCGTAAGCGGCACACATATTATTCAGATAGCCGTCAACGAGTTCGTTCTTATCGCTCCAAGAGCCACTCCGCTCAATATAGTTCATCATGCCTGTGCTGTAGCCGTTATTCACAGGACCGAAGACTCGTAAGGTTGAGAGTTCACGAGCCCGTTGGGGAGTCAGACCTTTCTCTATAAGTTCCTTTTCCTGAGCCAGCGTTCCTTCACGAACAAAATTAGAATCTTCCTTCTCTGCTGCCGAGGCCATCTGTATTGCCTCCGTAATCAGTTTCAGACGTGAGTCGGCAATATCGCGCAACTGACCGCTGATCTGTACCATCACATTGATACGCGGACGACCCAATTCCTTTGCAGGAACCAGTCGGATAGCACCAATTCGTCCTTGACTATCTCTTTCCGGTTCTACGCCCAGCATCCATAATGCTTG
>Ga0265298_10010817_pt1 | contig 10736 bp, 2 predicted proteins | sample AusTroGonzalo_MG_3_FD_193486 | JGI IMG/M metagenome (GOLD analysis project Ga0265298, IMG submission 193486) | Bovine rumen microbial communities from tropical cattle in Woodstock, Queensland, Australia - Gonzalo_01 | ecosystem: Host-associated > Mammals > Digestive system > Stomach > Rumen ...
ACTCATATTTGAGTTTCAGCCAAATGGTATAGGTTGCGTCTTGGTCAAACTTCAGACCGGCCTCTGTATTTGCTACGTGCTTCGAGGAAGCAGGATTGAGGATACCGATGGCCCAGTCTGCCTTGGAATCATAGTTATATACGCGTACTACGTCGCCTGCCTTCAGTACGGCAGCCTCAGTGTACCACTGGTCATAGCCTTCGAACTCTTCACCGTGTGTCAAATCGATGGTGTCGGTCAGGTTAACCAACAGTGCATAACCGGTCTTTGCCTCAGGTTCTTCACCCGGCTCTTCGCCCTTCTCCGGGAAGGTTACCAACAGCGTGCTGTCAGCATAGATCCATGTGAAGATATAATCACCGTCTACGTCTGCAACGAACTGCAGGTCACTGCTTGCACCGCCATCGATAACATCGAAGTGCTCAGCCTTCGGCCAATCACGGTGAACAAGGAACGGACCGTCTGCGCCATATTTGCCCAGATAATGATTGTCAGATACGATCTTGAGACCGTAATCGTCTTTCTTCTCCAGCGTCAGCGTAATGCTTGCGCTTAAGCTGTCCTCTGCAGGAGTCAGTTTGTTGGCTTCTACTGCATCCCAACCGGCTATTCCGACAATGTGTACCACCGGCAGCACTTTCTCACCCGGCTCTTCGCCCGGCTCTTCACCCGGTTCTTCACTTTCGTTTGCCAACGGAGCTACATAGATCTCGTCTGACTCATATTTGAGTTTCAGCCAAATGGTGTAGGTTGCGTCTTGGTCAAACTTCAGACCGGCCTCTGTATTCGCTACGTGCTTCGAGGAAGCAGGATTAAGGATACCGATGGCCCAGTCTGCCTTGGAATCATAGTTATACACGCGTACTACGTCGCCTGCCTTCAGTTCAGCAGCCTCAGTGTACCACTGGTCATAGCCTTCGAACTCTTCACCGTGTGTCAAATCGATGGTGTCGGTCAGGTTAACCAACAGTGCATAACCGGTCTTTGCTTCGGGTTCTTCACCCGGCTCTTCACCCGGCTCTTCACCCTTCTCAGGGAAAGTAATAGCCAGCGTGTTAGTAGCGTAGGTCCATACAAACGTGTACTCACCTGCTACATCCGCTGCAAGTGTCAAGTTACCGCTACCGGGTTCAATCACGGCAGCCGCGTTCTCGCGTGTGAAAGCAACACCATTGGATACCCAGTTTCCGTCAACTCGCAGACCGAACTCAAAGTTCTTTTTCTCCAAAGTCAACTTCAAAGAAGCTGTTTCTTTGTCATCAGCGGCTGCAAAAGGATCAGAATCCTTCCACTCTCCGGTAAAATTACCGTGCATTGCGATCGCCGGCAGTACATCAGCCTCAGCGGTTTTTACTACGCGAATGCCTACTTCTTTCGATTCGGAATCAAAAGAAATAGCACCTGTGTAAACACCCGCTTCTTCGATCGTGTACGTGTAATTCGTTTCAGGATACGATTTCGTCCATTCGTGATCCTCACAAATCTTGAAAGCAATCTCACCGGCAGGAAGCGTTACATTCTCAAAATTGAGGATGTAATTGTGACCTGTGGTTTGGTTGTCCATCAAGTCGTTTGCTGTGTTCGTCGGGTCCCATACGGTACCGAACAGCGCCGCCGAACTGCCGGCTGCTGTGTACGACGTCGCAAACAGCGTTACGCTAAATAGCGTCATCATCAAAAAAGAAAAGAATTTTCTCATGATAATTTGTGTTTTGGTTAATAATTTTTGTTAATTAAAAGGTATAATACAAACATTGTTTGTGTGCTTTCACAATTTGGCTACAAAATTACTACATTTTTTCCGAATGTGCAAATGTTTTTTATAAAAAAAAATAATTTTGTATGCAATTTGCGCAATTTAGGCTTGTTATAAAGAATTTGCCTTTAATTGTTGGTCATTTTGTCCCATCGAAAAGGGTGTGCCGTTTTGGGCACACCCTTTTTCACCTTTCACTTTTCACTTTTCACCTTTCACTTCACCGTCTGCCCATGTACATTGTACATTCTATCTTTGTACATCAGGTAAAGCTGACCATCGCGGATCACTTTCACGGCTTTGTCCGATGCGTTGATGTGCTCGAAATCAGTTGCGGCATTCGGAGCTACATAGAAGTGGCCTCCCCAATCTTCGTTACCTTCTGGACGGAAGTATATTGTCTTAATACCTGCGTGCGCAGCGTCAACGACATAGTCATTACCTTCGCCACCCGGAATCCAGCTATCGATAGCATCGTTCTTTACGTAAACAGCCTTGAAGAGGGCTCCTTCCGTGAGCGTCACGTCGGCCAGGAAGTACTCGGCTGCATTGCTCGGATTAATGATAAACAGATCTGCTGGTTGGATAGATTCTACAGTCCAACCGTTCAAACCGATCAGATAGTAACCTTCTTGCAAACGATCCGGATCTGCACTCTTTTCCGGGAATGTAATACCGAGTGAGTCATTAGCGAACGTCCATGTGAAGATATATTCACCTTCGGCGTCTGCTGACAAGTGCATATCGCCTGTATTCGTAGTCAAATCAGCCAATCCTACATGGTCACGAGTAAACTCATAAACGTTGCCGAGCCAGTTACCGCCTACAATAATCTTGAACGCATGGTTGCCTTTCTCCAGATTGACTTTTACGGTAGCAAACAACTTGCTATCATCCAATGTCAACTCTTTCGCTGCAGCGTCCCACTCTGTGAAGCTACCGGCGAGTTTGACAGTTGGAATAACAACCGTTGCTTCCTTGAGTACGGCATTCGCGCCGGTCTCCGGAACAACAGGATTATACGTAATGGTGACATCATATTTACCGGATTCTTCAATGACGAGAGTCGAATTTTCCTCTGCCTCTCCATTTAACCACTTATGATCAATAACCACCTTGAACTCATAGGTAGCCGCAACCAACTCTATATCCTCTATAACGAGTTGGTAAGTGCCATCCTCTTGCTTGATCATCTCGTTGCCTTCTTTCTCATTCCAGTTGGAACCAAAAAGTCCCTCACTACCTGCTACCGAGTAAACATGCTCTTCCGGTTCTTCCGGTTGCTCCGGCTCATCTACAGGAATGTTCGCCTTCGCATACCATGCACCCTTGATCTTACCGTCACCGTCGGCCTCACCCGGCACAAAGTACGGTTTGTCTTCTTCCCATAGCAAATCTACCGTCTGAACTGGGCCGTTATTAAAGATGATATTGGCAAAAGACGCAGGGAAGGTATAAGCATAGACATCCTTGCCGTTGATCTGATCCGCCTCTTTCGTCGATGCCTCACCCGGCCATTCCTTGTATGCTTTCTCTGCCCATACAAACGTGTTCACTTGGGTCCAATCCAAGGTGTTGACCATATATACCGTCATCGAATCCACCTCTTCCGGCTGCTCCGGTTCTACGTACTTACCCAGCAGCGTAGCCGTAATCGTACCTGCTTTCGGATCAAGAACAAACGTCACCGTGTCAAGCGCTCCGATCTCGTCGCCAAGGATGTCACCGATTCCAACCCACTCTGCGCCTGCGTCGGAATTGGAAGTGTTATAGTTCACACCGTTTCCTCCGAAAACAACGTTCTCCAGTTTGAAGTTATCGCCGTCCTCGTCCATCTTCTTCCAAGACCAATCTTCGCCATTCCAGTTGTTCTTCAGATAATATCCGTTGGTATAAATCCAAATGGCGTACCCATTTCCCGAAGCATGTTTCGTGAAACCGGAAATAGTGCCCGAAGCCTTGTTTCCCAACTGAAGCACGATATATCCTTTTTTACCTACGATAGTAGCTTGATAACCACCTTCCTCTGCGGACTCATCCTTCACTTGACTCTCACTGTGCACACCGGTTTTATGGCGTGCCTCAATCATCTTTTTGATCTCATTTTTGTAGGTTACCCAATGCGGATAGAACACGCACGGAAGACCCGGCATAGAGAGGATATACGCATTGGCCTGCAGCAGACGGTCTTTGATACCCGAAGTCATCGAGTTATTTTGTCCGCCGAACTCACTGTCGTTGCGGGTAAACGTATCGTGGTTATCGACAAAAGTCACCGAGTGCTTGCCCAAACCTCTACCCAACATACCGGCTCCTTTGCATTTCGCATAGTTGAAGGAACAAATACCGTTATTCAACGCGTCGTACTTGGTGCCGAAGTCAAAGACCATGTTATTCCAGTTGGCGTCCTCAAGGCGTGCACTCAGCACATCCGGATTGCCGTCCCAATACTCAACCACTGAGAAATAGGCACCGGATGCCTTGTTATAATCGTCTATATGACTGTGATGGAATCCTTTGCCGTAGTCATAGCGCCATCCGTCAAAACCTACATCATTCTTCATCCATTTCAGATACGCACGGCACATCTCCTGCACTTGCGTATTGCGATGATCCCAGTCACGTGCAGGGCCGTAGTTCCGCTCATCACCATAACCGTCATCTGCGTGCGCATTGGCGCCTACCGTGCAACCGGAAGAAGCGCTCCACACCTCATCTTCGGTGGTGATCCAACTGGCGTCCGGATAGAAAGTACCGTACTCACCGAAACTCATTGCGCCGAAGCAACACCAACCGCAACTGCCTCCGTTATGGTTAATAACGATATCGGCTACCACCTTGGCGTTTTTGTTGTGCAATGCATTGATCAGCGAACGCAATTGACTCTCGTTTCCCCAATCGCTGGTGAGGTTATCGTATTGCAGGGGAATATATCCCGTTCCTCCGGTGGATTTGGAGCATGGCGGCAACCATACCAAGTCAAAATACGAGCCCAACTCATCAGCCTGGGTGAGCAACGCATCCCATTGGGTTCTTCCATAACCCTGATCCGTGTAACTATCCCAATAAAATGCCTGTAGCATCACATCCGTGGCCTGCGAAGGAACGGATGAACTGTACGTCTCCGATTGGGTCTCAGCCCACAGGCTGCCTACCGCCATCAGAGATACCATCAAAAAAGAAAAAATTCTTCTCATGATAATTGTATTTTAGGTTAATAATATATAATATTCAGTATTATTTTCCTTAAACAGGGAACGATTATTCAGCTAAGTTTTTCAAAAACGGTCACAAAGGTACTGCTTTTTTTCCAAATGTGCAAATTTTTTATCAAAAAAAGAAGAAAGCGCGTCATTTCTGACACGCTCTCTTCATGGATTGGGGTTGATCGTTATTGAACCGTCACACCCATTACGGTATAGGTCTTATCGCCCTTCATGATGAACAACTGACCGTTGCGCAGTACCTTGACAGCCTTGACAGCAGCCTCGGTATTGTCGATATTGGTCGGACCTTCAGGAATCTCAACACTGAGTTTGTAGCCTTCAGGAACAAAGCTGAACATATAGCTGGTAGCTGTTGTCGTCTGGAGGTTGATGTTTTGAGTATCATCATCCGTCAACGGCCAATCGGTGCAATTGCCATATTTCATCTGGTTCTCAGCGTTATGAGCACCTATCCAGAGGACATATTTATCGGTTACCTTAACGATCTGGAACTGATGATTCTCTTTTGCACCCAGTTCGATTGCTGCCTGGTAGGTATCCTCTACCTCTACCATCTTCACCATGTTCTTCATCCAGTTGGTAAAGTCACCGGCTACATAGTAACCTTCCTCAGGCAGAGCCGGGAACTCAACTACCAGCGAGCTGTCTGCATAAGTCCATGTAAACGTGTATACACCCGGAACATCTGCATGAAGAACGAGATGAGGAGCATCTATAGATACATTAGCGGTAACTGTAGTCCATTCACGGTGGAGTACAAAGTGCTCCTCCTCTCCATATTGGGTCAACCACTTGTCACCCGACTTGATCTTCATATCATAAGGAATAGCCTCAAGTTCAACTTTGAGAGTTGCGGTCTCTCTGTTCGCGGCCTCGATAAATTGATACTTCGGATCGCTATCTACCCATTCATTCATCGTACCAACGAGAACAACTATCGGCAATTCGGGCTGCTCGGTCATGTAGATAAATGCGTGACCACCCAGGAGACTCCAAAGCTCATAAGCTGTTTCGCGGAAGTAGACATTACCCTTACCTACGTACTGAGGTGTTACGGTGAAGTCTTCACCGGGATACCACTTGGTAATCATGCGGCTTTCAACCTTAACCACCTGCATCTTGTCGCCCAGATCAAGAACTACATCCGACAACTTCCACTCATCTTCGTTCTCTTCATTCTTACCGAACTTCTGCTTTTCTGTGAGGTTGTATATTCTCCAATCTTGCTTGTTGCTAATCAGATAGAAACCGTCCGCAATAGCCGGGATAGCTACCCATTCACCGTATACCCAATCGGTAATAGTGAAGGTGCCGCCCCACTGAATTTCAGCATCGTGGGTTTGGCTCATAACATTAACGTCCATCTCACCCCATGCCGGTTCGGATACCCATTCGTACAGACGAACAAAGGTGATCTTGTCCGCTTTATTCGCAATCGATTCTTTAACCAGTACGCTCAAGGTATCGTTACCCTCCTTGATCGGAGTGAAGAAATCAGTCCATGTAGCGAACTCTGTCTCTTCATTCCAAATCCATGCAGCGATCTTGGCATTAGCCTCTGTCCACTTACGCGGAACGATTCTCAGCTCTTTCATCGGCTCAACATAGAAGTTACCTTCTACCTTGAAGATGGTATTCTCTTCGTCTACCACCTTATAAGTAACTTTTACGTTGCCGGCCTCAGCCAGTTTGAAGCAGATATTGTTGTCACCATCAGTACTCAAGCCGGCGGGTTTCTCAGACAGCTGATCATAGCTCTTGGCCGTTCCCCAATCGCCATCCAGAGTGATTTTCAGTTTGTACTCCTGGCCTGCTTTCAGGTTCTCAATAACATATTCCTCAGCCTCTGACTTGATGGCATTCGGTGCCCAATAAGCAGCCTCTGAACCAGCGTCTACAATCAGAGCCGAGTCACCGGTGATGTAGAACTTAGCAGGAATCTCATAGTAGAAGTTACCCTCAACCGTGAAGATGGTATTCTCGTCTACTACCTTATAAGTAATCTTCAGGTCACCAGCCTCAGCCAGCATGAAGCAGATATTATTATCATCATCCTTGAATTCGTCGCTTTCACCGCGAGTGACACCTGCCGGTACTTCCGTCAATTGATCGTAACCCTTCACGGTTCCCCAATCACCATCAAGCGTGAGTTGCATCATGTAAGGAACACCGGCTTTCAGGTTATTGATAACATATTCCTCAGCATCAGATCTGATGGCATCCGGTGCCCAATAAGCGGCATCTGAACCAGCGTCAACGATAAACGCAGAGTCACCGGTGATGTAGTACTTGGCAGGAATCTCATAGTAGAAGTTACCCTCAATCGTAAAGATGGTCTTCTCGTCTACTACCTTATAAGTAATCTTCAGGTCACCAGCCTCAGCCAGTTTGAAGCAGATATTGTTGTCACCATCAGTACTCAAGCCGGCGGGTTTCTCAGACAGCTGATCAAAGCTCTTGACCGTTCCCCAATCGCCATCCAGAGTGATTTTCAGTTTGTACTCCTGGCCTGCTTTCAGGTCCTCAATAACATATTCCTCAGCCTCAGACTTGATGGCATCCGGTGCCCATTTCTTATCTACTGTCAAACCTGCGTCTACAATCAGAGCCGAGTCGCCGGTGATGAAGAATTTAGGCTTAGCCGGGAAGTCAATACCGATAGAGTCGTTAGCCATCGTCCATGTGAACAAGTGTTTACCGGCAGCGTCCGCCGTAACTTTGAGGTTGTTGGAAGCATTGTCCGTAACACCTGCTACACCCGGATAATCACGGTGCAAACCAAATGCGCCGTCATTAGCCTTGGTCAACCAAGCACCGTCTTTAATCACCTTGAATTCATATTCACCCTTAGCCAATTCCACTTCGTAGGTGGCAGTCAAACCGTTTTCAGCCAGCTTCATGTCATTCAATACCCACTCTTCGTCCTTAACGTTCCATGCACCAGCAATCTTCATTACCGGAACGTGCTCTTCGAGCTTGACACCATGCAATTGGAGAGTAGTACCAGACGCAGCAACCGTATACACATGATCTTTCTTGAGTGCCACTTTCTTGGTTGCGTTTGCATAAGAATTTCCGGAGAGAATCTCAACAACTGTAAACTCACCCGTTAATTTAGTATCGATAGCCGCCTGATCAAATACGATGATATCCTTGTTATCATTCTCTGTACATGCTCCCTCAAGTGTTTGACGGTTGTAGTAGAAAGTAACATCTACATCCTCTTTTGCGGTAATTACCAAAGAGGTACTTCCAGATTTCTCTTTACCTACCAAGTTCTCTGCATAAGGATAACCATCCGTACGAACTTGGATTGCGTGGGTGAACTCTTCACCAGCAATCGTGCGAGTATTGGATTTCAATGTCGTCTGATATACACCGTCCATTTTGAGGAGTGCCTCATCAATGTAATGGCTACCGGCTCGAACCGGAGTCTCACTCGTTACTTTCCAGATGTTACCCTCCAGCGGAACTGCTGCAGGAATCGGCTCAGGAATGTTAGCTTTTGCATACCACTCACCATTATAGAAGTACGGTTTTGACTTACTCCATGTCAAGTCAGGTGATTGGTTCGTTCCATCATTGAAGATAATATTCTCATAGTTCTCGGGGAACTCATACGAATACACATCATTGCCGTAAATTTGTTCCTCTTCCTTCTTCATTTCTTCACCCGGCCAAGATTTATAAGCATCGCTTTCGCCTTTCCATACATAAGCTTGTACTTTCTCCCATTTTGTGGTATTGACATAATAGAGCTTTACATCCTCCACGGGAACCGGTGCCACGTACTTCGACCATTCGCCGTTGCACTCTTCACCAGTACCACCGGAAGTAACCGTAAAGTGGTCTACATCTTCTGTCGGGAAATCAAGATCAATAGTCTTACTCCATTTATTATCCCAGTTCAGTTCAGTTGCTTCACCGTTCAGACGCACGAAAATCAACTTGTCATTGTCAACAGGAATAGATGCTTTGTAAAGATTCTCTTCGCCTTCAACCTCATTCATCTCGACCCAAAGGTCTCCTACTCCTTCTTTCCATGTGTAAATAGCGTATTTAGCCGGCCAACCTGCCCAATCCGAACTGAGAGTAAGATAGAAAGTCTTTTCCGTCGGTTCTGGTTCGGGTTCTCCAGCTTCTCTTTTTACTACAAACTTTGATACCCATGTACCGGTACTACCGGAATTACGATAAATACGGATGTATTTTGCGTTAGAAACGCCTTCAGGAACTACCCAAACTGAATCCACAGGGATTCCGGTGCTCGATGATATAACTTGAGGGTTTCCTTTCGACAAAATCTGGTATGTAGTTGCCGCAGAAGCTTTGTCTGCACTAAAGTCCATTCCTAATACATAAGTGGAGTTTTCAGTCGTACGGAAAAAGCCGATATTAATCACATCACCGGCGCTAACTCCTTTCTCCAGAGCTATACCAATGTAATACTGACCACTGCTAAAACCTTTGTTTACTTTAAAGCACCAATTGCCTTTTTGACCGGCTCCTGCGACGATGTTCGTTCCAGAGGCCTGAATTGCTTCTGCCTCACCGCCTTTCTGAACAAGGCCGGTAGCTGATGTTAAACCGTTACCGTCCCAGACATACAATGTGTCTGTGGCAGCAAAAGCCATCGTTGCGCTAAATAGCGCAATCATCAAAAAAGAAAGAATTTTTCTCATGATAATTCGATTTTTTGTTAAACAATTTGTTAATTAAAAAGATATGTTTGATTATCTTGTGTTCGGTATTAATTTACAATTTGGGCACAAAGGTACTACTTTTTTTTGACATGAGCAAATAAAAATGGCTTTTTTTTTGCAATTTATGAAACATTTCGAAACATTTAGGAGTTTTTATGCCACCGAAATGGATTAGTTTCCTTTTGGCGCCCCCCCTCTGTGCTGATGAATAAAATCGAAAACACTACTCATCTTTTACACACTAATCTTTACATATTCTTTAGTTCATCTTTTGTTCTTGTACTTATTCTAACGGTGGACAACCTATGACATACTACGGTATGTTTCATTCTATTAATTAGCGAATAGCACAAAAAAAATGGAGTGAGATTATTCCCACTCCATTGAAATTCAGAATCTTGGTTCAATTAGCGAACCTGTGCACCCTGTGCATTGTAGAGAACACCGTTCTTCTCAATGAAGAGCTGGCCGTTACGGATCACCTTCACGCTCTTAACCTCAGCATTGGTGTTGGTGATAGCGGTCGGCTTATCCTCAACAAACTCGAAATCAACCGGGCTCTTAACTCCTGGGAACAAGAAATAAGCCTCCAGACTACCTTGAATTTTAACACGTTTACCTACATTGCTAGGATTATCAACAATATTCAAAGCTGCACGAAGCTCCGTATCTTTTACCAATTGAACAGGAACAAGATTCTCCTCTTGATCAACTGCATCACCTAATGCAATATTGGAAGCCGATGCGTCTCCGATAGCGCCACCATTAGCAGCACAGCCAACGATATAACCAATTACCCAATGGTTACCTTTGAATCCATTATTCAGTTTAACTACATCAGCCACAGTGAACGGTTTCTCTTTCGAACCATCGCCTTGCGCGTCAACGAAAGTATAGGTTGCAACTGCAATATCACTACTTACACCAGCTTTGATAGCAACAGCTTTGATAGTAGTTGTTTCTGCGATTTCAATAGCAGCCTCATACAATGTAGAAGCATCAGTAGGATCAGTACCATCAAGTGTATAGTAAATATCTGCTCCTTCGGTT
>Ga0265298_10010819_pt1 | contig 10736 bp, 10 predicted proteins | sample AusTroGonzalo_MG_3_FD_193486 | JGI IMG/M metagenome (GOLD analysis project Ga0265298, IMG submission 193486) | Bovine rumen microbial communities from tropical cattle in Woodstock, Queensland, Australia - Gonzalo_01 | ecosystem: Host-associated > Mammals > Digestive system > Stomach > Rumen ...
ACTGACACATTCAATCCCGTAACTAAATTCGAAGACTTCAGAACTGTTGCAAACAACTCGGCATCACGTGTTGTTTCCGGCGTACTGATGATATTGATGTATTACACCACTTATTCACTCGTTATAGACATGTTTGCTTCTGAACGCGACAGAGGATTTATGGATAAACTTATCCTTACTCCCGTTTCACGTAAAAAGATCTATTTCGGAAAGATCCTAGCGATCAATACCATTGTCACGTTTTCCTCATGCATCACTTTGATACTGTTATTCCTTTCTTCGTGGTTAAACAGAAATAATGATGCAATGTCTCTTCTGCCTTTCGGAATGTTTCTTACCCCGGACGAATTGCTTATTGTTGTTTTCTCGATCCCGATAACGGTGCTTCTCATGACTGCGATATGTGTTTCAATGGTTTTTTCATTAGATAACATTCAAGATATAACCGTTAATCTTCAACTGCCGCTCATATATTTCCTGGGAGACTTTTTCCTTCAGATGTTCAGAGGAACAAGACCGACAACCATGGAATATTTCATACCTGTGCATAACACTTTGGAACTGATTTCAGAGACTTTTAAAGCTCAGGACAAAGCATGGCATGTAATAGTTGTTTATTTGCTCAATCTCGGATTAGCCATCGCAGTTTTCGCGACCACATTCAGAAAAGAGGAATCTAAATGATCCAATTAATCGATGTTCACAAAAGCTATACAAAAGAACACGAAACCATCAAAGGCGTCAGCTTTGAGGTTCATGAAGGACAGATCTTCGGACTTCTCGGTCCGAACGGCGCAGGAAAGACTACGCTTATGCAGATGATCGCCACGTTGATGAAGCCTACGTCAGGACAGATACTGATAGACGGATTATCAGCGGATAAAGCTCTTCTGGAAATACACAGAAAGATAGGGTTTCTTACAAATGAGATCAAGCTCGATCCGTTATCAACGCCAAATGCGCTTTATGATTTTTTCGCAAATCTGTACGACATACCAAAGGATGAATTAAAAGACAGACGCGATGAAAGCTTCGCAAGATTCGGAATATCACCTTTTGCCGAAAAGCGCATCAATGAATTGTCCACAGGCATGAAGCAAAAGATATCAATAGCAATAAGTCTTATACACAATCCGCCTGTAATCATTTTCGACGAGCCCACAAACGGACTGGATATCCTTACCTCTAAGCAGGTAACAGATTATCTCAAAGAACTTCGTGATAAAGGTCATGCGATCATTCTGTCAACACACATCTTTTCTGTTGCAGAAGAACTCTGTGATGATATCGCCGTGTTGATAGACGGTTCAATAGTAGCGCAAGGAAGCGTTGACATGCTTATAGAACAAGCTCAGGTCAATACCTTTGAGGAAGCATTCTTTAAGATATATGTGGAAAATCACAAAGAATAAACGGAAAAAGAAATATGTCAGCAAAACGGGGAATTAAAACGATCATAGGAAGTTTCTTCCAAAAAAGAGGACAGCTTGGTGCCAAAGCAACTGCTGCTTCTTTTCTCGTGTCCGTTGTCTTCGTAATCATTTTATTTGCTGCAGTTGTTTCATGGATGATCTGGTGGTTTCCTTATCACCTTTTCAGTGACGAAGTCTATAACGTTGTCGTGGTAAATGCGCCAGAATCATTTATAAAATACAATGAGCAGACTCAGGTTTACCGTGACCGTGAAGCAAAAGAATATGGAAACCCGAATGATTTTTTCAGAAATTATAAAAATATTCTTTCGTTCGAATACAACTTCGACGGGTACGGAAGGACCAAATACATCTACAAAGAAAACGATGCACTATATGATTTTGTATCATTCGGTAAATGGATGCGCGAGAACGATGCCTATCTCACGATCGTATTTCCAAATGATTTTGATGATCAGCTGTTAAAACGCCAGAACGGACTTACCGATGAAAAGCCTCAGATCCTCACGTACTACCGCACGAATTCCTTAGAATATTCTGATATGAAAAATGAATACATAGATGTTCATCTTTCCGGTTATCAGAGTTTTATCCGTGCAGGTTTTGGTCTCGCCATAACTTCTTTCTCCGATTCCGAGATAGTCGAGAAACCAATTCCGACTGTAGGATCTGCAAATGGTATAAGGGCTGTTGTCGAATCATTATGCAGATCATTTCTCCCTATATTGATTTTTATTATCCTTCTGTATTCATCTATGAGCATCGGGACTAATGTTATTGCAGGCCAGAAAGAACGGGGAACCTTCACGGGAATACTGCTTACGCCTGTTCCCCGATATGGAATAGTTATAGGTTATCTTTGCGGCGTTGTCTTCAAAACCATAATACCCGCATTCTTTATCGCGACCATAGCCTCCTTAGCGGTAGGACAATTTTCATTTACAGGTTTTCTTGCCTTGTTTACGTATATTTTTGTTCTTGAGATATTCATTGCATCGATTACGATACTGATATCTGTCATTAATGATACCGTTATTTCCGCGCAGACTGCTTTTCTTCCGATCTTCCTGACTTTGGTCGCAGTATGTGTTACCTGTATCCAGTCTATAAATGAAAGAGAAGATTTCTACATGTACCTTCCCGTACATGGCCAATTCTTCGGTATAGGTGACGTTTTTGTCGGCAAAACTGATTATTTGGGACTTTTGATCAGCTCTCTGATAACTCTCCTTCTTTCCGCATTAATTATTTTTGTTATCGAAAGACTTCTTCACAGCGAACGTTATACTGTTTCAATCGATTCTGTTGATGCAAAAGAAGTAAAAAGCAGACTTGAAGGCGGCAAACCTACCGCATGGGAATCTATCAACAAAGGCTACGATAATTTTAATTTCATTTTTAATGAAAGTTTTTACCCGCTTGTGGTCCTTTCAGTCTTTCAAACATTAGCCATGCTTCCGGTAGTGGTCTCATACATGAGAAAAGCTGAATATTCAGCCTTCATACAGGATCTGGTAAATGTAAGCACATTAAAAGATATATTCGATAAGACATTTGAGGTGTTCGGCATCTTCTTCAAGGACCCTCTATTCCTTGCTCTGATGACAGTGGGATACATATTAATCATCATCACATACTTTATCCATTCCGGCAGAGTCTGGAAGATCAAAGGAATGAAAAACAAGATTACTGCCTGCGGATATCCCCTTTCTGACAAAAAGCACATTATATTGCATTACATCCTTGGATTTATCTTCGGATTCCTTATGATGACCTGCACGGTTTCAATAATGTTCTTCACTGGTCAGTTAACCTTTTCCGGATTCAGTCTGAAACTTTCAGGAATCGGTGTATTCCTTTTTAATCTGCTTATGTGGTTCCCGCAGGGCGCTTCTGAAGAGCTTATGTTCAGAGGCTATATGCTCAAATCTTTCGAAAAAAGATTCAAACCCGCCGTCGGAATCGTCGCATCCTCCATTATCTTCTCAGCATTACATTCACTAAACAAAGGATACACACCGCTTGCATCAGTCAATCTCGTTCTTATAGCAGTCCTTTTCGCACTTATCTACTATCTTACAGGCGATATCTGGATGACATCTGCCATGCACACCGCCTGGAATCTTTCACAGGGCAACATCTTCGGACTTCTTGTATCAGGAAACTCTTCAGCCAATTCGGTCGTCACTGCAATCTATTCAGATAATTCATCTTCGCTAATCACAGGCGGCAGCTTCGGTCCTGAAGGCGGACTAGCCACAACTGCGGTAACGGTAGTTTGTATGGTGATTGTTACTGTGCTTCTGGTAAGGAAGATGAGAAAAAAGAACTTATAAACCTATTTTTCTCACGCAAGATCATAGCCCAGCTTCGCGATTTAACTCTTTTTTCAGAAATTCAAATTTGCGTTAAGAATTTAGCTGAATTATTAACCTAAATCTTCAAATAATGGTTTTACGTTAAGTTTTTCGCTAAAAGCTTAACCCATTTTTTGAAAACTATATTTCAGGTTAAAAAATCAGCTAAAAACTTAACCTTAATTTTCAAATGCAAGATTTAGGTTAATTCGTATTAATCTTTCAGCCCAACATGCAATATTCTGAAACACTTATTTTATCCAACAAAATGCTCCAAAAAAAATGAGACTAGTCTCAAATAGGTGTCTAAAGTCTCAACTTTTATGAAGACCATATACCAGACTCATCTGACGTTCTATAATCATCTGACAGGAGGACCTGTCAAATGAACAAGACTCTAAAAGAAATCTTAACAACAAGATATGAATTAATATCTTCATTAATTGCCCAGTTGGAGAATAAGATGGCTTTGCTTCCCGACGGAAGGATCACCGTCAGACAAATACAAAACAACTCATACTATTATCTGAAAGCAGATGGTTCAGAAAACATACTGGCTTTAAAAGATGCCCAACCATTGATAGAAGACATAATACAAAAGCAATACTATGAGAAAGTGCTTAAGGTTTCAAAACAGGAATCAAAAGCATTACGTAATGTTTTAGCTCATTATCCTGAAAAGACAGCCGAAGACATCTACTCTGCCCTCTCTGAAGAACGGCAAAAGTTCGTTAAGCCGATCATTCCAACAACAGAACAATTTGTTAAAGAGTGGCAGGAGAAACCTTACACACCAAAAGAGATCAAAGAAGGGACACCTGTATACGAGACACTTCGCAAAGAACGGGTAAGGTCGAAGTCTGAACAGATAATTGCTGACAGGCTTTACGTTAACGGTATTCCATACAAATATGAGTGCCCGCTGAAGGTAAACAACAAAGTAATCCATCCTGACTTCACCATATTAAGAAAAAGCGACCGCAAAGAACTATATCATGAGCATCTCGGGAAAACAGATGACGAGAAATATCAAAACGATAATGTTCCCAGGCTCAATGACTATATCATTGCAGGTCATTTGCTTGGGGATACGCTTTTTCTATCATTTGAATCATCAACGACTCCGCTCGATGTAAGAGTGATCGACAGGATGATAAAAGAACACTACAGATAATATCGCGCCAACAGAAGAGTCCAACATTATTACTCTGCTGCAATCTCCCTTGCAACAAAGACACCTGATGCGGATGCATGCGACAACGAATGTGTGACACCGCTTCCGTCACCGATGACAAAGAGTCCCGGATAACGTGTCTCGAGTCTTTCATTGATAGCAACTTCCATGTTGTAAAACTTGACTTCAACACCGTAGAGAAGAGTGTCATCGTTTGCAGTGCCGGGAGCGATCTTATCAAGCGCATAGATCATCTCGATGATACCGTCAAGAATGCGCTTTGGAAGGACCAGCGAGAGATCTCCCGGTGTCGCTTTGAGCGTAGGTCTGACGGTCGACTCTTCGATCCTTGACGCATTTGATCTCCTGCCCCTGGTCAGGTCACCGAAACGCTGTACGATAACACCGCCTCCGAGCATGTTCGAAAGCCTTGCGATGGATTCACCGTAGCCGTTCGAATCTTTGAATGGTTCCGAGAAATGTTTTGAAACCAGCAATGCGAAATTCGTGTTTTCCGACTGCAGTTCAGGAGCATCAAAACTGTGGCCGTTAACAGTCACGATTCCGTTTGTATTCTCTGTAACTACATAACCATTGGGATTCATGCAGAACGTTCTGACCTTGTCTTCGAACTTCTCAGTTCGGTAAACGATCTTGCTCTCATAGAGCTCAGAAGTCAGATCGGAAAAAACCACGGCGGGGATCTCGACTCTTACGCCGATATCGACTCTGTTGGAATATGTCTCGATATCAAGCTCACTGCAGACTTTTTCTATCCATTTGCTTCCGGAACGTCCTACGGAAACGATGCACTTACTGCATGTATAGGATTCGCCGGAACACTCTACCTCATATGTGCCGTCATCAAGAACTTTAAGATCACCTACGGGCGAATTAAAGAAGAAATCGACTTTATCTTTCAGGACATTAAAGATATGCCCCAACACCTGATAATTCTTATCCGTTCCGAGATGTCTTACGGATGCGTCGAGCAGATGGAGCTTATTCTCCAGACAGATCTTTTTGAACGATGAACCTGCCGTTGTATATAATTTGGTGCCTTCTCCCCCGTTGGCAAGATTGATCCCGTCAACGTACTTCATCAGTTCCAAAGCTTTCTCTTTGCCGATATGTTCGTATAGCGTTCCGCCGAAATCATTAGTGATGTTATATTTGCCGTCAGAGAAAGCACCCGCACCGCCAAAGCCTCTCATAATGGCGCATGACTTGCAGTTTATGCAGCTCTTGACCTTATCTCCGTCTATGGGGCATTTACGCTCTTCAAGAGGTTTTCCGGCCTCGAAAACTGCAACCTTCAGATCAGGTCTTAAGTGAACCAGTTCGTATGCTGAGAAAATGCCGCCCGGACCTGCACCTATAATGATAACGTCGTAATTATTCATAAATATGCTCCTTGATCTATAAGGAATACGTTTACATTATATGTTAACGGGCATTTCTTTCAAATAAATCAGCTTGCTTATTTCAGTTTTTTCACTTTGATCGCATAAGTCATCCGATGAATACCAAAGCAGCAAAAATACCGCACAATGCAATAATGCGAAGATTTGATCTGGACTTTGTTATCTCATTTTCAGACATAAATGTCATCTACCTCATAAATGATCTAAGGTCCATCGGATCAGAACAGATACTTTCTGCACCGTTCTCAATAAGGAACTCACGGGATCTGTAACCCCATGTGCAGCTAATGATATCGAGTCCGCTGTTTTGCGCGGTCCTGATATCAGTATCGGAATCACCGATGTAAACCGCTTCACTGTTGTTAATCCCTAATTTCATAAGGCATTTCTCAACAGGTTCAGCTGAGGGCTTTCTCTCGACACCTTCTACAGAACCTCTGACATAGTCAAACAGGTCCGGAAAGAAATGTTCTATCAGTTTCCGGGCGGGCTCGTCATCTTTATTGGTCACTACTGCAAGCAATAATCCGTCAGCCTTAAGACGGGTAACGACTTCCGTAATGCCGTTATAAGGACGAGTCCTTTCGAGGTAATGCGAATTGTAGTAATCGGCATTGTCCTTAAGGAGCTTCTGCTTTAACTCCTCGCTGTAACTTCCCGGATCAGCAGTCAGACTTCTTTCGATCAGCCTGACTTTGCCGTTGCCGATAAAAGATTGTACCTGTTCTTCTGTCTGAGGTTCCAGGTTATTCATCCTTCTTGCCGCATTTAGGCTTTGGGTGAGCCCTCCTAATGTATCAAGGAGAGTTCCGTCAAGGTCAAAACATGCAAGTCTGTATCTCATACCGGTCTGCTCTTTCGTGTAAGCCCTGTTTAAGCTTATTTCAGATTATAATCATTTACCTATCAGATATATTGGGTTAATTAATAGGACAACTAGTGCAAATATAGCACTTACCATCCCTTATTCAATAATCAAATTGTAGAATTACTAACCTTGTAATGCTAACATTTATTCGAAAAACAATATTCAGGAGACAGAAATGGGAATTATTAAGTTCAATACATTGGAAATAGGCACATTTGAGACGGATGCCGTCGTTGTCGCGATCAATCAGTCTAATACATCAAATAACAAACCGATGCTTAAGGTCACATTGAGTGACGGCGAAGACAATATTACTGCTCTGATATTCGACTCTACGAGGAAAGACCTTGCTGCCGGCGGCATAGAGGAAGGCTGTACGGCTGTCATCAGGCTCGAAGTCACTGAGTATAAAGGCAGCAAGAGTTACAAGATAGCCTCTATAACGCCTGCACGCCTTCCCGAAGACGAATTAAAGCAGCTGATCAAGCTTCCTCCCATAGACCCCGAAAAGCTCGTAAATGACATCATAATGCTGATCAAGCAGTCCTCAGGAAGAGAATATGACCTTTCCACAACGGATATCCCTTCAGATGATTACTCCCTGACTGCGCTCGCAGTAAGACTTATCACATCTAATCTTAAGCCTTTTACAAAGTCTTCTGCTGCCAAGACCATGCACCACAACATCTACGGTGGTCTGGCATACCATACATACCGTATGATCAAATCCGCATATTCTGTATGTGAAGTCTATTCCCTCCTTAACCGCGAGCTGCTGGTCTGCGGCACGGCACTTCACGATATCGGAAAACTGGTCGAAATGAAGACAACCGATACCGGTATCGCTTCATATACGGATATGGGCAATCTTTTCGGTCATCCTCTGCTCGGCATTGAGATGATCGATCACGAGGTGTGGAACAAGGATCAGGCTATTGGAGGCAGGTCATATAACCGTGAACAGGTGGCTATGGTAAAACATATGATAGCTTCACATCACGGCCAGCCCGAATGGGGTGCGATCAGATTACCTTCCACACCTGAAGCCATGATCCTTCACGAACTTGACATGATAGATTCCCGTATGTATATGTATGAAGAGAATTTCGCGCAGATGGAGCCCGGAACATCAAGTGATCCCGTTTTCGGCATCGCAAGCGACGGCAAGTCTGTAATCTATAAGAATTCTTTCAGCAATTACGAATAACGGTTTACCCGTAATTCATTTCATGCATCTCTCCGTACATATCCCTGTAATAGAGGATCTTATTATCTTCATCCAAAGATACAAAAGTCGAGTAATCCGGGAATGAATACTGTTCATCATCAGCTTTGAGCTTTATATTCGATTGGCTTAAGAAGAACTGAGGCAGCGCCTGCATCGTCAGATCACTGACAAGACATCCATCCTGGATACGGTCATCATCACTCATCAGGAAATAGTCCAGATAAACATCATCCAAACATTCATAACACGAGGTCAATGCCCATGTGGTATCGACGTGATAACCTTGCCCGTTAAGCACAACATAGGTCCAGGCGTGACACATATCAGGTTCAAAGCAGCCTATATCAAGACCGTCGATCCCGACCTGAAGGAGCAGATATCCGTACACTGCTCCGTAATCAACGCACATTCCTCTCTTTGTTATGAAAGTCCGATAGAATGCACCATCTCCGTCAGGTTCCATTCCGTCATCGTATTCATAATTCTCAGCTACATAAAGGTACAGCTTCAGACACTTCTCGAAATCAGTATCATCCGGTTCCAGAGTGCTGTTGAGGATATCAGTTATAAGTTCTTCAAATTCAGCCTGCCTGACAACATATTCTTCAACAGGCATGGTGTAGTATATTCTGCCGACGCCATTCTCATACGGAACCGTACCGTCATCACTCACATCCGTTACTTTAAGACAGGCCGGAGGAAAAAGACTCGCCAGAGTAGAGACGTTCATGGCAAAATCATAGGCCTCCCTGCTCGAACACTCGAAAGAATTCTCTCCTGCCCTGAGCGCGTCACACAGATTGTAAAAAGCATCCCATTTATCCTGGGATATCTCCTGAGCAAGTGTAGGCGAATACACATGCGGATTAAATTCGTATGATTCAGGTTCAGCATTTATATCTTCTGTAACGATCCCTATCTCGCCGGCATTCCCCAATGCCATTAAGATATCGTCCTGCGCAGTTTCATCAACTTTCACTCCGGAATTACACCCCGGGATTAACATAGAAGCTGCCAGCAATATTCCTATTATCCTTTTGGTTTTCATTAAAAAACCTCCTTCATTGTGATTATACAAAAAGGAGGCTTTGTTATTCAGAGTGCAATTTCGGCAATTATCAGGAAATTATCAATGCTTTAATGACTGGATCTTCTCATTCATCTGTTTTGCTTCTTTTCTGTAATAACGCATGAAACAGAACCAGATAATGAATGCTACCAGGAGCTGGATAGCTGCGATGATGAGACCCTGTGCAAGCGTCGCGGAACCTCCGAACCAGCCTACCGCATAAGCGACTATCGTGTAGATGACACATCCTATTCCCATATGGATCAGTACCTTGATAGGCTGCGGTAATCTGTCACTATTGTAAACGACCGTCGGAACACCGAATCCCAATCCTACGATCGCACTTCCTATAACCATTTTCGTGAAACGGTATCCTTCAAGGCTGAAATCACCTCCGTAAGCAACGTCGAAAACTATTCCTGCAAGACAGAATATCGTCAGAGCCATTCCGATGCTTATAATCGTGCTCTTTACTATATCCTTTAATATATCTTTCATCTCTTTGGTCCTCCCTTATAATCCGAGATATTTCTTGAACTCCGGCAGATACTTCCTCGACACGTAATCCTTATTCCCGTTTTTTAATTTCAATAACAATGTACCTGAGAAGCCCTGCTCGATGCTGTCCATGTAAGACAGATTGATGAGTGTTGTTTTCGAGATCTGCATAAACTGCTTTCCTAATTGCTGGGCCACCTCGTAAAGCCTTTTACGGGAACGGTAACTCTGCTTCGCGCCGTATATGATCGTATCCCCGTCTTCGACCCTGACCATGTATATGTCTTTAGGCTGCAGAACGACTATGTCCTCTTCATTCTGCAAAGCGGTAACAGGCGTCTCGCTAGTGCTGAATATGTCGATCATGCGCTGGATCTCTTCAGTGACCTTATCGGTATGAATGACTGCAAAAGGCTCTTTATATTCAGCTGATATGTCTATATTAACTTTCACTTTATGAAAGCCTCCCGATCGAAATATATCTCTATGTTATCATTATGAATTCTTCCCGTGTGAAGCAAACTTCCAGAACTCATAGAATGTCATGAATACTGATGCCATAAGTATCCAAACCATGATCACATGATATGTTACAGCCATATAAACAGCGTAACCGACCGTTGCAGCAGAAGTAATCGCAGCCGTAAGATACCACCACTTACTGTTCAGGAACCTTTTGATCATA
>Ga0265298_10010820_pt1 | contig 10736 bp, 9 predicted proteins | sample AusTroGonzalo_MG_3_FD_193486 | JGI IMG/M metagenome (GOLD analysis project Ga0265298, IMG submission 193486) | Bovine rumen microbial communities from tropical cattle in Woodstock, Queensland, Australia - Gonzalo_01 | ecosystem: Host-associated > Mammals > Digestive system > Stomach > Rumen ...
GCTTTAGTCGCACTAAGTTGGCAATGAAAGACCCCCGACATCCAGAAAAGGGAACTGGTATTGTGAGCAAAGAAAACCTCATTGCATTAGGATGGGCTGTTGAGAAAGCGTGGTATAAGGTGGTATAGGATTGTATATCCTCTTATAACAACAATTTTTTGATGGACTATTATCAAAATACCATCAGTTACACGCGGATAGTAAGTAGAGGAATAAGTAACATCACCATGGTCATGATGTGGGATCGTACCCATAAAGACGTCAAGCAGGTATGGGGATGCAATATTTTCAATGACTACTCTGTTTTGGACGGCTTCCAAATTCCTGCGGAACTTTCATCACTTGCCAAGTTGATGAACGCCAATAATTTTAATTATGGAAAACGCTCTTGGGTTATTCCTGGGGGATCTCTTGATTCCAATGATTATAGAACGCTAAGGAGTAAATATATTCATTTTTCAGCTACTGACAGATTAGGAATAAGTATAGTCAATGAACCAAATTGGAAAGACAACTTGCTCTGTCGCATTGTTTATCATGGTGACAGGAGTGATAATCGTATTTATTATATGCAAGATTATGCCTAAAACATCAATGGACTACCGTTACTGCGTCTCTGGCAATGCCCCCATATTGTACCCGACCGAAACATGGTTTGGCATTTTGTACTATGCACGTGATGAGTCTTTGCCAATTCCCAAGTGCTATCCTTTTCATGGTGAGTGGGGCGAAATCCTCTCTACTGAGATTCTATCTCGCGAGGATTATCCCATGCCTCATAAACTTGATATGGTGTGGCTCTCTATTGTGGAGCGGCAGTTCTATTCTTTAGAATCCGACCTGCCAGTTTCAAAACTCCAGGCAATATGGAATAAGTTCGACCCAGAAACATTTAGTCATATAGTTGTTGGTATGGCTCCATACGGTGGCGTTGCGCTTTGGCTTGTGGGAGAGTCTAAGTCGGAATTGGTTGAATGGATGCACGCCGAGCGTTACCAAGTACAATTTAAGGATTTCAAATCTGTCAGTCAATATTCATCACTTAATGAGTATTGTAACCATTACATTACTAAAGATTCTCTTGTGAAGGAGAACCTGGGAAAAAACGGGCTGCCCCCACGTAATCTCTTCGACAACTACATGAAACAATTCACGTATAGGTATCAGGTGGAGTTTGGACATTGGAACGAGGAAAAACATAAATGGAAAGCTTATGAAACAGATAAAAAGGCTATACCTGAATTAGACTTCATTGAGGAAGCCCTTTTTGACGGAACACACGACAAGTTGCATGACGGAAGTCTGATAAAATACCATAAAGCAGGAAAGCCGAAAAAATTAGCAGTAACATGGCATCAAGAAAAATCAGAATGGACAGCCTATTTTTGGTTTGAAGATGAAGAAATACGCTCAGTGTATGACCATTTCTTTAGTATCCATCCCGACGCTAAAACAGACTTCACTCTCCGCTTTGACCCAGAGCAAAACAAATACGAATTGTTTCTCAATAGCTACGGTTTGCATAAGCCAATTCTTGTTCCCGCCTCAGCTTATCAATTTATTGTGTTTAAAAATGAGTTTGAGCACTTTAGGAGTAAAAATTTCGACCAGCCAAGAGGTGCGTGGATATGGTAATGAAGAAGTATTACATACTTTGAAACATAATAAATGGCAAAACTACCACGGATAGACCTTACCGAGTTCCTTGCTCTTTTGAAAGCAGAGGGGAAGGGCGAATTACGTATAGCCTGTACTAAGGCACTTGGAGACAGTGGACGAAAGATTCTCACAGAGTGGGACAATGTCATAAAAGGGCTTGATGATATAATTCCAAAGCTTGCAGAAGGGGCTGAGGCGGGCCAATTGGTCGCTCCAGCTAAAGCCATAGGCAAGAGCGCAGCCGCGCTCTCATTGATGGCATCACAAGTGCTTAGTTTTGTGCCAGGACCCATTGGAATGGTGTGTTCTGCTGTCAATGCCGTGGTCTGTTTTACGACTCTCCCTTTTCCTGCCAATTTAGGGAATGGCTTTTTAGAGTTGCTTGGCTGCATACCCGGTGGAAAGGTGGCAGGAAAACTTGCACCAAAAGTGGAGAAGATTCTGTTAAGGACAATTGAAAAAACGCCAGGACTTCGCGAGTTGCTTATCAAGCAACAACAGATAGAAGCTGCTGTCAAACGGTTCGCAAGACGTGCAAATCCACCCCAATCGACAAGTATCAGTGCAACACCGTCAAAGATTCCCTCTCGGACATCTACAACTACTCATCTTGATGCAATCATAAAAGAGAATCGTTATAAAACAGGTGAGATTAAGAAAGGTACTGGGAGCATATTCAGTCCAGAAACATTGCATGAGGGTAATCAGATTCCTCGAAGACAGCAGACGATTCCCGGTTCTGGCACTATCCTTCCTAAAAAAGGCAATATGAGTATATAAGACATTAATATAATAACTCACAAATAATATGTAAGGATTATGGAAGACTACAACAATCAAAACAGTGAAAATGAAGAGTTCTACGAAGACGAACTTGTTGTCTATTTGACAATAGACGGTACCACCTATGAAGAGGTGGAAGTGAAAATAACCGATCCCTACAAGACCATTCGTGATCAGATAAACAGTATTGTCCATGAGTTTGAACTTGCTAAATTGGACAATGGCGGCAATCCAATCCAATATCTGTTAGGGCAGGAGGTGAATGATGGAGATAAGCCAGAAATCTTAGACTTTGAGGATGAGGACGGCCGTGAGTTGTGTATTGACGACTACGGCATACAGCCAGGAGCCTATCTTCATCTTATTGCAAACCCCATAGCGGGTTAAAGGAGGAGGTTTATGAACGACCTGATTAGTAAATTCAATTTTAAGGAGCTTTCTGGGCGCGATTCCCGTCTGCTCCTGGAGTGGCAGGAACTCGATGACCTTTGTGCCAAACGGAAATTATCAAGCAAGAGTCCGCGCAATTCCTCCATTTCTTATATAATAAGGAGGAAGAACGTGTTGGGACTTCCTACAGAATATGAAGTGTGGTATCGCTGCAAATCGATTGTCGGTGTCAAGGATACAAGTGCGCCTCGCGAACCCATTTTTGGTTTTCTCCATAAGATGAGTATCGTGCTGCCTCCAAATTATCCTGCAGCCGACGGCAGCCCCCTCTTCAAGTTTCGTACTGATGTGTGGCATCCCAATATTCGCTATTCAGGCAGTTTTAAGGGGCACGTATGTCTTACCATCAAGGAAATGGGGGTTATGGCTTCACTCCGTACGTTGGTGCTTCGCGTGGAGCAATATCTGAAGTATCAACTTTATCATGCTCAGAACACCTATCCATATCCTGAGGATCAGAACGTTGCTGAATGGGTACGTGAGGAAGGCGAGCCTAACGGCTGGACACGCTTCGGTCAGGAGCAACAGCCTTCCCGACCATCATCCCCCAACTCCACACCATCTTCTACTCCAACTAATCAACGACCGAAAACAGACTCGAAAACCAAGAAAGTTAGGTTATGAAAAGAAGATTGTTATTTCTTTTGTTATGTGCGGCGCAGTCATTGTTCACGATTGCGCAGGACGAGCAGATGAACATAGAGGTCGATGTCAATGGCGACCAGCCTGTAAGGAAAGAACTAAATTCTTGTACATTGTCGCTCACCGCCTCACGCTTTGGTAATTCCCCCGTCGAACTATCCATCGACCTGGAGAATAATCTGCAGTATTCCATCTTACTGTTTGCCCATGCTTACACAGAGAAGGATCTTAAGAAGCATAAAATCCGTTTCGACAAGAAATCTTATGGTTCAATGAGCCGCAATCTTTTGCTCTGTGACGGCCTTGACGGTGACAACATTCTTCGGGTGGAGCCGTCAAGCAACCGAACCCTTAAGTTCATTGCTTCTGACAATGATATGATGCTTTGTGAGTTGCCTCTCTATTTTGCCAAATCCAAGAAAAACAAACATCGCATCGTGAACCGTGTGAAGATTCGTCTTAATGTTAAACTTATTCAAGAAGATGCAGAATTTGACAGTATTAATAGTAGTTGTAAAGAGTTGATTGAAGAAATCGGAAAATTTAGAGTCTGCTCTCGCCCGTCTCATCATGAATCTGTTGAGGCCCAAAAGGCACCCTATGTCAATCGCATCAAAGAATTAAAGGAAAAAATAACCGACATCAAGGTGTTACATAATTGGCGTGACCGTGATGCGGACTACAAGAAGTATCGAGACTTGCTCATGCAGCTCGACAATGTGGAATTCAAGGAGGAATGGTGCGGATGCAAGCCAAAAGTAGGCATCTCTACTCATTCTTGCCGTTTCTGTCAGAAAACCCCGAGTGAAGTTCTGACCAATGTGCAGCGTATATATCAGAAACTTGATGTTGACAGAATAAAAAAGCAAGCTGCAAAAACAGAGGTTGAACCATGGCATAGAGCATGGATTGGCGGTTGTCCTAACCTCAAGAAGAAGATTGACAGAGACAGCAATAACCGCAAAAAGATAGAAAGTTATTATAATAGTATCATAAACTACTAACAATGCCTTCCCGACATCTTTTAGCCTTCCTTCTACTCTTCGTTGGCAGTTTGTCTATCACTGCAAAAGAGATTACTGCTACACTTCTGTCGTCATCAAGGGACAAGGTCACTATTCGGTACGATGTGTCTTCGCGCGACGGTTCCATCCTAATCAAGTTTACCAACGTTAGGAAGCAACTCAGTGTGGAACACTCTAACAAGTACAATAAACAGGATTATATAAAGGTGCTTTTCTTCGACAAAACTGGTGGTTTCAGTGAAGACGAGTTCAGGTCTGATTTTACTACAGAAGCTTTGACGATACCTTCTGACAAACTGAAATATACCTATTCGAGAGAGGGCTATGTGTGGCTTGATGAGCTTCCTCAGTTGAATGTTCAACTGCTTGTTCCCCAAGCAACGCTCTCCATTCCCATCTATCTTGCCTACTACAAAAAGAAACATACATACGAGGTGTTTGCCAGATGCAGTACACTTGATGTTGAATTGGATAATTCATCGGTTGGCAATGACGCTAAGGCATTGGTCCTCGACAAGCGTACCCGGACAATTACACAGTATGAAGATGTAGAAGTGGACTCTGAGCTTGACAACACGGAGATTGCCAATAATCTTGTTGGTGAAATTGAGAAGATTATGGCTATCGGCCCTGCAACCCAAATCCCAGAAGGTTTGGACTTCTACATCAATAAACTTCGTGAGTTGGAATATACGATTACCGACCGATCGACAAAGCAAAAGATTGGAGATGTGCTGAAGCGAGTGGCGGATTGGAAGCAGGAGGTGAAACAAGCAGGGCAAGAGGAAGCAGATGGTGAAGCACGCAAGAATTCAGAAAGGGAGGCACGCAATAATTTGGCATACCTCAACGAGCGTCTTGACAGCATAGATAAACTTACAGACAGTGATGTCGCCGAAATGAAATCGGTTGCTAATGAACTTCGTCGCCAAAGCCATGCCGTTGATAACCCAGAACTGGCTCGTGAAATGAAGTCAGCCGCCGATCGCTGCGATACAGAAGTGAAGAAGATGGATGATGCCAAGAAACGCCGTAACATCTGGATGATTATCGGCATGATTCTCCTGGGCATACTGATGTTTATAGGTAACCAACTCTTCCAGCACTTCCGAAACCTTCGCAATCAGAAACGAATGGAGGATATGCAAAACAAGATGGTGAACCGTGCCCAAAACGAGGCAAAACTCCGAGCCCGTAATATGGTGCGCAGTAAGGTTAACCGGGTACAGAATGCTGCTCGACAGAAAAGCCGAGACGCAGTTCGTAACGGCGTAAAGAAAGGAGTAGATAACATTGCAAAAGGAAAAGGAGGAAAAAGATTTTCAGTATGAAACATTCAGCAAAATACATCCTAACAGTCCTCTGTGTAATGCTTGTACAAGGGCTTCAGGCCCAAAAGAAATTTAGTGCCGGGGACATTTTGTCAAAGACGGACAAGTCGCCTCATGAGGGAAGGGCTATTCTAAAAAGGATAGAAAACCTCTACGACACAACCGTCATTGTGAAAGTCATTAATGAATATGACAATTCCAAAGGAAAAGAGTTATTATTAAAGAGGGACGAATTTAAGAATTTGGACTTTACGTTCAACGTTGTCAAGGCACGTCCTGTGACCGACAAGAATTTTATTGAGATAAGGAGGATCAGTACGTATAAGCCTAAAGAGAATGCAGACAATCCAAAAGTTCCAGACAATCAGCAGCCTAAGGTCGTCCCTCCTGTCAAGGACGAAAAGAGTAAGGAACCAGAGTCTCCCAAGCCCCAACCAGTCCCTTCTGCTGTTCCGAAAGCAGTTATGGCAGCTGCTATAACTGCCTTTGAGGCTTCTCTTGATACGATACCGTTCCTTTCATCAGCCAATTGTGCGTCCGACTCCGCTGTAGTCGCAAGACATCTTGACAACCTACGTCTGGCTTCTATTGACAAAGCAGCATACATAAGTGAACAGCGGCTTAATGACTACGTTGCTGTCATCTCCGACTCGATCAGTTTTTATCGCAATGATAGCCTCGTAACTGATTTCCTTCGTCGCTATAAAGACGGCTCACTTTCTGCTAACGACTCTTGCAAGAACAAATTGTCCGCCATTATCGCTGAACGAATTTCTACCCGTGAGCAGCTAATAGCCCCGCTGAAGGATGAGATTGCCTGTATTGCCGACACCAATCAAATCATAAGTTGGAAGAAACCCGTTGCCGTGGGAGCGGCAGTCTTGTTACTTTGCATTATACTTGGTATCTGGTATTACAGGGCCAACAAGAGGCATCCGATGCATCCTCAAAAGCGGAAGGTGTTATCTATGACAGGCAATGACCCTAACAACCGTTCTTTGATTGTCGTAAATCGCCAGACTTCGCATCTGTTAAGAAAACAGAGTCTTGATGATGTCTATGACAATCCTGCGTATTTGCGTATTGACACCAAAGAATTCTCGGCTGATTCTGCAGTACGTACAATGTACATCAAAAACAGTTGTATCAAGGAAATATATAATATGTATGCTGAAGACCTGCGTAATCCTAACAACCCTAAGGAGGATGGCTGTATGGTGCTTGGTAGATGGGTACACGACGCTGAGTCGGGACTTTACGACGTGTCGCTTGAGCATGTGGTCTTCCCTGGCGACGATGCTATCTTCAGTGAATATGAGCTGAACTTTGGCGGCAAAATCAAATTAAGGGTGTCTGAGAGGCTACGTGCCCTTCGCCGCGAGACGGGACTTCAGTACGACCTTACATGCTGGATACACTCTCATCCTAATTTGGGCGTGTTCTTCAGCAGTTCCGACAACAACGTCCATATGCTGCTGAAACATCCTACACATCCAAAATTCCTTACGGCCCTGGTTATAGACATCCTTACTGATACGATGGTGACTGGCATCTTCACCTTCAAGCAGGACGAGACGCTGAACTCCAAGAACGACCTCACCAAGCTCTATTCACTTGATGAGATGTATAAATGGGCATTGGCAAGCGAGCGTAAGTCGTTTGATGCCGCCAACTATTTCGATGTTTTGGCACAGACAAAATTCCACCTTGACAGCTGCGACAGCATACAATTGAGCAACGGTGCCGTCATCGATATGACATTCCTCGCCGTGAAGCCCACGGGGTTTGTCGGCTTTGTGCATGGCTATACTTTAGAACGTGGCAACAGAACACAATGCGTCACATCGTCAGTCTCGAAAAGTAACATTGCTGCAGACAATAATGTAATCGGATGTTTCGTGGTGGCTTCCCACTGTAGTATACCGTCGATACGCAAGGCCGTGGCACCATATCTGCATATTATTCACTTCGTTCTCGTATACACCGCCACTGACGGTCTGCTTACTGCCATTCCGGTGGAACGTCAGGATCTTTGCGACAACAACGTATATTATACCGAACATAAACTTGAAGACTTGAAAATATGGACACGAAGAAAAAGATAGCCCTGAGAAGGCTGCAGCTATTCCTATGGGCTTTTCTCGTCTCGTTGACATCGGCATCAGCGCAGACAGTAAACAGGAATGTTCAATTTTGTGGCTGCGATTATAGTTATGAATCCGACAGCATCACTATTAAGTTCAATCTCCTTGCTGATAATGGTGAGCACATTCGGAATCTGCCAGACAGAGTTCTCTCAGACAACCTCCACATATTTGAAGATGGGCGCGAAGCGGGAGGTGGCATGTACAAAGCTCTTAGCGGTGGCATTCGTATTCCGAAGGACTACACCATCTCCGTACTTGTAGACCTTGGCATTGATGAAAAAGGTAAGCAGAGCATCTTTGAGGCGGTGAAAGACCTTGTATTTAGCGCGCCTGATAGTTGCATTTACCTGTCATTTTTTGGTGATGAGGTGACAACCAGTGAAGTTGTCACTGCCTCAAACTATGAGAGTTTCCATAACAGGTTCCTCCAATCTTCGAATAACAAGTATTTCTTTAGCGCACTCTATCCAAAACTGTTGGAGTTTAATGAACGTGAAGTTGGCCAGCCATCAGAGTTCCGCTTTGAACCAAGAATTTCTCGTCGTGCAAGCGAAGGAGGCAAGACCGCCATGTTTGTCTTTGTCGACGGTAGCCGTCCAGCCGACAACGGAGACCCCACAAAGTATCTTGACCTTACTGAAGGTGCCAAAAGCGTCAAAAACCTTCAGGTAAAACCAACTATCTACGCATTTTACTATTCGTCTGGTAAGCAACTTGATGATGATGTTGATCTGACGCTTGATGGTATTACAGGACATTCCCAGAAAATGGATTTTCCTGATGGCAGATATGTTTCCACCGAAGACAGGCAAAAGATCTTAGACAAGATAGGTGAGGCCATAGAGGACCAAAAGTGCGATTATTCCTATACATACAAGGTTGGATCTAATGCTTCCTATCAAGGGCCGGTAGAATTCTCTGCCCAATGGGTTGACGAACTCATAGGCGAACCTGTTAAGTATATAATAGGCTCAAATGAGAACCCGTGGCCGAAACGCGGCGATTGGCTGCTGAAGTTCTTCATAGCTATACTGGCAACATTTTTTATGGCGGCCTTCTTCTTCTTTATTATGAAGATAGTGGTGCCCACCGTCAAGTCGAGGGTATTTGCCATTAAATACTACAAGAAATATCAGCCGGAATATGGCGTCCAGAAACGTACTTGTACCTTTTGTAGGCAGGAAGTGGAACCGGGCCAGTTGGTAGTTGTGAAGTGCAAGCATCTTATGCATGTGAAATGCTGGAAAGAGATTGGCTACCACTGTGCTGAATATGGTCAGAATTGTAACACAGGCACTCAGGCGCATGTAGATTGGCCAACATTGTTCACTAAACATTCATTCCGAGACTGTCATCATGCCTTTTCTGGCATTCTTGCAGGTTTCTTTAGCTGGATTGCCTATGAGCTGCTGGGACGTGAACTGTTCCCCTCTTTGGCAGCAGGCATAGCTAAGACGTTTCTCACGGGTGAACAGCATGATCGTCTCATGCATGCTTGTACGTCGAAGGTTGCTTCGTTTATGGCCATCGGCCTGCTTTTGGGCCTGTTCCTCTCACTTGTGTTCCGTTGGAATGAAGAGTATCGCCGCAAAGACAGCCAAGTGTTCTTTAGAATTATTGGTTTTTCGCTGCTGTCCTCATTGATCGGCTTCATGGCCTTTGCTTTTGGCGGTATCATTCTCTGTATGATGGTATCTCTGATAAACCAGCCTGACATACCTTGGTATTGCTCGCTACCAGCCTATTTGCTCTTCTCCGTGTGTGTGCCGTTGAGTCTTACCATCAAGACGTCCATTCCCATTAAGAGCGCAATGCTTGGTGGCCTCTGCTCGGCGGGAATCGGTTTCCTCGTACTTTACTTTGCCAATGGCATCGTCCATCGTTTCCCGTGGATGAATATGCTGTTCGACTTCATTATCTATGGTGGTGGATTGGGGGCATCGATTGTTACGATGCGCATGCTCGCCGAAAAGTATTTCCTTGTAATAAAGAATGGCCCGAAAGCAGGTACACGCATTCCCATTCACAAATGGATGAATGCCACAGGCGGCGGCAACAAGGTGACCATAGGCATGACTGGCGACTGCGAAATCCAGATGAACTGGGAAAAGAGCAATAAGGTTGCCAAGGAGCATGCCGTGCTTTACATCGACCATACTAAAAATTGTCCCGTCATCAAGCCTCTCCAAACAAAAGTCACCTACAACTCACGCGTCGAGTTGCCAGTACGTAGGCCAGCTCCGCTCTCCAACCGTGACACTTTCAAGATTGGTGACACCATTTTTCAATATGAAGAAGACGATTAATGAAAACGAATAACAATAGACATTCATTCGAATGGGGTGATGGGGTGTTCACCCTCCTCTCTTGGTTTCGTCAAGACCTTGTAAGAAATGCACGAGTGCTCGTAGCCGGTGCCGGCGCATTGGGCAACGAAGTAGTGAAGGATTTGGCTCTTTTCGGAGTGGGTCATATTTACGTCGTCGATTTTGACCGCATAGAGTTGTCGAACCTGACGCGCTCTGTACTTTTCCGTGAGGAGGACGCTTTGGCTCGTGCATATAAAGCAGAGGTGGTTGCCAGCCGTGCAAAGGAAATCAACCACCAGATTCATGTGGTGCCTATTGTAGGAGATCTCTTCTCCGACGTTGGTTTTGGAGTGTATCGAGCCGCTGATGTTGTGATAGGTTGTCTCGAAA
>Ga0265298_10010821_pt1 | contig 10735 bp, 8 predicted proteins | sample AusTroGonzalo_MG_3_FD_193486 | JGI IMG/M metagenome (GOLD analysis project Ga0265298, IMG submission 193486) | Bovine rumen microbial communities from tropical cattle in Woodstock, Queensland, Australia - Gonzalo_01 | ecosystem: Host-associated > Mammals > Digestive system > Stomach > Rumen ...
ATATTCACGCGCGAAGGCGTGGGAACGGAGATAACGGAATGAGCAACAACACACAGGACATACTCGATCTCTACAAGTCTAAGGTCATGCCGACCTACACGCCGTCGCTGGTGCTCGCAAGCGGCACTGGCGTCACCGTTCGCGACGTGGACAATAGGGTCTATTACGATTTCACCAGCGGCATCGCCGTCCACAACATCGGCCACTGCCATCCGCGCGTAGTCGAGGCGATCAAGGAGCAGGCCGCGGCAATGACGCACTGCTCCAACCTCTTCGTCAATGCGCCCGCAACGCTTCTTGCCCAGAAGCTCGTCGATCTATCCGGTCTTGGCGGCAAGGTGTTCTTCTGCAACTCGGGCGCCGAGGCCAACGAGGCGGCGATCAAGCTCGCCCGCAGGTGGGGCTCGCAGAACGGCGGACGCTACGAGATCGTTACGATGCGCCAGGGCTTCCACGGCCGCACGCTCGCGACGCTCGCGGCCACCGGCCAGGCATGGTGCCAGGAGGGTTACGATCCTCTGCCTGTCGGTTTCGCCTACGCCGATTTCAACGATCTGGAGAGCGTCAAGGCGGCCGTCAACGAAAAGACCGTCGCGATCATGCTCGAGGCCGTCCAGGGCGAGGGCGGCGTCACGCCCGCGACCGAGGAGTTCATGAAGGGCGTCCGCGCGCTCTGCGACGAAAAGAACCTGCTCATGATCTGCGACGAGGTGCAGTGCGGCATGGGCCGCACCGGCACGTGGTTCGCGTGGCAGGGATACGACGTCAAGCCCGACCTCTTCACTCTTGCGAAGGCGCTTGCGGACGGAATCCCCATGGGCGCTCTCGTCTCGAACGCGAAGTTCGCCGATGTCTTCACGCCTTCTTCCCACGCCTCCACGTTCGGCGGCAATCCCGTCGCGGCGTCTGCCGCGCTCGCGGTCATCGACGTCATCGAGGAGGAGAACATCCTCGAGAACGTAGGGAAGATCGGCACTCTCTTCTGCGAGGCGCTCCAGGCTCTCGTAGACAAGTACGACAAGCTTCTTGAGGTCCGCGGAAAGGGCCTCATGGTCGGCCTCGTGGTCGACGGCGATGCAAAGGAGATTGTCGAGGCTCTTCAGGGCCAGAGCATTCTCGCGCTTACGGCCGGGCCGAACGTCGTTCGCTTCCTGCCGCCGCTTACGCTCGGCGAGGGTGACCTCGAGGATGCCGTCGACATGATCAGCGACGCGTTTGACTGCGTGTACGGAGAGTAATCAATCCGCAAGGCGGGAGCCATGTTCGCAAAGTTTACCAGGAAAGACGGTTCGCCAATCTGGCTGAACGCCAATCTCATCGTCACCGTCGAGCCCGCGAAGGGCGGCGGTTCGGTTGTCGTGCCTGTCGGCGATGGTCTCGACTACGAGGTCAGGGAGGGCGTCGACGTCGTGATCGCGGCTGTCGAAGGCGCCCAGCGCGGAGTCGCCATAGTGCCTGTCCAGCCAGCTGACGTTCTGCCTGCGGCTGTTGAAGCGTCGCCCGAGGCTTCCGGCGAGCCTGCCGAAGCGCCTCTTGCGCCCCCGGCGTTCGAGGGCGAGGCCGCCGAGGAGAATGTCTCCGAGGAGGAGGCCGCCGCCGGCGTAGCCGCCAGGATGGCTTTCGGCGAGATGATGGAAAAGGAGAAGGCGGCCGAGGCGAAGCCGAAGCGCACGCGCAAGACAAAGGCCGCCAAGCCGGCTGCGTCGACCACGCGCAGGCGTTCGACCCGCAAGGCTCCTCTTGAGCTCTCCGACGAGCAGCTCGCCCGTCTCAGGAAGATGGCCCCGCGTTCCGTCAAGAAGCTTACGAACTCCATCAACGAGAAGCAGTTTGCCGTAGCCGATGCTGAAAAGACGATCAAGGCTCTTGTCGACCACGGCATAATCTCGATTGACGAGCAGACCCAGCATGTCGAGTGGGCCCAACAGGAGAACGCCTGAGATGAAGGATGCGCCGGCGAGGAACGACCTTTCGTCCCTGAAGGCCCTCGGCAGGACTGTCGTCGCCCCCGGCGACTACGATCCGTCCATCCTGGACGCCTTCGAGAACCGCCACCCCGAGCGCGACTATTGGGTGACCTTCACGGCTCCCGAGTTCACGACGCTCTGCCCGAAAACAGGCCAGCCCGATTTCGCGACGTTGACGATAAGGTACATTCCCGCGAAGCGCCTGGTGGAGTCCAAGAGCCTCAAGCTTTACCTTTTCGGCTTCCGCAACCATGGCGACTTCCATGAAGACGTCGTGAACGTGATCTATGACGACCTCGTGAAGCTCCTGAAGCCAAAGTACATGGAGGTCTACGGAAAGTTCGCCGCCCGCGGCGGAATATCCATCGATCCGTTCGTGAACGGCGGTGTCGGCCCGAAATACAGATCCCTCGCTGCGAAGCGTTTCGCAGAGTGGAAGGGCGTCCGCGACTGATGAGGCTTTGGGGCATCACAGGCACCAACGGCAAGACCACGACAACCTGGATTCTCGCCGAGTTTCTGAGCGCCGCGCCGGGCAGGAAAGCCGGCTATATCACGACTGTCGAGGCGTTTGACGGCGTGAAGCGGTTCTACACGGGCTATACGACGCCTCCGCTTGCGCAGCTTAAGGACATATATGCCGCGATGGAGGCCAACGGTTGCACCGATTGCGTGATGGAGGTTTCGAGCCACGCGATCCACCAGAACCGCGTCGGATTCGGTGAGGTGTCGGTGTTCTCAGGCGGCGCGTTCACCAATCTGTCGGAGGATCATCTCGACTACCACAAGACGATGGAGGCGTACTTCGGCGTGAAGCTCGACTTCGCGCGCAGAATCGCCGGTGCGTCCCCAAACTCCCCGTTTGTCGTCTGCATGGACGGAGGCTATGGCGAGGAAATGCTTGCCGAGGTCTCGAAGCTTGATGTTGATGCGATCCCGGTGACGCGCAATGCGCCGCGATTCGACCTTTCGTCCCTTCTGCTTGTCGGCGACTACAACGAATCAAATGTGCTTGTCGCCGCGGCGCTTGCGGAAGCGGCGGGCGTGGCGCATGACACAATCCAGAATGTCATACCGACGCTCAAGCCGCGCTGGGGAAGGCTCGAGCATGTTCCTTCAGGGTCGAAAGCAAAGGTGTACGTCGACTTTGCGCATACGCCTGACGGACTTGAGAAGGTTCTTCGCGCAGCTCGCGGTTTCACCAAGGGACGGCTTTGGGTCGTCTTTGGCGCAGGCGGCGATCGCGACCCGATGAAGAGGCCGCTTATGGGGAACGTCTGTGCGTGCCTTGCCGACCGCATCGTCGTGACTAGCGACAATCCGCGCAGCGAGGATCCGATGAAGATCGTCGAGGCGATCCTCGGCGGCATCGAAGGGGATGCGGGCGTTGACGTGGAGGTTGACCGCCGGAAGGCCATCGAGTTCGCCCTGCGCAACGCCGTCGCGAACGACGTGGTCCTGATCTGCGGCAAGGGGCACGAGACCACGCAGGAGATCAAAGGCGTCAAATATCCTTTTGACGACCGTGAAATCGTCCGCTCATTTGGCTGAATATGATATAATACACCGACTTTTTCAGAAAGAGAAGAGAATCATGATGGAGAAGCATTACGACGCGAAGGCCGCAGAGGCCAAGTGGTACAGGATTTGGGAGGAGAGTGGCTCGTTTCACGACGCTCCTGGCGAAGGCACGCCTTATTCGGTAGTGATCCCCCCGCCGAACGTTACCGGCATTCTGCACATGGGCCACGCCCTCAACCAGACGATCCAGGACATACTTGTCCGCTGGCGCCGCATGCAGGGCAGGAACACCCTTTGGCTCCCCGGCACGGATCACGCCGGCATCGCTACGCAAAACGTCGTCGAGAAGGCGCTGAAGAAGGAAGGCAAGCGCCGCCAGGATCTCGGGCGTGAAGCGTTCATCGAGAGGGTCTGGGAGTGGAAGCGCCAGTACGGCGGCACGATCGTCCATCAGCAGCGCATGCTCGGCAACTCCACCGACTGGACGCGTGAACGCTTTACCTTTGACGAAGGATGCTCAAAGGCTGTCTCCAAGGTCTTTTGCAGGCTTTACGACGAGGGCCTCATCTACAAGGGGAACTACATCGTAAACTGGTGCCCGAGGTGCGGCACCGCGCTCGCGAACGACGAGGTCGAGCACGAGCCCAACCACGGACACTTCTGGTATGTCCGCTATCCTGTCGTCGGCAGCGAGAAGGGTGTGAAGGGCGAGCCCTACAAGGACTACGTCATGGTCGCGACGACGCGTCCCGAGACGCTTCCCGGCGATACGGCGGTTGCCGTGAACCCGAAGGACGAGCGCTACGCCCATCTCGTCGGAAAGACGGTGATCCTGCCTTTGACGGGGCGCGAGATTCCCGTGATAAGCGACGATTACGTCGATCGCGAGTTCGGCACAGGCATTGTGAAGATCACGCCTGCGCACGATCCGAACGACTTCCTCGTCGGCAAGCGCCACGGGCTCGAGGAGATCAACATCATGACCGACGATGCCCGCATGAACGAGCTCGCCGGCGATAAGTACTGCGGAATGGATCGCTGGGAGTGCCGCAAGGCCATCGTGGAGGATCTTGACGCTGGCGGTTTCCTCGATCACATCGAAGACATCGACAACCAGGTCGGCCACTGCTATCGCTGCCACGAGACGGTCGAGTCGCGCCTCTCCAAGCAGTGGTTCGTCAGGATGAAGCCGCTCGCGGAGCCCGCGATCGCCGCGGTCAGGTCGGGCGAGGTCAAGTTCGTGCCCGAGCGCTGGAGCAAGATCTACTTCAACTGGATGGAGAACATCCAGGACTGGTGCATCTCCCGCCAGCTTTGGTGGGGCCACAGGATTCCCGCGTACTATTTTGGGGGACGGGGAACGGAGGACGGGGAACGGATAGTCGTCGCGGAAACCCCCGAGCTTGCGCTTGAGAAGGCGAAGGCGATCGATCCGTCGGTGACGGCGGCCGATCTTCAGCAGGACGAGGACGTGCTCGACACGTGGTTCAGCTCGTGGCTCTGGCCGTTCTCCACTCTCGGATGGCCAGAGAAGACGAAGGACCTCGAGTACTACTATCCGACTTCCGACCTCGTCACCGCCCAGGACATCATCTTCTTCTGGGTCGCAAGGATGATGATGGCAGGCATCCACTTCATGGGCAAGCCTCCGTTCAAGAACATCGTCATCCACGGAATCGTCCGCGACGCGCAAGGGAGGAAGATGTCCAAGTCGCTCGGAAACTCCCTGGACCCGCTCGAGCTCATCGACATGTACTCGGCGGATGCGCTACGCTTCTCGATCGCCCTCATAACATCGCTCGAGTGCGACACGAAGGTGAACAAGGAGAAGTTCGAGATCGGCCGCAACTTCACGACGAAGATCTGGAACGCCGCGAAGTTCCTGGAGATGCAGGAGAGCGGCCTGGACAGGCAGGTGTCGATCGAGTCACTGTCCGGAGACGCTCTCTCCGCGGACGACAAGCACATTCTCTGGGCCGCCGATCTCGCCTGCAGGAAGGTCAACGACATCCTCGAGGCCTATCGCATCCAGGACGGCGCTCTCGCGGTCTACGACTTCTTCTGGACACAGATCTGCGACGGCTACGTCGAGTACGTAAAGGATTCCCCGAACAAGGCCGTTTCCGTGGCTATCCTTCGCGATGTGTTCTGGAAGGCCCTTAGGCTTCTCCATCCGTACATGCCGTTCGTCACCGAGGAGGTCGCCCACCAGCTCGGTTTCCTCAAGGACGGCGAGACGATCATGCGCGCCTCCTTCCCGACGGGCTACAGCGACGACGAGAAGAAGGCGTGGGGCCTTTCCGGCGAGGTTTACGACTTCGTCAACGCGAAGCGCGAGGCGATTACGGCCATCCGCGCCCTGCGCGCCGAGTACAAGGTTCCGCCTGCTACGTTCGTCAAGGCTGCGATCGCGACCGACGACCCGCGCGCAAAGGGCGAGGTCGAGTCGCTGAAGAAGGCAATGCGCGCCGAGTCGGTAGAGTTCGTACCGGCCGGTTCCGACCTCGCGATGCCGTCCAAGATAACGCCTTTCGGAACGGTCTACCTCTCCCTGGAGGGGCTGGTCGACAAGGCGGCCGAGTCGAAGCGCATCGCGGGAGAGATCGCGAAGATCGCGGGATTCATCAAGTCGGCCGAGGCGAAGCTCGCCAACGACAACTTCGTGGCCCACGCCCCGGAAGCGGTCGTCGCCGAGGCGCGCCGCAAGCTTGCCGAGAACAAGGAGAAGGTCGCGCAGCTCGAGAAGCTTGCGAAACTCTTCGCCTGAGCGGTCAGGCCGTCGGCCTGAACTCGCACATCGTTTCCGCCGCGGAGCTGTTTATGCCTTCGCGGCGGAATACTTTCATGAGGGTGAGGAAGAGGATCTTAAGGTCAAACGCGAACGAGCGGTTGTCGACGTACCATACGTCGAGAGTGAACTTCTCCTCCCAGGAAATCGCGTTCCGTCCGTTCACCTGCGCCCAGCCGGTGATGCCGGGCCTAACCTCGTGCCTGCGCGCCTGGTCCTTCGAGTATCGCGGCAGATAGCGCGCAGGAAGGGGACGGGGGCCTACGAGCGACATCTTGCCCGAGAGGACGTGAAATAGCTGCGGCAGCTCGTCGAGCGATGTGGCGCGCAGGAATCGTCCGACGCGGGTCGTCCGCTCGGAGTCCGGACCGTCTCCCTCGCGCATGGTGCGGAATTTGAGGAACTTGAATACCTTTCCGCCAAGGCCCGCGCGATCCTGTGAGAAGAGGACCGGCAGACCCATCGACACCGCGACAAGCATTGCGACGAGCGCCGAAAGCGGCAGCCACAGGGGTGCCGCGACCAGCACTAGAGCGGTGTCGATGAATCGCTTCACCTGATGCGCGTCAGACTTTGGGGAGCTTTGCGAACGAGGCCTCGAGCTCTTCATCCGTAGGGATGTAATCGCCCATGAGGTGGTCGTTGAACGCCTGATAGGCCGTCATGTCGAAGTATCCCGTTCCGGTAAGGCCGAAGAGGATCGTCTTGGCCTCGCCGGTCTCGCGGCACTTGATCGCTTCGTCCATGGCCGCACGGATCGCGTGGCTCGACTCGGGCGCGGGGAGGATGCCTTCCGTGCGGGCGAAGTACTGGGCGGCGGAGAACACGTCCGTCTGCCTTACGCTTCTGGCCTCCATCATTCCCTGGTCGTAGAGCTCCGAAAGGACGGGACTCATTCCGTGGTAGCGCAGGCCGCCCGCGTGGCTCGCCGAGGGTATGAAGTCCGCGCCGAGCGTGTACATCTTGGCGAGAGGGCATATGCGGCCCGTGTCGCAGTAGTCGTAGGCGTACCGGCCTCGCGTCAGGGACGGACAGCTCGCCGGCTCAACGGCAATCATCCTGTAGTCGTTTTCGCCGCGGAGCTTCTCGCCCATGAATGGAGCGATCAGTCCGCCGAGGTTGGAGCCGCCGCCGGCGCAGCCGATGATGATGTCGGGCTTTTCGCCGATCTTCTTGAACGCGGCATGCGCCTCAAGGCCGATTATGGACTGGTGGAGCAGCACCTGGTTCAGCACCGACCCGAGAACATAGCGGTATCCGGGGTTGGAGACGGCCGCCTCTACGGCTTCGGATATCGCGCAGCCGAGCGAGCCTGTGGTTCCCGGGTGCTCGCGGTTGATCTGCTCGCCGATCTGCGTTGTCATCGACGGGGAAGGGGTCACGGAGGCGCCGTAGGTCCTCATCACTTCGCGGCGGAACGGCTTCTGCTCGTAGGAGCACTTTACCATGAAGACGCGGCAGTCGAGCCCGAAGAAGGCGCATGCCATCGAAAGGGCGGTGCCCCATTGTCCGGCGCCTGTCTCCGTGGTGACGCCCTTGAGGCCTTGCGCCTTGGCGTAGTACGCCTGGGCGACGGCGGAGTTCAGCTTGTGCGAGCCGGAGGTGTTGTTGCCTTCGAACTTGTAGTAGATCTTCGCCGGCGTCCCGAGCGCCTTCTCGAGGAAGTATGCGCGAATGAGGGGCGAGGGTCGGAACATGCGGTAGAAGTTGCGGATCTCGTCAGGGATCGGGAAGTAGGCCGTAGTGTCGTCGAGCTCCTGCCTTACGAGGTCGCCGCAGAACACGGGCTCGAGGTCCTTGGCGGTGCAGGGCTTGAGGGTCGAGGGCACGATCAGCGGCGCAGGCTTCTTCTTCATGTCGGCGCGCATGTTGTACCATTCGCTGGGCACTTCGCTTTCGGTCAGATATGTCTTGTAAGGGATGTTCATCATGATCTCCTTTGGGTTGATTGTTCTGAAATCTGTCTGGCCGCGGGCGCTCCGGCCCTGGCTACTCGTAGTCGTCGGGGCGCTCCAGGGGCTTGTCTTCGGGCTCCTCGCGGGAGGGAAGTATCGTTATCTCGTGGAACGCGGCGTTCTGGTAGATTATTACGCGATGCTGGCGAAGGAGCTCGAGTAGCGCAAGGAAGGTCACTATGATCTCGCCCTTGGGCGCATCCTCCTTGAAAAGCGTCGTGAACACGACTTGGCCTTCCTTCCGCGTCCTGTCAAGGACGTAGTCCATCTTGTCGGGCACGGAAAAGCGTATGCCCTTGAGCTCTTCGTGGGGGATTTCGTTCGCGCGCGCGAGGACTTCCTGGAATGCGGTAAGGAGATCGTACAGATCGAGGTTCGCAAGGGCGTCGCGCGCGTCCGCCGCGGTCTTTTCGAACTTGGGCCTTCCGCCGCCGTAGTCGAAGCGGTTCTGGCTCATCGCCTCCATCGTCTCAAGGCGCACGGCGGCGTCCTTGAACTTCTTGTACTCGATGAGCTGGCGAACGAGGTCGAGGCGCGGGTCGACCCATTCCTCGCCGCTGTCCTCGCTCGCGTTGCGGCGCTCGACCGGGAGGAGCATGCGCGACTTTATGACCATGAGCGTCGCCGCCATCACGATGAATTCGCCGGCGATGTCGAGGTCGAGCGCGCGAGCAGCCTCGATGAACTTCATGTACTCCGAGGTGACGTGCTCGATGGGTATGTCGTAGATGTCGAGCTCCTCGCGGCGGATCAGGTAGAGCAAAAGGTCAAGGGGGCCCTCGAATACGTCAAGAGCCACCTTGTAGTCGTCCGCAAAAAGCTGTTTCTCCGCCATAAGTCTTAGCCGATATTATATCATATTGTACGCCCCCTCCGCACCGCCGGTAGGACGCACTGTCATTAATGCGCCGCTATTTATTTCCATTCCCTTCCCTTGTTTTGCTTTCCTAGTTGCGGCTTGTTTCGACGCAACCGTGCTCGCCTTCGAGGGTGGCCGATTTCTGCGTCCTTCGCCCCGCTCGACATACACGAGTATGTCTTCGGGGGCGAGTCCAGCATAAATCGGCGCACCCTCGAAGGTTCCGCCCTGCTGCGGCGTCGAAACAAGCCGCGCTTGGCAACCCTGGTCGAATTCGGGCCGGTCGCGCGGGATACCGCGCGAGACCGGGCTTCCTCGTCGTCGCTCCCGTTCGCCGTCGTCCTGCTCCCGCGCCATCCATCGTCGATACGCGGCGCGATACTGCGTCGTCGGGATACCGACTTCCTTGTCTCGCTTGCGTCTCGCCGTGTCTGTCGCGAACCGCAGTCCGCCGTCTCGCTCCGCTCCTCCTCGTCAGCCCTCCCGTCCCTCACACAAAGTCGGTTACTAGTTTACTTACCCAGCTGCTTCCCCTCGCAACCTAAGTGCCGCGATTATCACTCTGCTCCCATGTGCTTCCTCTCGCAACTCTTCAGCGAATGGATACCTTTTCCCGGTAGGGCGCGCTCTCCGAGCGCGCCGCCATGGTAAGACAAAGAAACCCCGAACGAGTAGTGCAAAGCGTTGCTGGAGGAGAAGGCCGGGGTCGCACGAGAGCACTTTCGCGGGCCCGATGGATTTTTGACTCCAGTGCGATAAGGCGAGCGCTCTGCGCGAGTGTCAAAAATCCGTCAGGGGGCGCCCGCGAAATGCGGGTCGCGCGGTACCGGCCTTCGACGACAGCATGTTCGCACTCGTTAGTTCGAGTTTCGAGTTGGAGTTCGAGATAGGAATTTTGCAACCTCCATTATAACTCACAACTCCCAACTCCCAACTCATAACTCTCAACTCCCAACTCACAACTCCCAACTCACAACTCCCAACTCCCAACTCCAACTACTGCATGCTCTACCTGTTCTACATGGTTAATTAATCTCCCTCCAACTCCAACTCCTAACTCCCAACTCTCAACTCTCAACTCATAACTCTCAACTCTCAACTCATAACTCTCAACTCTCATCTCCCTACCTGCTCTACCTGTTCTGCATGGTTAATTAATCCTTTCACGCTTTGTTGTTTATGCGGTTTTTGCGATAATGTTTTTGATGAACTGTCTGTTGCGTATCAGGAAATGTGGTATAATGTGTAGCAACATTAAATATGGCTATGGAATCCGAAGGCACGATCATGAAATCGAGGGTAATGCAAAGGACGGGCAGGAATATCGCAAATGCCCGTCGGAATGGCTTAGGCTGCGAGGGCATCGTCAACCTCGTCGAAAATGTCGTGCGCTCCAGCCCGAAGGACTTCCCGCCCCTCGCCAAGTACTGCCTCAACGCCCGATAACGAACAGCTTACAAGGAGAAAAACCAAATGGACTTCCAGCAACTCATCGCGGACTTTGCCGAGCGGCACAGCATCGCGAATCTCGTAGCCGAGGACAACGCCGCCGCACTCGAGGTCGACGGCATCGTCATCGCGCTCGTCGCTGCAGGCGACGCACTCTCGATTTCCGCCAGCATCGGCGAGCCGCCATCCGAGGGCC
>Ga0265298_10010822_pt1 | contig 10735 bp, 14 predicted proteins | sample AusTroGonzalo_MG_3_FD_193486 | JGI IMG/M metagenome (GOLD analysis project Ga0265298, IMG submission 193486) | Bovine rumen microbial communities from tropical cattle in Woodstock, Queensland, Australia - Gonzalo_01 | ecosystem: Host-associated > Mammals > Digestive system > Stomach > Rumen ...
AAGTATTCTCCTTTGAAAGAGTTATTGGAATATATCTATAAAACCCATATAGATTTGTTTGGCCTCATTTCAATGGGTCTTGCTGTAGCAGTGACAGAAGAAAACAATCCTTACAAGCAATAAAAAATCGTGAACTACTCTGGTCTCCAAGAGCCTAGAGGTTAGCCCTCTTAGCTCAGATGGTTTAGAGCAGTGACCTCATAAGTCAACGGTCTCGAGTTCAAGTCTTGCAAGGGCCACAAATAAAATAATATGAAAATTCAGTTAGACACAACAACAAAGCCTGACCCAACTGTTAATAATATAATAGCAGTAAGGGTAGTAGACTCTTGGTTACCTAGGTACAAGATGCTTCATTCAGTGAAGTTTCCTTACCCACACTTCAGTGATGAGTCGTGTGAAGAAGTCCCAATAGGTGCCATTGAAGCATGGGCAGAAGTTGAATAATATTTGGCGCAGTCGACAAGTGGCTAAGTCACCAGATTTTCAGTCTGGCATTCGCAGGTTCGAATCCTGTCTGCGCTACAAACTTTAAACAATATGGTAAAGATTGAGAACCTCGATAAGTTCAGAGGCAAAATGAAATGGACCACTGTTACTAAAGATGGAAAGGTAACTATTTCCAGAGGTCCAGAAAAGTACGTAGGCCAGATAGCTTACAGTGCTGGAGCTGGTTACTGTATAGATTTTGGTCGTTATAGTAATTGCAAACCATTTGACTTAGCAGGAGTAGAAAAGCTTAGCTTTATGGAGAGTGTCCTTGGCTACATAGACAGAAAGGGAAGCTGGCCTTGGATGAAATCTACAGACGATATCCTTAAGGTTCTGGTTGAACTAGATAAACTCTATATGTTCAAAGGGCCAGGAACTGAGCTACCAAAGTCTATGGAGACAGAACATCCATCTATTGCAGATATAGACTTTGCTCCAAAGAAAAAACATTATTCACTTAATTTTCGAATATAATGAGTGCAGAATATAAAGTCGGAGATAGAGTCAGAATCATCAAGAGAACACAAAGCCCTTCTAATTACAGGTTTCATTTCACAAATGAGATGGCCAAGTTGGAGGGGCAGGTTTACAAGATAAGCCATGTGAGTAGCTCTTGTACAGGCCCTTATCCAATGCCAGATGATGGATACTGTTATTCTCTTGAAGGTTCTGGAGGTTTCAATTGGGCAAGCTCCATGTTTGAGTTAGTAGGAGAAGTGCCCCCCCCTCCAAAGAAGAGCCTAAAGTCCTAGACTTTACTCCTAAAAAGAAACATTATCAATTAAACTTTTCCGTTTAACCAATAAAAATTTCAACCAATGAAAAGAATCCTTGCAATTCTGAAGGACAAGCTTGAGGATGCCAAGCTGGACAACAAAGTGAAGAGAATCAACAACGCTCTGGAAGCAGCCAAGCTCAACGCTGAGACTGACCTGATGGAGACTGAAGCCAAGATGGATGAAGCCATCGCCAAGCTCTCTGAAGGAGCTGAGGCCAGCACTGTCATCAATGAGCTCAAGGCCGCCTTTGAGAAGAAGGAAGGCATCGATGAAGGTCTCAAGACCATTGAGGCCATCAAGAACTACCTCAACGAAGAGGTGACCGTCAAGAAGGGTGAGTAACCCTGACAAGCATCGCCCTTGACTGTATAGCAATAGCACTGAAGAAGTCACTAGGCTATGTGGAAAAGAGGGACCACCACTGTACATAAAAGGGCAGGATATAGGCCTGCTACCTCTATCAATAGCACCATAAACGCACATAGGTCACTAGGATAGTTCAATCAGTGGAAACTTGTCATAGACCATTGCCGCTAAGTTTGGAAGTTTTATAGGCGGACTAATTGTCCTGTAGTTCAGCGGCTAGAACGCCTCCCTTTGGAGGAGAATGTCAGAGGTTCGAATCCTCTCAGGACAACTAAATTTAGATACTATGGAAGACATGGAATTTGATGCTGCAATTAAAGATATGGATGAGACCATCGCAGCAATGACACAAGTAATTGATAATATTAAAGCCCTTGAACATGAAAAAGACCCACAGCAACTTCCAATTTTCTGACATAATTGGACAAGGGTGGTAGATGGGGCTATCACCCTTTTACACTACGATTATGAAGTACAAAGACGTTTATACATGTGAGCATTGCCCAGTAAGTAAATTCTGTGGCACTATGATACAGTCAACAAGGTTGTGCAATTCATATGAAACTGCTCAAGCACAACCGAAATCGAACAATCATCAACAATCAAAAACATCAAGCATTATGTTCAGCAAGTATTTCTACATTGCAAAAGGTGGCGAGGTGAAAGTGAAAGACACTGTGGACCTCAACCCCGCTCAACAAATGGTGGCTCAGAAGCTGCTTAACAACATCAACCAAGGCGTTGAAATCATGGATGGTCTCGGCAAGATGCCTCCTGAGGTGCTCAAGGCTATGACCACAGCTGTTGCTATGGGCATGGTTCTCGGCAAGCTTTCTGAAGCTTCTAAAGATTAATCCTTCATCTTGATAGGAGGGGGGGGGGTAGAAAGTATTCTCCCCCTTTAAAAACTTTATGATTATGTGCAAGTATTTTATTGGCAAACACAACATGCAGGCTAAGGTAGCTGCTGAAGACATGACAGTGTTCAAAGTAGTGAAATTAGACCTTAAGAACCGAAGATGGCGTGCTATCTACCAGAGTAGTTTCAGTGCTCCTTTAAACACAGAGATATCTGCCCAGGGAGCCTATCCTGAGCGGAGACTGGATAACTTCCTAGTCATAGGAGCAGGAATGTTCCACAGCTGTGCTGACCTCAACACTATCAAGATGAGGAATGACTATGAGCCTAGAACCTACGTGGTCAAGTGCATCATTCCCAAGGGAACTACATACTATGCCTCAAAAGTACCTAACGACCTGTGTTCAGAAAAGATAATAGTGACTGATGTCATTATTGCTGGCAATGGTTCTACTAAGCCAGAGATTAGTGACAAGATGCTCAAGAATGCAGAAGTCAGCACTTATCACAAGAACAATAGAACTTATATCCACATTAAAGATGAGGACCATGAGGTCTATTTGTCCTTGAAGAATCTGGACAAGTGTGACTGGTACGATGCCATTAAGAAGTGCAAGGAAGCTGGAGGTGTACTCCCAGACACTGATGATTGGGACTTGGTCAACAAGTACAGACATCAGATAGACCCAATGCTTAAGGAGCTTCAAGGAGACTCACTCTGCAGCTATTTTTGGTCCTTGTCAGAGTATAACTACCGCTATGCTTGGTATTACTATAGCGTCAGTGGTAAGGTCTACTACTACACCAAGTATGGTTCCGGTGGGTGTAGGCCAGTCTTGGCTCTTGGGTCTTTAGACCTTAACCCTTAAACCTTCGTGGGAGCGCCCTTGGAAGGCGCCTCACCAGTAACAACAACAATCAATTAACAACATTATGGATAAGCTTAAAATGAATACCCTCTTGGCTAAGGTTGACCAAGAACAAAAGGGTTTTGCAACCACTCAGCAGCAGACTGCAACCAAGCTGCGTGACCAGAAGAGCTTCTTGGGTGAGAAGAAAACTTACAGCCCAAGAGATGGCTATCCTGAGGACCCCTCGAAGATGGGTACAAAGAGAGTAGCCACCACTGTAGTAGAAGTGCTCTCCAACTACATTCAGGGTGTCACTCCCTATCTCAAAGACCTGTTCGCAGTAGAGGCCACCAACTCCAAGGGTGCCAAGACTGTGGAGCTTGTTGTGGATGGCAAGTCTTTCGGCCACCTCACTGCTCTTGAGCTGATGAGACTGAAGTCAGTCCTTCAGAATGAAGTCATTGCTGGTTACATTCCTACCAGAAGTGACTCCGAGGTGTGGACTCCCACCAGTGATGAGGACTACAAGGACCGTGAGGTCTTTGAGACTCCCATGCTGAAGGGTGTCACTCGCACCACTGAGAGTGAGGTCTATGTCCTCAGAGACCCCAACCTCGACCCACAGCATATTCCTTCAGGCTATCGTCCTGAAACCACTACCAAGAAGAGAACTGTGGAGATTGGTGACTACACCTCTCAGAAGTTCTCTGGTGAGTGGAACCAGAAGCAAGCTGCTGATGTACAGCATCGTAGAGCAGCCCTGCTAACTGCTGTCATTGCTGCCCTCAAGGAAGTCAATGACCAAGAAGCTGAGGAAGCCAGACTCAATGTATCTGGTGTACTCGACTACATCTACTTTGGCAAGTAACTAAACGACATATTGACAAAAGCTTTAGCATCAAAGTTAGCATTACAAAATCCTTTGGGGCTTTCTCCCCATCGAGTACAGCATCAGCTTTGTGTCAAGAGCTTTAGCAATACAGTCAACGGGAATCTATTCCTCTCATGATAATAACCTAATGATATCATTTCTGTAAACTGAAAATCAGGAGTTCGATTCTCCTCTGCGCCGCTAATTAAAACAAAACATCTGGCGCAGTGGTGTAGTGGTTAGCACGTCAGTCTTAAGAACAAAGCTTTAGATTCACTTAGGTGTAGATTTCCACTCTTGGGTACATCTCAAGGCATAAGATTTGTACCCTTGGCGGGGTAGCTCAGTATAGGTAGAGCGAAAGTTTTTTAAACTTTAGGTCATGAGTTCAAATCTCTTCCCCGCCTCTAAATCTGAAAAAAGGGTTGTAGTAAGTACCTTCACCTGAACCCTTGAGCCTAACTTGTCTGGGGGAGTACGCACGGGAAACCTTAAAACATTAACCAGATTAAAAGGCAACAGTCCACGAGGTAATTCTCCAGGAGTGCAGTAGTGAAGGTTTTTAATCTCAACATGTAGAAATATGAGTATTCGAATTACTAATCCAAAGAGCAAAATGCCCAGAGGTCTCAAACTTGTAAGCCAAATGTCTTCCTATCTCTTTGAGGAAGAGTATGGCGAATGCAAGTATATGAAGCCCTCTGAGGTAGAAGCCTTGAAAAAGGCAATGAGAGCTATTGGCAGAGCTTCTGATAGAACTGCTAAATAGCAAAGACTCGGAGTACCCAAGTTGGTTAAGGGGTCAGTCCGCAAAACTGATATTCGTGAGTTCAAATCTCACCTCCGAGTCAAAGGGTACGGCCTAAGTACCTTCAGGATTTGGCCTCCTGTAAATGGTTAGGTTGCATTTTCGCCAGATGTGTTGCAAGAAGAACACCTGACATTAGATGGTGGCTCATTGTGTGTTCCCGCCCTAACATGGAACACTCCAAGAACTACCTCCGCTGGGGCCTGTTTGATATCAAATTGGCTAGAGGGACTAGAGACGTGTCAGTAGGTGTTTACACTGAAGCCCACTAAGTACTAGGCGCCATAGTGATTTCTTTGGTCTACAGGAGGTGTGTCAACATGGTTCCTTGGCGCGGCCCTTTCATGTTGTCTTTGCCCATATAGCTCAGTTGGTTCAGAGCATCACCCTTACAAGGTGGGGGTCACAGGTTCGAATCCTGTTGTGGGCACTAAAGTCCTCCTTTAAATGCATAGAAAAGGCTAAGACCCTGGGAGTTAAGCCTCTCCCAAACTGCCGATGTGGTGGAACTGGTAGACACCCTTGCCTTAAATTTTTGTAGCAATTAGAAGACATAAAAGTAGTTAAAAACTTGTGTATTCCAAAAACTATTCGTATATTTGCATAAAATTCAATTTTATGGCAAGTAAACGATATAGTAAAGAACAATTCATCGAAGCTGTAAAAACTTCATTCTCCTATTCAGAGGTATGTAGACAGCTAGGAATCAGTCCAAAAGGGGGAAACCTTTCTTCAGTAAAAAAGAAGATTTTGGATTGGGGACTAGATATGTCTCATTTCACTGGAGCTAGGTGGAATAAAGGAAAAACAGCTGCTGACCACCCTTCTATAAAGAAGAAGGCCATACATGAAATTCTAATAGAGAATTCTGGATGGCATTCACATCAAATAAAATTAAGACTCTTTAGAGAAGGGATTAAGCAAAAGGTATGTGAAAGATGTGGAAATACTCAGTGGGAAGGTCAGCCTATCCCCCTAGAATTACACCATCTTAATGGAGTACACAATGATAATAGACTAGAGAACCTTCAAATACTCTGTCCTAATTGTCATGCTTTGACTGAGAATTATTCAGGGAAGTCTTCACAGGTACTGAGTGCTCAGGACGAAAGTCCTGAAGTAGAACTGGGCTAATTCGGTGAAGGTCACAGCCTTCAAATGTGAATAACGCCGAGCTAAATGAGGCTAGTAGGAGCAATCTTACTGGCCTCTAAATGTGTAGAGACTATACACCCAGAACCTAAACCCTAGTGGCATGGTTAAGACATAGTCCACGCAGCTACAGCGTGAGGAGCAAGTGGGAGTAATCCCGTGCAGGTTCGAGTCCTGTCATCGGCACTAATTAAATAGTAACTATTAAATTTAAAACATATGTGTTTTGTAATAGAAAAAGGTCAGGAAAATCCTTATATTGCACCTAAAGATATTAGGTGTTACAAGGTAATGACAAGAGAAGCTGGGCATTTCAGGTCACGGTTTCAATACTTCCGCTATGAGAGGGGAGTAGTCTACAGAAGACCATTTCAAATTAAACTTAGTAAGCCTAGACATTCTGGAGATATAATCAATGTAGGGTATCACTCTTATAGGAGTAAAAAGTATGCCAAGCGATATTGTAGTCCTCCACGTGATGTAGTAGTGCGTTGTGTCATCCCAAAAGGTACTCTCTTCTTCAAGAGTAAGCTAGAGTATGTAAGTAATGGTATCAAAGTAGAAAACATAGTACACTAATGCAACAGATTAAGGTAGGAGAGATTCAAGGCTATGACGTGCTCTACCTCCCTGAAAGAGATTGTGTATTCTGTAAGAACACAGTATTACCACTCTCTAAAGTCATAGAAACACTCCAGAGTCCCTACGATAGAGTAGAGATTCCTGGCAAAAACATGGTAGTTCTACTGTCAGACTTTCAAGTAGAGTTTGGCTGTTTATGTACTACGAGAGAAAACATTAAGTCCATTCATAAACAAATCAAACAATTATCAAGATGAATCCTAGTCAACAACCAAAAGGTGTATCTAGTGCCATCAAGGAACGTACTAGAACTTTTGAAGATGAGCAGAAACAGAAAATCATTGCCGTGTGTCAAAGCGACATGAAGTATGCTGATGCTCTCGCCTACATTGAAAATGAGATTGAGCAATCCAAGAAGATGTCCAACTTCCGCTATCAAATCAAGTGCTGGAAGTCGGATGGTGCCTATCAGCTCAACAGAGCTATCACCGAAATCTTTGGAGTTGCCAAGGCTGCTGCCAATCAACAGCCCAGTGGTGGTGAGTCTCCGATTGAGACTCTGGACATTGTGCTTGCTGATGGCACTCGCACCAAAGTTCCTTATGGTACTATCACCATGAATGAACTGGGTGAGGACAGCCAGATTGTCATCTCCTATGACACCAAGAAGCATGTCCTTGATGTGAAGGGTACTTGCATGTACAAGTTCCAGTCACTCATTGATGACATTATCGCTCGCACCAAGCTCCTCCTGTCCACTGACAGTATCTACAAGAATCAGGTTCTTGAGATTACTGACATCAATGAGCCTCAGATTATGCATCTTGAGGGCATTGAGGACCAGCTCATGGTGCTGTCCAGAAAGACCGAGTTCGAGCTCCAGCCTCTGCGCTCCAGAATCCTGCACCCAGAGAAGTGCATTGCCAAGGGTATCCCCCTGAAGTATGGCACTCTTCTTGAGGGTAAGTATGGCACTGGTAAGACCCTGTTGGCATTCAAACTTGCCATGGATGCCGTCAAGAACAACTGGGCCTTCATCTATCTGAAGAACCCCAAAGAGCTGGCTGAGACTCTGCGTATGTGCAAGGTCATTGACAAGTCTGGCCATGGTGTGGTAGTCTTCGTGGAAGACATTGACCAAGTCACCAGAGGTGAGAGAGATGCCCAGCTTCAGGACATCCTCAATACCCTTGATGGTGGTGACACCAAGGACCTGAATGTCATCACTCTCTTCACCACTAACCACATTGAGCTCATTGAGCCTACCTTCCTGAGAGGTAAGAGAATTGGCTCCATCATCACGATGGATTGCCTTGATGCTGAGACCGCTGAGAAGTTCATCAAAGCATCCTTCACTCCTGAGGAAGGCTATGAGCTGGAAGGTGACTTCACTGAGGTGTATGACTACATCGCCAAGGCTGACATTGCTCCTGCCTTCATGGCAGAGATTGTGGAAGCTACCAAGTCCAAGCTCATCTTCGCAGAGAGCAACAAGGTCACCCCGTTCCACATCAAAACCAGTGTGGAGTCCTATCAGCGCCAAGTCCAGCTTGCCCAGAAGAAGGACATGTCTGAGACTGTGGAAGACCGTCTGGTCAAATCCCTGAAGGAAGTGCTCGGTGTCAAGGAACTTGGCAAGGTTGAGCCTATGCTTCAGATGATGGAGCATACTTGGGAAGAGGACCGCAAGGACTACGGTTACAAAGAATAAAACCCGACATCTAATACTGCCCTATGAAGAAAACAGTCAATTTCCTGAGGGGGGGGCAGACCCCTCCTCTAGATTAAGAAGAATCAAGTCTACCTTCACCAAGGCTTATACTGAAGCCAAGCAGCTTTCCAAGGATATTGCTGAGAATATCAAGGAGCAAAAAGCTAAGATTCAGAACATTGAGTCTGACATCAAACAGCTAGCTGCTGTTAAGGAAGAGAATGACAGGTTCATGACCAACATTGAAACGTTAATCAAATGAAAAGATTCGTTCAAATCAGTGCATGGGTCTTGATGACTTTGCTAATCATATCCCTCATCTGTGCGTGCCTCAATGAGCCTAACACCATAGTGGCCATAGTAGGCTTTATCTTCGCAGTAGTGTGGATTGTAGTGAGCGTCAAGACAAAGTGTTTCACATACATGCCGTTTCACAGAATTCCAAAGTAACATCAAAATCAACAACAATGAAAAAGTTTCTAACATTCGCACTGCTTGCATTAGCAGCCTGCATGACCATGACGTCATGTGTAACCAAAGTAGACCCTGCCGCTGAGGGTATCAAAGTCAAACTGGTCGGTACTGACCGTGGAATTGATGATGTCACCCTAGTCTCTGGCTGGGTGTGGTACAATCCTTTCACCGAGGAAATCTATGAGTACCCCAATTATGTCCAGACTGTGGACTATGAGGAGTTTGTACTCAATTCCAAAGATGGCTCCCAGTTCACCGTTGACCCAACCATTCTCATCCAACTTGAGAAAGGCGAAGGCCCTGTGGTGTTTAGGAAGTATCGAAAACAGCTGAATGATGTGCTGCTCAGTACTATCTACACATACGTCAAGGATGCTTACCGCATTGAGCTGAACAAGTATACTGCTGATGAGCTTATCAGTAACAGAAACAAGTTTGAATCTGATGTACAAGCTCACCTCGATACCGTACTTGCAACAGAGCATTTCCGCCTGAGTCAGGTCACCTCTGGATTACAATATCCTCAGAGCCTTGTTGAAGCTATCAACATGAAGAACAAGGTTGTCCAGGATAAGCAGAGAGCAGACAATGAGGTCATGCTGGCCAAAGCACAGGCAGAGAAACTGCTAGTGTCAGCCCGTGCAGAAGCAGAAGCCAACCGCCTCAGAACTACAGCATTAACCCCCGCTGTGCTTGAACAGATGTGGATTGACAAGTGGGATGGTAAGCTGCCTGTCTATGGCCAAGTACCAACCATGTTCAAAGACATTTCCAAGTAACTATGTTCTGGGTAATATCAGCACTCATTATACTGGCTGTAGTCCTCCTCACTCTATGTAATCTCTATGAGAGAGAAGGCAGCTGGCGTAATCCTGAGTGGAAGAAGATGACAATGCCGATGTGGGCATGGATACTTATTGTCCTAGGCTGTCTCATCCCCCTACTCAATTTCTGTGGATTCATAGTACTAATTGTATTCTTAATCTCAGAGATTGCAGGTGATGATGATTATCAGCTCAGAGGCCCAATCGGCAAACTCATAGCTTGGTTGACCAAGGAAGTTTAACAAAGTAAAACAGGGGGGGGGGAGCTGGAAGCTCAACTCCTCCCTAAATTTTTATCATTATGGCTGAATCAGACCAAAAAGATTACTGGGGCTATATAGGAATAGTCTTTGGAGCCCTATTTGTCCTAGTATTTATATTAACTGATATGTGGCACGCTGACAGACTTGCTGCCCTAGAAGAAAGCAAGGAACTTAGCTCTATAGAAGTTAAACTGGAGCAGCCAGAGTTTCTGCTTAAGGACCCCAAGGAAGGGCTTATGGAAGCACTCAAATACTATGGAATCCCAGAGCCAGAAATTGTATATTCGCAAGCCTACTTAGAGACAGGCAATTTCAACAAGTATAACCAAAATGTTAACAATAACAATATCTTTGGTTTCTATAATAGTAGGATGGGCAGATATATGATATTTGACCACTGGGTGGGTAGTGTAGAGTGCTACAAGAAGTGCTTCTCTGACAGATATACTGATACTACTGAGGATTATTACCACTTCCTAAGTAGAGTCGGATATGTTGAGGACCCCGACTACAACAAGAAAGTCAGGCAGATTCGCAAACAACTTTTTGAACATGACTAGAGAGGAAATACAGCAAGAAGTTCTTGCATTAAACAGCAACTCTATCCTAGTTGAGGCAGCTACAGGTGTTGGGAAAAGCCTCATTTCGATGTTGAAGATAGAGCAAGCAGCTCCAGATGGAAGAATTCTTGTTGTGATTCCTA
>Ga0265298_10010825_pt1 | contig 10732 bp, 18 predicted proteins | sample AusTroGonzalo_MG_3_FD_193486 | JGI IMG/M metagenome (GOLD analysis project Ga0265298, IMG submission 193486) | Bovine rumen microbial communities from tropical cattle in Woodstock, Queensland, Australia - Gonzalo_01 | ecosystem: Host-associated > Mammals > Digestive system > Stomach > Rumen ...
GCATAGATGAACTATTTGTTTCAAAAACATTTTGTCTAATATTAATCATTTGGTAAGCCTCCAGTTTCTTTGTGTAAAATGCCGCCTTCATAGCTTTCTTTTAAATATTTCTTGTTATCTTTATACCAGTGAATAAATCTCGCTTCTCCGTATTCTTTAAGATTCCAAATAAGCTTTTCAACTAGGTATTCAGACTCCTGGTTCATAATACGTCTGCCTTTGCATTTAGTTGCCCAATAAGTCCACACGTTCTCCGGAGACCATACTTTTGGGTTATATGCCTTTGAGGCACCAACCATGTCACAGAATGACTCTATGACGTATTTATAAGGCATCTTGATAGGAATGATTTTACCTAATTCGTCTTCATCCCACCAGTATTGAAAATGATGTTTATTTTTATGGTAATGATGAATCCAACTTGGGCTATATCCAATGGCTTCGCGACAGGATTGGTGCGGACTTTTCTTTCCATCCCAATACTTGCACATTTTTAGCTCTGGAATAGAATATTTAGAAAGATCGTGCAATAAACCCTGCCAGAATAATCCCATTTTCCAGCACATTTTTCTAACATATTTTCTATGGTTATGAACAGTTTTTAAATGCTTAAATAATTTTCCCATCGTTAATTACCATACGTGCGTAAAGCTAATAAATTTAATATCTTTGGCCTCAACATTCGGAAGCCCTAATTTATTAACCGCCTCAGACAATGCAGTGATAGCTCTTTCAGTTGTTTCTTTGAACTCTGTTAAGCTTAACTCAATACCATTATTATCTTCTAAGGGGTCATGATTATCAATTATGTATAAGAGGTAAATATAGTTACCGCACATACCATCTACAATCAATTCAATATTGTCGTCAGAGAAGTCAATATCATAATAATCTTCATGATTTCTTTCAATTGCTTCGATAACATCGTCATAAGTATCGCCATCGGCTAACTTGAAGCCAAAGCCTGTATAAGAGTTATAGTCTAATCCCATAAGTTACCTCAAAAATTTCTTATTATATTATACAACTTAATAAAAAAAATAAGCTAATGCGTTAGCTTATTTTTCCTTATTATCTAAACCAATTGTAGTAGTTGTAACAGTAAATTTGGTATTGCCATCACAAGTACAATACGGCTGCATTTTTGGACACCAAGTGCACGGAGTATCGCCTACGATTAGTTTACCGTCTTTAGCTGGCTTATTTGGACAAGTCTCACAATCTGGCCATTGGCTATGATTCCATAATACAGGCGGATTTTGATAGTCTACATAAAACATTTTATCTTTAGTTTCTTTGCCACCTGTCTTATCAACATCTGGGGCTGTCCAAATAATGTTTTTTTCTGCTTTGTATTCATTATGTGCAAGCCATTCACCACAATCTGGACATTTTACTCTCTTTAAGCCTGGTAAATAGTCTGGGGTCAAATCCTCATATTCATACTCAAACTCGCATCCGCAAACAGGACAAGTTATTTTAAATGTTTTTTCACCATGTTTAATTACTTTAATCGCCATCTTTATTCTCCTCTATAATTAAGTCATCCTCAGTTTCTTCATAATAGCCCGTAACATCAGCTACTATATGATGAAAATCAACTACATTAATATTGACAGACGTAACCCTAAAGCTGTCGTACCACTCGCCTAAGAGTTCTTCTTCTGCTCTTTTAAGATAGTCTGTATTTAATTCGTCGTAGTCATCTCTGCCGAACATACAGTCCATAACGCCGTCAGACCATACTGTTCTATTGTTAATTCTTAATTCTACAATGCCAAGCTCACAGAGTTTTGGCCAAAGATCTTTAATAGTCACTTCAGATGTATTCATACTATATTATACGTTATTTTAATTAGAATAATAAAAGCCAAGTTTATAAACTTGGCTTTATAAAATAACTAATATCTCATTACCACTTAATTATTAGTTCATCAGTGTCGGTCTTACGTTCAACGTTATAGCCTAAACTGACTAGCTCTTCTGAAATTGCAGCAATTTGCGCTTCGGCAACTCCCCAAATGCAATATCCAAAACCAGTTCTACCCTCTTTAGCTTCTTCTTGAATAAATTTGGCGATGTGGTTTCTAACAGCTGCTGTAGATTCTGCTAAAGTCCTAGCCTCATTTGCTGTGATAAGCTTTTTGCTATTAGCTATCTTCAGCTCTCGATCTTTTTGGTATTGTTTAATTTTGTCGTCTTTCAGCCTTATAAGCTTTTCTTCTGCCTCTTTTTTAGCAATTTCCAAATTTTTGATTTCATCCAAAGTGTCTAAAATTTGTTTTTCATTTTCCATATCTTATTCTCCTTGCGCTTTCGGGCTATGATGCTATGGACCATCACGCGAACCCGTCATTATATTATACAATATAAAAAATGAAGGCTAGTATCAGCCCTCATTTACCATTAATCAAACCTTTACCTTAGTTAATATATCATCGCCTGGGTTTGGCGTGTCCGTTCAGTTATATTCAAATTTATTAAGCTGTTTATAAAGCTGCTTTGAATAGTCATCTTTAAGTTTAGCTAAAAGATAGAGGCCGACTTTTTTGCAGTCATATCACCTCATGTGATAATAGGCTTCTTCATAATCACGATATGAATAAAGCAAGTCCATAATAAAAATCCTACCAATAAATTTAGCACTTTGTAGGACATTTTAGTGACGGTTTTGACAAATAAAAAAGAGGAATAAATCCTCTAATTTAATATTCGATAATTGAATTTCTTAACCATTAATCCGGTCTGTTTTTCAAGCGCCTCTTTAATCCACTTATCAGTATCTTCAAACCTCTCTAGCCAATTATCTGGAAGCTCGATGTCTAAGACAATATCTTCTGGGGCGGTCGCTGCATTATAGGTTTCAGCATAATGCTTGCCATAAAAATCTTGGTACTGTTGATTTGTCCAATTGGCTAATGCAGTTGGGCCGCAGACACTGATAACTGAATCTTTTGTGTCATAGTAAATTTTATAACATTGAACTTTAGGCATTGTTTGGTATTCCCCCTAACATGATAGGTTTGCCGCTTTTTAATGATTTTGGCAAATCTAACACTCTTTGGTTTCTTGACCCACGCCATCTATTAGCGTCAGAGATGTCTCTTTCTGCAAGAACAAATGGGCCAACCACCAATACATCTATATAGCTAAGCAGTAAGTCTGTTACCTCACAGTGTTTCTTGCCACCAGCCAGTAAATCAATAAATTCATATCCAGTATAGCACCAAATGTCTTTGTTTGAATAAGCTTCCTTAAAAGCTTTTACTAAATCAACAAGCACAATATGATTTTCTTCTTCAAACGGCTCACCACCGGCAATAGTTAAGCCTTTTATATAATTTTCTTTGCAAAAGCCTAATATTTCGTTTAAAATTGCCGTATCAAATTTTTTTCCAGATTTAAAATCTCACGATTCTGGATTATGACATCCTGGGCAATGATTTCTACAACCACTTACATAAAACGACACCCTAACGCCTGGGCCATCACCTATGCTATCTTTGTATATCGCTAGGTAATTCATCTAATTTTTCTGCTCCAACTTGTAGCCAATGAATAGCTACTGCTCCAAGTGAATTTCCAACAACAGCTAATCCTAGATATCCAAAAGCCTTCCAGGATAGCTCGCTTGCGCCTAAATAGAATGCATCAGCAACACAGTGCTCTGTGCCGCTTAAAATAAACGCCATTACACAAATAATAACCGGAATAACATTTTTTGTTCGTCTATATAATTCTACTGCCAAGTAAATTAACACGCCGCAACCAAAACCATGGAATAGCATTTCGTACCATTCTTTAGAAAGTCTGCTAATAAACGGTCCACCACTAGCAACCAGCTCAGGATTGATGCCACGATATAATAGCCCAATCAAAAAAGCCACTAATAAATTATAAACTAATGATGCGCAAGCTAATCCAAATTTTTGCTTTGAATCAATATAGCCGACGCGGCCTGTAAATAAGTTAGCCCCAAAGACTAATACTGCTATAAGCCCAATAGAGAATAAAAATGAACCAACGATTTTAGCAATATTTAGGTCTGTAATTAAACTGCAGCAAGATAAATAAGTACCACCAGCTAATGCAATTAATACACCTGCCAGTAATGACTTAAAAATAAACTGCGTTTGCCACCTATAAATAAAGTTTTTCATTATATATGTTTCACCCTATCCTCTACTTCTTTTTGCTTGCCGTAATTAAAGGCAGTTTTATAGTTGCCGGTTAAATATCCAGTAACTCTTCTTAATTGTTGTATATGGCCACTTCCGCATTCTGGGCAATGGTCATTAAATTCTCCAGTATAACCACAATCTAGGCAAGTATCATTTGGAATGTTGACTGCAAAATATGGAATATCATGATCCATAGCATAATCAACTAAAGTTTCTAATGCTTCAAGATTTCCAGTAGCAGCAGAACTTAATTCAACGTAAGTAATGCATCCGGCATTTGAATAGCCAGTTAATTGCGATTCAATATCAATTTTCTCAAAAGCAGTAACATTTTCCCAAACAGGAACATGAATGCTATTTGTGAAATAATCTCTATCAGAAACATGTGGAATTACGCCATATTGCTTTTTGAATTTGCTCATGGCGGTATAGCATAAGTTTTCAGCTGGAGTATAATAAACGCCAAAGTTAAGTTTCATTTCTTTCTTAAATTCAGCACATCTGTCTTTAAATAATTGTTCAATTCTCTTGGCTAATTCCATGCCTTCTGGAGTGCATTGATTTTTGCCAATCAGAAGCTCCAAGGTCTCAGCCATAGCAATTTGACCTATGACAAGAGTTCCGTGCTTTAGAGCGCTTCTTACGCCCTCTTCTGGCTTATATCCAAGCATAGTTCCGTTCTTATACATGAACTTAGCAGCATCAGCGCATTGAGAGCACATATACTCATATCTTTCGACAAGCATGTCTCTTGCTTCATGAATTTTAACATCGAGTAATTCCATGAATTTTTCCACGTCTCTGCCGGCCTCCATGGCTAATGTAGGCATAATAATCGTAACAGGGCAGATGTTGCCACGACCATCTTTTGTTTGTGGATTTGTGCCCGGCTCTGCATTAATATCTGGGCCATTAACTGTTCTACAACCCATTGTTGAGAAATAAGTCTTTGGGTCATTAATATCATATCCAGCAGCATTACTCCAGTCTACATTGGCATAGTTTGGATATAGACGTTTGGCAGTTGATTTAAGAGCTAATTGATATAAATCATAGTTTGGAGAACCCTTATCGTTAACGCCCCTCATCTTTTGGAAAATGCCACAAGGGAAGATTGGTGTTCTATGTAATTTGCCTACGCCTTTTAAGCTTCCTTCTAATAAGGCTCTCGTAACCATTCGACCTTCTTCAGATGTGCATGTTCCATAGTTAATAGAAGTAAATGGAAGTTGGTTGCCACTTCTCGACTGAAGAGTATTGAGGTTATGATACATGCCCTCCACAGCTTGCATAAGCTCTCTACGGGTCTCAAATAAAGCTTTCTTATATAAATGCTTATCTAATGATTCATTGCCGATATAAAAGTCTTCTGCAGTCAAATTCCACTGCTTTAAATATTCCTGTTTATGCTCAGAAACCCAGTCATCTAATTCTTCATCTGAAAGGCTTGCTAAATCTAAGTCATAAAACTCCTCAGTACCTTTTAAATACTCGAAAATATAATGTTTTAAGAATGATTTACGAACATATGGAACCATTGTCCAGTCTAAGTGCGTAGCAGAAACGCCACCGAATTGCTGCAAGCTTTGTAATTGGAAAATAACCGCAACTAATTGAAAAGCTGTATTAATGGAAGCAGCTGGACGAACATCTGTTTGTCTAGTATTGAAACCTTCTGCTAAAAGCTTATCAAATGGAATACTTAAACAGTTATGCATGCCTAAGACATAGGCGTCTAGGTCATGAATATAAATCTCATTATTTAAGTGGTTATTACGGGATTTTTCAGACATACAATAGTCTAAGGCATATTGCTTGGCAATTTCATTGGAAGCTTCGCCTTTACGACCACCAAAGCTCATTTCATCGACATTAGCGTTTTGATTATCAATCTTAAGGCCTAAGAATTTTTCGCCAACCTCTCTAATGAGTTTAGACTTGCTTTGTCTAATTCTAGTTCTTTTATCTCTATATAAAATATATGCTTTTGCAGTTTTGCTGAATTTACTTTTTAATAAGGTATCCTCTACAATATCTTGAATGTCTTCAACCTTTAAATCACCAGAAGCACGTTTGCACTTGTTAATAACAATTTCAACAACACGGTCAATGTCGGCTTCAGTCATTTCTTCTGACCTAGAGTTTGCACCGACAATAGCTTTTCTAATTTTGAAGGCATCAAATGTTACCTTTTTTCCATCTCTTTTAATTACATCCATAAGAATAAAAAAATTGCTTCCTTTCTTTTAAATAATATACAATATTTGTGTGTATTAAATTTAGCCATTTTATAAAAATAAAACCCTACCATCAAAAGATGAAAGGGCGACTCAATCAATTAATTTAGCACAAAATTTAACCATTTATTTTTTTGAAAAAGGAGAAATAAATACCAACACCATCGATATATAAATAATATCGTTCTTGATTGTTAGTTTCGCTAATAACAAGCTGTCCTTTTTCTCTAAATTTATCTAAATATAAGGCACCAACTGGTTTATGATCTATATTTTGAAGCTCGATAATTGGAGGATTATCCTGTTCGGCATAAACAGTAAAAAGCTTTGTTAGACTATTATTTATTTCCATTAAAACCACTTCCAAGGCAATTTACGATAATCAACCAAATCTTCTTCGCGTCTATAAGCATTAAATAAAAAAGTATCTAATAAATGTCCGCTAAAAACATATGCACGATATTCACTAATCATATCTTTTGCAATAGCAATTTCATCTTTAAAATAATCGCGACAAGTTTCAAACTGCTTCATTGTAATTAATAAATTAAAATCCTGTGAGGCAGTTTCTATTTGCTTTAAATAAGCTCTTTGTACCTTTAAATATAATGAATTAAAAGAATTAATAATTGTTTTACAACCAGAAATGTAGCTTCTGGCTACAAGGTATTCTTGCCAACATTTTATAAACTCGAAATTGGCGTGCTTGCCAGATAAAGCTTTATTGAGAATTTCCTCGAAAAACTCATCTTGTTCAGTAAATTTTTCTTGACCTTCCACTACTTTTCGTCTCCAAAATAATCTTTTAACGTCTTAAATTCATGCTCTGTATAAGCTGCTTCGTCTACTGTGCCACCGGCATCTGTATATGTGGCTAGATAATCTTGATAAGTTTTTTCTTGTAAGATAAATCCAAGCTCGCCTGGCGCTTTTTTAATCAAACTAAAAATATAGGAATCAATATCAAAATCAACCTTTTCTTCTTTACCTTCATAACTATCTTTAAGAGCAGCGATTAACCCGTTGTCCTCTACGTAGTATAAAGCAGCGCCTTCTAATACATTGCCAATTAATTGGCCTAAACGCATATCTGGATATTTATGCCAAATAACTCCAATATCATGTAATATAGTATCAATTCTATTTGGGTCTCTCATAAGTATGTCTCCTATATTTTATTATACAATTAAATAATTAAAAAGGGCTTTAGCTCAAGCCCTAATTATTAAATATGTTCTACAAGGTATGTTCGTTGAACTGGGCTAATCAGCTCGTATTTAACCGGAGCTTTTGCATATGGCAGATAATCTGGAGAACCGATTTCACCACGTTCTACAATATGATGGTATGTCGCGCTATTTTTATCGTCAAGATTTTCTTTTGTAAAAATATAATCATCAACTTGTTTAATGCTTACTGGTGTTTCAGTTAAAAGCTTCTTTTCTTCACCGATTAGCTCATAAACATTGTATCTTGGTTCATTGTCTTTTGCTAGGTTGTTCTCAAATCTATCCCAACAATAAGGTAAATAATTTGCGTCTCCGTGGGCATGAATCCACTCCATGCACCAATTTACAAAATTAATGGCCTCTTTTCTATTGCCAAGCTCATCATCATAGCCATCACAGAAATTCCAGGTTAATTGATCAGTGATACACTCTTCACAAATTTGTTTTAAAGTATAAAGAGCATATTCATTATCTATCTCATACATTCTATCAATCAATCTCTTGGTTCTTGTATAAGCACAACCGGGCATTAAATGATTATTACGGCTATAGCCATAACGTAAATCACCAATTAATAATTGATAAACATCCTTTAAGCTTAATTCCATTGTCTTAGTTACGTCCATAATTTCATTATTATCCTTCAATAATATTATACGACTAACTTACATTAAACTAACAGTAATATAGCCTATTTCACCGTTACCTCCGCCAGTGCCGTTGCCATGAACCGTTGCGGGCTCAGCAGAATTGCCTACGCCGCCTCTTCCATAGCCAGCCATTGCTCTACTATTTTCAGTTCTTTGACTTAATACAGACGCGCCTCCGCCTCCGCCGCCAGATAAATAATCACCGCTACCAGAAAAATTTTCATTGCCGCCGCCACCAGAGGTGTAAGATGTTGTCCAAGGTGATCCTTCTCTAAGAACGGCTTGTTCAGAATTTAAAACAGGAATTGATATCTTATCGCTAGAACTATAGGACCCGCCTCTATCGGCATGCTTAGCTCCATAAGGAATACCGAAAGCATAGCCACTAAACGTACCACCATTGCCGCCTGGTTTTCCATCAAAAACTGCTAATATAGTAACTCATGGCGTACTGCTAGTATTAGTTGAAACAGTGCCACCAGCACCGCCATAACCGCGGCCCTCGCTTTCATCTATTGGGCCATTATCAGACCCACCTCCTCCTTTGCCTCCACCAGCAATAAGAATATCTGTTTCATTATAAATAAACTTAGAATCGCCGCCGTCGCCGCCACTAGCGCCACGGCCAGTGCATACATGGTCCTCTGCTGGTCCACCCATAGCACCACCACTGCCCTTTATTATTGTGCAGGTTACATTAGGAATAGCTTTTAAATAAATATAGGCTAGGATAAAAGCTCCACCGCCTCCTCCGCCGGAGCCACGACAACCAGCGAAAGCGCCAAGGTTAAGAGCTGAGGCTTCTCCGCCTCCACCACCAGCACCCTGCAATACTAGAAAAAATCCATCTGTTTTGTTGACACCAAGCATAGATCATGATGTGCCATCTGTTGACCTCATGCAATAACCATTAGAAGAATCATATTTAACGTACATGGTACTGCTACTTCAGGAAGAGTATCCTAGTGCAAGATAATGGTCTCCAGATGTATATACAGTATTTGGTATAGGACAAGACCCTTTTGTGACAAAAGGCAAATTAGAATCATTATGTTTATAGCCTAAGTCTACTAATGTTCCACCCCAGCCATATATACCAGGACTCTTAGAGCCGTCTACAAATAAATAGGCATGCGCCTGGGATGTGGTAATGTTATCGTCACCATAGCCTTTTTGTCGTATATCAAAAAGCAATGAGTATTTTAAATTTTTATGTGAAGTTGCCGCTAAGTCTCCTATTGATGTCTTACTACTGCTAAAAGTATAGCTAGATGCAGATCTTTTATCTGGAGGTTGGTCTGGATATTCTACAGTTACCCTAAAACCAGTAATTAAAGGGTCTCCACCATGTTTTCTATTTATATAAACTGAAAAAGAAGCCTTTGCAGCAACATAGTCTATTCGAGTAATAGTTGTGGAGGCGTCCATAGCACCATTTGTATATAGTGCAGTAGCAGAACTACCTGTAATCGGATAAGTTAAGGCGCTACTTAGCCCAGAAATATAGACGTCATTAAAAGTATAAGTCTGGCCCTCACTTGCAACTACTTGCTCAGATGATGCGAGACTGCCATCATATGAAGATCTTGCCATATACAATCTACTCCTTTCTGCATAATTATATTATTTTAATACCAAATTTCTAAATAGGATGAGCCACCAGCGGAACCGCCTTTTGTATGTGTCGCTCCACCGCCTCCGGCGCCATCGGTCGCATTGGTCGTATTTTCACTAGTGCTGCCATCTCTGCCATTGGCGAAAAATGATGCACCACCGCCACCAGCAGTATTATCACCAGACCCTACTGCTACGCCGCCGCTATGTGAATAAGTTTGTATGTTTTTGCCGGACTTGTAACCGTCATTTTTAGTTAAATATGCCGATTCATTTTCCACGGAGCTTCCATTGGCATGTCAATGGCCAGCTCTGCCAGATTGTGCAAAACGCAACCATCCAATTGTCTTATTGTCTACGACATATGTACCATTAGTAAATTGTCCTGGATCGCCTTGACCGTCAGCATAGCCTTTGCCGCCACCCAAAGTAAGCATTGTCGTAGTAGTTCAGCTATCACCTGACCTTTTTAGATAGTCTATTGTAGATGAATCGGCATTGCCAGCGGTTCCGTTTCATGCACCATAATTACCTCTGTCGCCCATAGAAATTTGAAACTGTCTTCAGGTACCTGATTCTTCTGTATTTAATACTATGATACCCATTGCTCCTGAGCCGCCACCACCTCTGGCACCGCCAGATCCGCCGCCGCCTGCAGCCTGCACGACAACAACCAGTCTATCTGGCAATACACCATCTCTAAAAAAGCTGGTACCAAATTCAAACATATATGTTCTATCATAGTTGGCATCAACTAAATCATGTTCCGTTAAGTAAACTTTTAAAACGTTACCATCTCTATAAATATTAACATATTTAGT
>Ga0265298_10010826_pt1 | contig 10731 bp, 9 predicted proteins | sample AusTroGonzalo_MG_3_FD_193486 | JGI IMG/M metagenome (GOLD analysis project Ga0265298, IMG submission 193486) | Bovine rumen microbial communities from tropical cattle in Woodstock, Queensland, Australia - Gonzalo_01 | ecosystem: Host-associated > Mammals > Digestive system > Stomach > Rumen ...
CGTCGTGGTCGAAGACGGTAATAGTAGCTTCAAGCGGCTCGCCAGTGATAGAATCAGTCACGACACCGTGAACACCATATAGGCATTGGTTCATGTAGAGGAACAGCGATGCCTTGTTGTAGTTCCAGAAGTTGGGCAGTTGGTTGGCGTTGGGCAACTTGTCGTTGGAGCATTCAATGGTCAGCTCTCTGCATTGGGCATAACCGTTCATGTAGTCTTGGCGGCCTCCGCCAATCATATACCATTGGGCACCATTTGTGATTCCGCTGTTGTATTGTGTCATATAATTTGAATTGACAGTGTGGCATTTGTCAGCGTATTCGTGGCTGATGAGTTGGTACCAAGCATCATCGGCATGGAGGGTATAAGTGTTGTCCCATGGGTAGTTCATCACCTCGGCGCCACCGTGGTAGTTGGCACCCATCACGAAGGGGATTTCAGCGGCAAAGTCCATGAACCATTGGGTTTCGGTCTGGTATTCATGGCCATCGGGGTGTGGACCACCATGAGGGTCAGCGTAGTTGCGGTTCATGTCAATGCCGTTGGCGTTCTCTCTTCTGGCACCGTTGACGGTGTTGTTGCCGCCGTGATAGGTGCCGTCGGGGTTGGTATTAGGTGCGATGTAAAGGTCGATGTTGTTCATCACGGTCTGCACTTCAGGCTCATTCGGGTTTTCAAGCAGATAATCGATGAGGCGGAGCATCAAAATCCAGCCCGTGGTCTCGTCGCCATGGATGGTGCTGGTGTAGAGGAACTTCGGCTTGCCGTCGGCTGTTCCGTTGTTAAGGTGGGCAATCATGATTTTGCGACCGCTGGGCAGAGTACCGAGGGTGATGATTTCGCACTTGTCGGGGTGGTCGGTGGCAAATTGGAACATCATGTTCTCGTAGGCGCTATAGGTGGGATAGCTGTCCCAATCGTATTCGGCGCGATTGCTGCCATCCCACATGGCCACTATCTCGCGCAGCGAAGGCGGTGTCAGAAGAGTGACTTCGTATCCGAACTTCTGGAATCTGGCGAAGTCTTCATTGTTGGCGTAAGCGGTCACCACATCGCTGTCGACGCGGTCCACTGAGATGGCGTGGGCAATGGCATTGAGGTCGTCGTTGCCATTCAGATTGAAAGTAAAATAGTACTCATTGCGGTCTTGCATGAGCTGCTGCAATTCTTGCTGGCTCTTTTGGGCAAAAATGTTGCTGCTAAGGACGACAGCGAGCATGAGGATAAAATAGCGTAAAGTCTTCATTGTATTTTTTAATCATTTGTCTTTCAATTGTTTCCATTCTTCAAGTATGTCAGCCTCTACTTTCTCGTTCACAGTCACTAAAGGCAGGCGCAGCACATTCTCGCACAAGCCCATGTGGCTCATCAGACACTTGATGCCGGCCGGGTTGCCATCGGCGAAGATAAGTTGGTTCATGCGGAGCATGGCATAATGTAGGTTGAGGGCTTCGTCGGTGCGTCCTCCTTTCATGGCCTGCATCATGCGGCTGAAAGGTTTGGTGTAGGCATTGGCGGCCACCGAGATAACGCCTTGTGCGCCAAGAGCCATCAAGGGCTGGGTGATGCCGTCATCGCCCGAGAGCACGTCGAAGTCGGCGGGCTTGTCGCGCAAAATCTCCATGATTTGCTGCAAGTTGCCCGAGGCTTCCTTCACGGCGATGATATTGGGATGTTGAGCCAACTCCACGCAGGTGGCAGCTTGCAGGTTAACACCCACGCGACCAGGCACGTTATAGACCACGACGGGCACGGGACTGGCATCGGCGATGGCCTCAAAATGGGCTCTCATACCGCGCTGGTTGGGCTTGTTGTAATAAGGAACGACACTCAATATACCTTGAATGCCAGTGAAATCCTGCGCTTTAATGGCCTCAATGACAGCCTGCGTGTTGTTGCCACCCATGCCGAGTAAAACGGGCAGACGATTATCGTTGGACTTCAGGATGGTGTTAACCACGAGTTTTTTCTCTTCCGCGTTGAGTGTGGGTGCTTCGGATGTGGTCCCAAGGGCCACCAAGAAATCGGCACCATTGTCAATGACATGGTTGACGATTTTTATAAGGGCTTCTGTGTCAACAGATTGGTCTTGCTTGAATGGCGTTATTAAGGCAACGCCAGTACTTTTGAATATGTTGTTTTTCATAGTGTTATTGTTCTAAGGGTTCCCGAACACGTCGAAGGGTCTGGATTATTGTGTTCCCGCCAAAGCCTTCAGATAATTATGCAGCACATGGACATTTGAAACCGGGTCGGTGGCACGCGGGTTCTGAATAATCAGGTCATATATCTTAGCGTTCTTGCTCTCGTGGAAACAGATTCTGAAGTCCGTCTTGGGCAGGGTGCAGAGGTAGTCGCTGATTTCGGCGTTCTTGGCCGCCATGTTGATGAGCATGGTGCTGAAAGGCAGCTTCTTGATAAATTCGTGCTGGTCGGGTTTCAGCACACTCATAAAGCCGAAGTCTTTGGGCGTGATTTCGGTGTAGAGGTCGCTCTGCAGGATGGTGTCTGACATCTGGTTGCAAAGGATAATGACCCCGCAACGGTTGGCGCCAAACAGGCTCTTCGCGCTGTTCTCAATGTTCTTGACGATGCTCTTGTCGCTTTCGTCCAGTATGATTAAAATGGAGTTAACCCGCTGAAGATTAGGCATTTTTGTTACCGGTTTCTCAGCGAGGAATTGCTCCAAAGCACGTTTTAAGGCTCTATTTCTAAAGTAGGATGAAAAATTCATGCCGCAAATGTAGGGAAATTCTATGAAATAGGATGTCTTTTTGTGTAAAAATCGCTATTTTTGCACTGGAAATTTGCCGAGGCTTTTGGTGAATGTATGTTAATGATAAGAATATGATTGTCACTATATTAGGCAGTGGAACATCGCAAGGCGTACCTGTCATCGGGTGCACTTGTCCCGTGTGCCAGTCCAAGGATCCGCGCGACAAGCGACTGCGCACTTCCATCCTGATTCAGACGGAGCAAGTGACGGTGGCTGTGGACGCTGGTCCTGATTTCCGCCAGCAGATGCTGCGCGAAAATGTCACTAAGCTTGATGCCGTGCTTATTACCCACGAACATAAAGATCATATCGGCGGCCTCGACGACCTTCGCCCTTATATTTTCAGGCAGCAAAAGCCCATGACGCTGTATGTTGATGACACTGCATTGCCCGAGATTAAACGTGAGTATTCTTATGCCTTCGACGCACATCCTTATCCTGGGGCGCCTACCTACGACATCCACCGTCTTGATGAAACACCATTCGATATCGGTGACTTGCATTTCATCCCGATCAAACTGAAGCATTTCACCTTGACCTGCTATGCCTTCCGCATCGGCAATTTTGCCTATGTCACCGACTTGAGTGAGATTTCTGAAGAGGCGATAGAGAAGTTGCAAGGTGTTGAATATCTGATTATTGAGGCATTGCAAAAAAAGAAGCACTATTCTCATCTCACCTTGGATGAAGCGATTGAGATTTCAAGAAGGGTGGGGGCAAAGAAGACCTGGTTCACGCATTGCAGCCACAGCATGGGTCTCGCCGCTGACATCAACCGCGAGCTCCCCGAAGGCATGATGTTGGCTTATGATGGACTGAAAATACCAATAGATATGAAAAATGCTGAATGCGGAATGCTGAATGCGGAATAGGGCGAAGCCCAGCATCGCATCGCGACATTCAGCATTCATCATTCCTAATTCCGAATTAAAAATGAAAGCAACTTATTCCCAAAGACTGATCAAACTCGCCGACCTTAACCACCATCAGACTTTCTTCGCGGGTCGTTGCTCGGAGTGGTTCTTGGAGAGTTCCTATTTCGCTGTGGCGCAGTATGTTGACACCAAAGATACGGTGCTGCTCGTGCTTCACGGCATCGATTTCAAGTTCCCGATTTTCGCAGGCGACATCGTCACTTTCGAAAGCAAGGTGATTTCAGTGGGTCGCAGCACTTTAACGGTCTACACGAAGATGTACCGCAGCCGTGAGCCTGAAAAGGTCGCCGCCGACGGCTTCGCCACCTTCTCTTATTTGGACGAAAACCACCATTCTAAGCCGCATGGCATTACGCTGGAGCCTGAAACTGAGGAAGAACGTTTCTTGCAGCAGCAGGCTTTGGAGGTGATGGAAGACTCCAAACGTAGGGCAAAAGCAATGAACCAGAGGTCATAAGCAGGCATGTCATCCCAGCATTGGCATGTGGGTAAGCAAGGGATCTATGCTTGCGGTTTTATAGCTCCAGCTCCTTCGGATAGCAAATAAAATGTTTAACGACAGGCTGCGAAAGCACCGAAATGTTCAGTTGGTCGGAGGCCTCGCTAATGTCCTTCATAGTGCCGTCCTTGTATAAAATGTTGATAGCCGGCTTCTTGGGATGGTAGGCGTGGTTCGATGAAATGCCTTGTAGCAGCGCGTAGTCTGCCTCCTCATTAGTCCAACCGTAATATTTGGCAATCTTGTTACGAATGTCTTCGATATAATTCGGGTCAAATTCACCTTCGCGCATCTCGATTTTGAACAAATGTCTGTTTGTCAGCCTTCTGCAAAGCTCTGAGAGCACGCAATCCTCGTCATCACACCAGGCTTTTACGGCAGTCATCACATCATAGTCATCCAACTGACAGAACTTGTCCAAGACGGCATCGGGGTCATCGCTCTCAAAAGGATTTTGGTTTTTGAGGAAGAACGACAGGGCAGGGGTGGCGAACAAATCGCGCTCTCGGCTAAGCATCTTAGCTCGCTTCAGGATGTTGCGCAACATATACTCGGCACTCAGCACGGCCTTGTGCATATACACCTGCCAATACATGATGCGCCTGGCAACTAAGAAGCTCTCCACGGAATAGATGCCTTTGGCCTCAATAGCGAGTTCGTTGCCATTGCCAACGACTTCCATCATCTCCAACAAACGCTCGGCATTTACGCTACCTTCTGCGACCCCGGTGAAGAAGCTGTCACGTTTCAGGTAGTCGATGCGGTCTACGTCCAATTGACTGGATATGAGTTTAGTAAGAAATCCTTTTTCATATTCCCCTTTGAACATTTGAAGGGCTTTATCCAAGCGTCCGTGGTGGAGTTCGTTGAACTTCTGCATCACCATCAATGAAAGATCTTCGTGTGAGATGCCCTGCACGATGCTGTTTTCCAAGGTATGCGAGAATGGACCATGGCCGCTGTCATGGAGAAGGATGGCCACGGAGGCAGCCTCCAATTCCTCGTCGGTAATGTCATAGCCTTTGCCGCGCAGCAGCTGTATGGCGCGCCGCATGAGGTGCATAGTGCCGAGGCTGTGGGCGAAACGCGTGTGGTTGGCACCAGGGTACACCAAGTTAGTCATGCTGACTTGCTTGATGCGTCGAAGTCTCTGGAAATAGGGATGTTCGATGATGTCGAAATGCAGCTCGTCAGGGATGCTGACGAAGCCATAAATTGGGTCGTTGAAGATTTTCTTTTTATTGGAGGATGTGGCCATGAACTTCAAATTTTGCGGCAAAGGTAATGTTTTTTTTATTCATTTAAGCTTTTGAAGCCATAGATCCCATGCCATCGCACCACCCAACGTGGGGATGACATGGCTTCAAAGGCCGAAACTAACGAATTGTTACTTTTTTGCGCCGACTCCCATAGATTCCTTCTGATCCACTTGCCCAAGTCGGAATGACATGGGAGACTGGATTTACCTCTGGTTAAAACAGCTTTCAGAAAGCATGTCATTCCAACATAGGGCGGTGCGCTGGCGGGAATCTATGCTTTCTGAAAGCGTCCCAAAAAAGTTGAACCAAATAAAACAAAAACCCTATTTTTGCGTTACCTCCATATAAACACACAAACTATGGACAAAACGACAATCCTTTGGGCCGACGACGAGATAGATCTCCTGAAGCCCCATATCATGTTTTTGGAACAGAAAGGCTACGAGGTGGTGACGGCCAACAACGGCTCCGATGCCATCGACCTTGTGCGCCAACGCCATTTCGACATTGTATTTTTGGACGAGCAAATGCCCGGTATCTCTGGTATCGAGGCACTTGAAGTCATCAAGCGCGAATATCCCAACCTGCCCGTGGTGATGATTACCAAGAGCGAGGAGGAACGTATTATGGAAGATGCAATAGGTTCTAACATAGCGGATTACCTCATTAAACCCGTTAACCCAAACCAGATTCTGTTGTCGCTGAAACGAAACCTTGAGAACAAGAAACTCCGCGATGAGAAGTCGACGATGGGCTACCAGCAGGAGTTCCGCAAAATCAGCATGGATCTCAATAACAACCTGAACTTTGATGAATGGGTTGACCTTTATAAGAACCTGGTGCGCTGGGAGCTGGAACTGCAAAAATCCACCGATGAAGGCATCAAGGGCATCCTCGCCGACCAGAAGCAAGAGGCCAACACGCAGTTCACACGCTATATTGAGAGAAACTATATCGACTGGATTCAAGGCAAATCCGAGAAACCTGTGATGTCGCATACTGTGGTACGCGACAAGGTGATTCCGCGCCTTGATGACAATGACAAACCTTTGTTCCTCATCGTCATCGACAACCTGCGCTACGACCAATGGAAGGCCATACAACCACTGATTGAGACTTACTTCCGTGTTGAGGCCGATGATATTTATTACAGCATCTTGCCCACGACCACGCAATACGCAAGGAATTCCCTCTTTGCTGGATTGATGCCCCTCGAAATCCGCCGCCGCTACCCCAAATGGTGGGTCGACGAGGAGGATGAAGGCACCAAGAACCAGTTTGAAGGCGAACTTTTGGGCGAGCAGCTGAAGCGTTACGGCAAGAACATCAAGTACTCTTATAATAAGGTGTTGAACCTGCAGGCAGGCAAGAAGCTCTATGAGCAGATGTCCAACTTGATGCCTAACAAGCTGAATGTCATCGTTTACAACTTTGTGGATATGCTCTCTCACGCCCGCACCGAGATGGAGATCATCCGTGAGTTGGCTGACGACGAGGAAGCCTACCGCTCGCTGATGTACTCCTGGTTCGAGCACTCCAGCCTCTTCGACATGATGCGCTTCATCGCTGAGAAGGGCTGCGACATGGTTATCACCACCGACCACGGCTCCACCTACGTGGAGAAGCCAGTAAGAATATTGGGCGACCGTGAAGTGAATACCAACCTACGCTATAAGTACGGTAAGAACTTGAAATACAATCCGAAAGAAGTCTTTGAAGTGAAAGACCCGGAGAAGATCTTCCTGCCCAAGGTGAACCTGAGTACGACCTACGTCTTCGCTGGCGAGAGCGACTTTTTCGCTTACCCGAACAACTACAACTATTACGTCAGCTATTACCGTAACACCTTCCAGCACGGCGGCATCTCGATGAGCGAGATGTTGATTCCAGTGACACACCTCACAGCGAAACGGTGATTTTTTTGTCACAAAACCAACAAAACAGGCAAAACTCAAAGGTAATAGTTGGAAAGCCACGCCAACCGGCTGGCTTTCCAGCGGCAAGCAGTTGCGAGCCGCCAGTCCAAAAGCAAAGTTTTGTGGGTTTTGAAAGTTTTGTGATGAAATAAAAACTATCTTTGCAACGATAATTGTTTGCAATGAAGGATAAAACGTTCAAAATAGGCAGCGTGGAAGCCCTCTCCGAGGTCTCCGATTACCTGATTTCCCTGCGTGAGGAAGCCGATGTCATAGCCTTTTATGGTTCCATGGGTGCGGGCAAGACCACGCTCATCAAGAACTTATGCCATAGAATGGGTGTCACCGACGAGGTGAACAGCCCGACTTTCGCTATCGTCAACGAGTATGTCACCGAGGAAGGCAAGTCTGTCTATCATTTTGATTTCTATCGCATTAAGAAGTTGGAAGAGGCCTTTGACATCGGCTACGAGAACTATTTCTACAGCGGTAATCTCTGCCTCATCGAGTGGCCTGAGATGATTGAGCCGTTGTTGCCCGAAAAATACATCCGTGTGGAGATTCAGCACGGCGAATCGGACGAAGAGCGTGTTATTGAATGTCAAGTGGTTGAATGATGGATGATGTATCAAAACATACAATAACGGAGACTTCAGAAAGCATAGATTCCCGCCAACGCACAACCCGACGTTGGAATGACATGCTTTCTAAAGCATCCCAAGTCTTCATTCTAACCGATGAAAACGTTGCGCCATTCTGGCTGCCTGAAGTGGCACACTGGCTGCATTGTGATGCGGCGGTTGACATCATCATCAAGGCAGGAGAGCAGCACAAAAACCTGCAAACCGTCCAACGCATTTGGAAGACCTTGATGAAGCACCATGCTGACCGTAACGTCTTGATCATCAATCTTGGCGGCGGTACCATCACCGACTTGGGTGGATTCGCTGCTTCCACCTACAAACGTGGCATTAAGTTCATCAATGTGCCGACCACTTTGCTCGCCATGGTGGATGCGGCGATAGGAGGGAAGACAGCCATCGATTTCGGTGGTGCGAAAAACCAAATAGGCACTTTCGCCGAAGCTGAGGGTGTGCTGATTAAGCCCGATTTTTTAATCACTTTGCCCGAAAGGGAACTGCACTCAGGTTTGGCCGAGATGCTGAAATACGGCTTTATCGCCGATGCCAAATTGTTGGAAATCAACTTAGAAAACTATCAGAATTACATTTTGCGGGCAGGTGAAATCAAACGTGAAATCGTTGCAAAAGACCCATACGAATTGGGGTTACGTAAAATCTTGAATTTTGGCCATACCCTTGGTCATGCCATTGAAAGTCATTGTTTGACAACGAATTATCCTTTACTTCATGGTGAAGCTGTGGCGTTGGGCATGGCAGCGGCCTTGTGGCTCTCTGTGAAGCAATGTGGTTTCGATGAAACGGTGCTGAAGGACTATGAAAAACGGCTGCCCATGCTGCTTTTAGAGGCTGAATTGAACTTGACGGAAGATGATATAGAACCTATTATGGCTTATCTAGTTCATGACAAGAAGAACAAGGGTGAAATACCGCAGTTTGTCTTGCTTGAAGCTATCGGCAAACCCGTGCGGGACGTGCAGGTACCATCGGAAAGGGTTCGTGAGGCTTTGGAATATGTCATCACTAAGGTGCCGATGAAATGAAACTGCATTGCGACATAACTCTTCCTGCCAGCAAGAGCGAGAGCAATCGCGCCTTGATGATTGCGGCGTATGGAGGTTTCGCTTCTGATTTTCAAAATCTTTCTGACTCTATTGACACGCTTGTCTTGAAAGAAGCATTACAGTGTTTGCCCTCTATAGATTCCATCCTGCCCACATTCCAACGTAGGAATGACATAGAGGACAATCAACATATCATCGACATTGCCGATTGTGGTACTGCGGCACGTTTTATGACGACCTATCTGGCTTGTCACGAAGGCGACTGGCTCCTGACGGGCACCGAACGCATGAAACAACGCCCGATAGCACCATTGGTTGATGCATTGCGTGTTTTAGGCGCTGTTATTCAGTATGTTGAAAAAGAAGGTTACTTGCCGTTGCAAATCAATGGCAAACCGCTTTTAGGTGGCAAAGTCAGCATTGACATGACCCAAAGCAGCCAATTTGCGTCCTCTTTGTTATTGGCTGCACCGATGTGGCCGCAAGGCCTTGAGATCGAATTGCTTGGTGAACTCAGTTCATTGCCCTATCTCGAAATGACCTTGGCCATGATGCGGCATTTTGGCGCTGAAATTGAACAAAAGGTAAGAGTGATTAAAGTGTTACCCAAACCTTATCAATCAAGAGATTTTACGGTTGGTGCAGATTGGAGCGCGGCCTCGTATTGGTACGAGATGGCGGCATTCAGCGAGGATTGTGAGATTAAGTTGCGCGGCTTGAGCGGTCCTTTGACAGGCTCAGGAACCGCGAGCCTTCAAGGCGATGCCATTGTCGCTGAATGGATGACTCAATTGGGCGTCGGCACATTCGTTGAAAACGATGCCATTGTTTTGAGAAAAATACCTTTTGGAAAATGCCCCTTGTCTTTCGATTTTTCCCAGCACCCTGACCTTTATCCCACCATGGCCGCCATTTGCGCTGGATTGCATGTTGAAGCCACTTTTACCGGCCTCGACAACCTCGCCCTCAAAGAGTCAGATAGGGTAGAGGCTATGCAAACCGAATTGAAGAAAATCGGTCAACATCCGTTGTGTTTTTGTGCCCACAATGATCACCGCATAGTTATGGCTTTGGCACCGCTTTCCATGCTGTTCGGCGCCGTCAGTTTCGACCATCCCGAGGTAGTGGAAAAGTCTTACCCGAGCTTTTGGAAGGATGTCGCGTTTTTGCCTGTAAAGAGGTAAAAAGTCCAGTTTTTTAGATTATTTGGACATAATTATAGGAAATTCCGTACTTTTGCACGATTTATGCCTACACGTCATGAAAGTTGAGCTTTTTGTACCATGTATTATTGACCAGTTTTTTCCTACCGTGGCGTCCCACACGATGAAGGTGTTGGAGCGTACGGGCGTGGAGGTTGAATATAATCCGGAGCAGACTTGTTGCGGTCGTTTTGCCTACAATGCTGGATTTGTGGAAGATGCGAAAGAACTGGGCGATAAGTTCCTCAATGACTTTTCCTACGACGGTCCTGTGGTGGCACCTTCTGCGGCCTGTGTGCATTACATCAAGAAACGCTATCCGGAACTCTTTTTCAATACTGCCAACCACTTGAATTTCAAAAGGATGGTGGCCAATGTATATGAGTTGACCGATTTTTTGGTCAACAAGGTGCATTTCGACAACTTTGGCGCTGAGTTT
>Ga0265298_10010827_pt1 | contig 10731 bp, 8 predicted proteins | sample AusTroGonzalo_MG_3_FD_193486 | JGI IMG/M metagenome (GOLD analysis project Ga0265298, IMG submission 193486) | Bovine rumen microbial communities from tropical cattle in Woodstock, Queensland, Australia - Gonzalo_01 | ecosystem: Host-associated > Mammals > Digestive system > Stomach > Rumen ...
GGTTCTGGTACAGTAAGTATTACTCTTGAAACAAAGAGCGCCACACCTACTACATCTTCACAAACAATTACTCCTACAAGTGGTAAAGTTCTTTCATCTGTTACTGTTGACGCAATTCCGTCTGCATATCAAGATGTAACTAATGTAGATGCTACTGCTGGAGATGTTCTTGCAGGTAAAACTATTGTTGCAGCAGATGGTACTGAAATTGAAGGTACAATGGTAGACCGTGGCACCGTAAGTAAAGTTCTTGATGCAACTACAAATAATCAAAGTTATACAATTGCTGCTGGTAAACATAGTGGTTCTGGTACAGTTAGTATTGTGTTAGAAGAAAAATCTGCTACACCATCTACTTCTTCGTAGAATATTACTCCTACAAGTGGAAAAGTTCTAAGTAAAGTAACAGTTAATGCCATTCCTGCTAAATTTGGTGATACTACAGGAGATACAGCTACAGCAGCTTATATTTTAGCTGGTTATAAAGCGCACACAATTTCAAATGGTTCTGCAGTACAAATAACTGGTGAGATGGTAAATAATGGCGCAATTTCTGCCACTATTGATGGATTAACTACAACTTCTTACAGTGTACCAAGTGGATACACTACTGGTGGTACAGTGAGTTTAACAAATGATATTGAAACAGCATTAGCAGCAATTTAAGGTGGTGATGATATGAGTATATCATCAGAGATTACAAGAATCAGTGGAAATGTATCAGATGCATTAGACGCAATCGCGGCAAAAGGAGTAACTATACCAAATGGCGCGAAAAGCGATAATCTAGCCACTCTTATTGCGCAAATTCAAGGTGGAAATTATGTAACCCCTGAGCAGTACGGCGCGGTAGGAGATGGAGAAACAGATGATTCTGAAGCCGTACAAGATGCAGTTGACGCAGGATATGCGGTGTATTTCGCCAGCAACAAGACGTATTATCTTGGCTCTGCCGTGACGATTGACCACGACTGCCATCTGTTCGGCGGCGAGAACACCGTCATCAAAACCAAAACCCCGGAAAGCGGCACGATAAATGACGGAATTGTAGTGACTGGTACACTCAAAAAGACCACGACGCTGACATCGAATTATTCTGCCACCGATTCCACAGTAGCGAACGCCGGGAACAGGTTTAAGCTGACAGATATGACCGATATAGCAATCGGCGATATTATGGTCATTACTGCGGAGGATCAGTATTACAGCTATAACAGGCCGTACTATTATCTGGGCGGTACGCTTGAAATCGCGGACATTACCAGCGAATATCTGTTTACCAGCGACGCTATGCCTTGGGATATAACCAATTCCGCAGATGTGTCTGTAGAAGTGTATTCCGCGCCTACTGCTATAGTGGAAAATCTGCATTTCGTGTCTGATACTGATTCCTCTGGAACATACAAATATTGCGTAAAATTCTCACGGTGCAAGGATTCCGTGATTCGGAATTGTGACGTTACGGACATGGACAACGGCTTCCAGATTTTGGAATGCGTAAATACCCTTGTCGATGATTTGTCCATTGCGAATACGTCTGGTGCGAGTGATTCCCCGCTGAAAGATCATTATGGTATAGCCATTTATTCCAGCGCGAACACGATCATCAGCAGAGTGTTGGGTGAGTGCGGTGGATCTGCTATTGATATGAGTGGACATACGCCTAGCATCAATACCTATATCAAGAATTGCAATTTGTTTGCTACCTACAGGGTATCTGGTATTGGGATGCATGAGAACGCATACAACACGGTTGTTGAGGATTGCGTCGTAGGCGGCATGACGGCATACGGCACGATGTTTGTTAATCGCTGTCGGTTTGTACAGCGAAACAGAGTGCAGGACAGCAACACGGCTATAACATATCGGGGAAGTCATAAGGCAGAATGGGCGCAGCTTTCGATGAGCGATTGCATCATTGAGGGCAGCAACCTACAGATTGCCATTGCAAAACCCGTGCCGGATGATCCTGTACAAGCATATGACAATGTTGTAGGTATGGTTAATATTCAAAATTGTGTTGGTGGCACGTTTGTCTATATTCCGACAACGGATTCGACCATCCTATCGAATACTATCAATCGGCTTGTACTGGACAACTGGCGCGACTGCAAGGAAATTTATCATTCATCTGCTGTTATTGATGACTTGGTTATCAGAGATTGCACATTCACGGAGCAATACGTCATTAACGATCACAATGCAGCACATGGTGTATATCTTGACGGCATCCACAACCTTGACTATACCAACTCGATTCCGCAGATGCACAAGATTTACAAGGATGCGACGGTTCGCGCAGATAACGTCGCTCTCCCCGAAGGCATAACGATAACACTTGCGTCTAACAGCCAGTCGGCAATATTCAGACTTTGCGGTTCCAATATCACGCCCAATGTTGCCGACGATTATGTTGTCGGAACTGTTTCAGGCAATTCCGGCTCTGCTCTTGTTCGGAGTGCGTATCCAACCAGAGCCACTATATCCATTGACGGTAATGGCAACGTTGTGCATACACAGGCTAATGGGACAAGCGCAAACGCTTTCTATCCTGTTGGAATGGTCTATGTGTCGGAAACGTCAACGGCTGTTGTTTCGGCGAAAATTAAAAATACTGGTCAAACCAACGGTGCAACTTTTAGACCGTATATTGCGATTGTAAGTTGTGACACGGGGTTGATAACGTATAGGGATAGTGGCACTGAGGGCACAGCAGATTCTACAGGTGTTACCATTTCTAAAACAAAAAACGTTCCATCAAATAGTGTGGTGTTGCTGTATTTCTACTGCTCAACAGCGATAGCAAATGCGGTGACAACGTTTGAAGAATTGTCTATGACGGTAACGCCATCCTTTATCGCACCTGTTGTCAATGAGCCGTATACAGCAAAACGGCGTACAGGCGACGGAACGCTAACAAGTCTCTCTGGAGTAAACAACATCATGTGTTCGGAGGATACATTCAGCGTTAAATATGGAGCTGATCTGACAAACAATCCTATTGGGTTACTACCCAGTGCTGCGGGGGTGAGTTTCTAATGAGCGATTATAAGGCAAAAGATGCGGCGTTTACCAGTACCGCAGACTCAATCCGTAGTAAAACTGGAAGCTCATCCTTAATTCAATGGGATGAAAATACTGGATTCAAAACAGCGATAGATTCTATTGTAACTGGCGGCGGCAGCGCTATATCAATCGTTGATACTGCTGATTCGCACGGCGGCACTGTCCGTACAATCACAGGCGTTTCGCTGGCTGGTGATACGGTTACGGCGGCACATCTGGAGAGTGGGTATACCGCCCACGACGCGCAAGGTAACGCTATAACTGGTAGTTTAGTGCCGGGTGAAGAAGCGGACTATCCGACATTCACGGGTGCGTATGTAGGTGGTAGCCCTCCTACTTTTTCGTCTTTAACTTGTGACAAAACGTTCGCAGAATGTGTGGAATGGTATAGCGAGAACTATAACGCTGTACTTGCCATGACAAGTGGCGTTGATACGTGGTATTACGGGTTAAATATCTATGCCAATGATTCGTCTAACCCTACAACTTTATACTATTATATGGGTTGGGATGTGGCACAATTACTAATAACTCAATCATCGAATGGGAATATCGCGTATGAATTTTCCCCGTTTCCGTACAGAGATTCAACTGATATGTCCGCTTCTGGTGCAACTGTAACGGCTCCTTATGGTTATTATCAGGATGATACAACATACACCATAGCAAGCGGCACGGAAGGTACACCTACAGCGACAAAAAGCAGTACGAGTTCTACTGTCAATCTATATAATCCTGCATTGCAGACATCAGAAACTATATCTCCGCATTATTGGGTTAATGGCGAACCATATTCGTCTACGCAATTTGATAGTAGTTATAACTGTACCGCTCTTATTCCAGTAAATCCAAGTACGACGTATACTGTCGGCCTTGTCGGTGCAACACCAGTTGTTCCGTGGAATGAGGCAGCACAAGGTGGATGGAGTTTTGACAGCAACGGTGACTATATATCTGGTAGCGGATGGTCGAGCAATACGTTTACCACTCCTTCAAGTGCTGCTTATATTCGTTTTAACTACTACAAAGGTGGTGGCACAGTTACTCTTGATAAGCTAAATACTTACTGTATGCTTGTTGAAGGCTCAACATTACCTAATGAATACGTCGCTTATAGTGGTGTGTCAAGTCACTCCATTACTGTCACCCCGTCCGTCACTAATGCGGCTGGTTATATATCTGGCGGCACGCATACTGGCACGGCGGTTACTGTGAGTGCAAGCGAATTGGTTTCTGGTAATAAAGAAATCACAGCTAATGGTACGAATATAGACGTTACCAATTATGCTACTGCAAGTGTAAGCGTAACACCGTCGTTGCAAGCAAAAACCAATATTAGTCCGACCACATCCAGTCAAACAATTAGCGCGGATAATGGATATGATGGCTTATCAAGTGTGCAGATAAACGCTATGCCTACTATGACATTACCAACGTCTGCGGCATCAAGCGCAACATCAGGTTACACTTCAAAGGCAACGATTTCAAGAAGTACATCTGACCAATACATCAATATTCCGACAGGTTATAATGCTGCTGGAGCATATTATAAGGTTAATGCTGTTGCTAATGGCTCTGCAACGGGGCCATCAAGTTTAAGCGGTTCAAGCGCAACAGTAAGCACAGGCACAAATACGATTACGCTCACGAAAACGGGTGTTACAACTACACCAACGGTAAGCGCTGGTTATGTCGCAAGCGCCACCGCAAGCACGGCAACCGTGGCTTTAACTGCATCTGTAACCACTAAAGCCGCTACAACCTATCATCCGTCTACGTCAGACCAAACGATTTCAAGTGGTACATATACTACTGGAACACAAACCATTAAAGCCGTAACAGTTTCTGGTTTGGCCGCGAATACAATATTGAGCGGTACTACAGTAAAGATTGGTGATAGTACCGATGATGATTGTGTTACTTCTGTTAGTGGTTCTGTTACATTTCAAACAATATATAGCGGCTCTAGTGCCCCATCTTCATCCACAGGTGTGAATGGAGATGTTTATATACAGACTTAAGGGGTGAGTTGAATGGCAACAATGAGACTTATTCCTTCTACATTATATAATGCGGCGGGTACAACATATTTGACTGTAACTAATCAAGACAATATGATGACTAATACCGATAGTGATACATACGGTACTGTAAACAATATAAATGCTTCTACATCAAGCCGCTATGTTTATTTACGTGGGTTCAACTTCGATGATATTCCAAGTAGTGCTACAGTTACTTCATTTACTATAAAATTAAAGGCAAGTGAGAGCAACTTATCGACAAGCACCAACTACAGGCCGAGAATTTGTAATAATACAACAACTCTAACAGGCTCATCAAGCACCATTGGTACAAGCGCAACGGTCATTACCTTCACAAGCGTATCACCAACATGGGATACAATAGCGAATTATGGCTCTAACTTCGGTATTCGTATCAACGTTCGTCGAAGTAATAGTAATACTGCTGGTAGTTGTAATATTTATGGTGCTGAAATACTTGTCGAATATACTGTACCCAATCCACGAACAATTACTTCAACATTAAGCGGTAGCGGCACAATCAACCCAAGCGGTGCTACTACCAAATACGATGGCGACGAGTACACGCTGACAATAACGCCGACCACCAAGACAGATACCGTCACAGTTACCAACAATGGAACAGATGTAACATCTGCTTTAGCTTCTCATTATTCTGGTGGTACGTCAACTTCATATTCTACAGCCTCCGAGACTGGTGTTACTACGGGATTCGCACGAAGCAATTCCCAGTTTTACCGTGGCAACTCAAGCACTACCGGCGATGACTGGCTGAGATATGCTATTGGCAAAACCGCCGAAAGCCCGTATTCTACGAGCAACACGAGCAATACCTACTGCAAGGATGGCACGAACGACGCGACCACGCAGGGCTGGATGAACTATCCGTTTGACTTCAGCAGTTTGCCATCTGATGCGGAAGTAACTGCGGTTGAAGTCAAGTGTTATGGCGCTGCAGAAAGTACTACAGAAACTGCAAGACATGCCGACGTAAGTCTTTGGTGTGGAAATGAGCAGAAAGGTACGACACAAGCGTTTTCAAGCACTTCTAATAGCACTATGACGATCAATGACCCCGGCACTTGGACGCGCGCAGAGCTACAAGATGCATGGGTTCGATTTGGCGTTGGCTATTATGGCGGCAGGATTCTTGGTATTACGTGGAAAGTAACTTATACTTATGGTGGTACATTGTCATACTATACATACACTTATGACGTAGACGGCAATGCAACGATTGCGGTAACTATAGGTTCTGGCGGTGGAACACAAAAGATATATATAAAAGTAAACGGCACTTGGACGCAATGTTCTAAAGTATATAAAAAAGTGAATGGTTCATGGGTTGAACAAAATGGCCTAACACAAGTATTTGATAGTCAGACTAACTATATAAAGGGGTGATAATATATGGCAATAAGTAAGATTATATACAAATCTTCCGCACAAGCCACGCCCGAAGTATGGATGGATGCTACATCGAGTACGGCTGCGGCGGCTGACATTACATCTCCTAAAACCGCTATGCTTGCCGATGGCGTTGTCACTACGGGTACTGGTACAGGCGGTGGTGGCGGCGTAGATGGTAATATCTATCAGGACGAAAATGGATATTTAGTTATTGACCCCGGCTCTAATCCTGTTGCAGATGAGAAGCTGGTCAATTTCATCGACTACGACGGTTCTATCCGATATTCGTATACGGCGGCAGAGTTTGCTCAGCTATCCGACCTTCCCGCAAATCCGACACATGAACGTCTTACTGCACAGGGCTGGAACTGGACAAAAGCCCAAATCTCAGCACAATTAACAGCCGTGCCAAATGGCAAGATATGGGTTGGACAGATGTATGTCACTAAGTCTGGCGCAACTGAAATTGATATTGTGTTGGATGACCCAGATTATCTGTCGCCGTGGTTGTACATAGTTGATGTAAAAGGGACAGTTCTCATCAATTGGGGAGATGGAGAATCCGATACTGAAACGGGCAATAATAGCACAAAATGGATTCAGCATATCTATGACACGACAGGCAATTACACCATAAGCATCAGTGTTACTTCAAGCGGCGAGAACGATAGCTATAAGTTCTATAATAGTGGTGGTGGTTCATCTGCAAGTATACTATACGAGACTAATCATACGTCTGATAACACACGTTATCGCACATACACAAATGCAATAAAAGCGATTTGGGTTGGAGAACATTTTATTGCCGGTAACTGGGGGCCGTTTTCTTCTTTGAGTTGCTGCAAATATATAACACTTCCGAATGATGTAGATGTGGCAAAACCAAATTGCTTTTTGCAATCAAGAAGTTTGGTATCTATCACGATTCCTCAAAGTGTTACAAGTATGTCGAACGCCATGTTTAAAGAGTGTACTTGTTTAAAAAGAGTATCAATTCCAAGTGGCGCAACAACATTCGGCACTGAAGTCTTTCAGCAAAATTTCATGTTGGAATCCGTAACTATACCAAGCGGAGTTACGAATATACAGAAAACAACGTTTACCAACAATATAGGTCTGAAAGGTATCGTTTTACCAAGCAGTCTGACAACAATAGGCGATAATGCATTTAGTACCATCACGTTCCCTTCGCTAACCATACCAGCGAATGTAACTTCTATTGGCAATACTGCGTTCGGGTACAATTATTCTGTCCAAACATATCATTTTCTACCAACATCGCCGCCCACATTGGGGTCTACAGCATTTCAGAATATTGATTCTGGAACAATTATTTACGTTCCTTATAGCTCCGACCACTCTATTCTCAACGCATATCAGACGGCAACTAACTGGTCGGCATATTCAAGCTATATCCAAGAGGAACCGCAATCGTAAAGGGGGTGATGATATATGGGAGATTCATTAGTTATTTCCGGGCAGACATTTCATAATGTTGCTGGAATTAAAGCGACGGACACGAGTAATAATATTAAGACATACACTTCTGGCGCTGGTGCTGCAAAAGTTCGTAAAGACGTAAACTTCTACGACTACGACGGTACAATTGCTGAATCGTACACCACGGCTGAGTTTGCCGATATTTCTGCGCTGCCCGCGAATCCCACGCACGAAGGGTTGACGGCGCAAGGCTGGAATATGCCGAGCAACTGGACGCTTGCGGACGCAAAAACCTATATCAGCACGAATAAAAAGGCTGATTGGGGGCAGATGTATACTACCACGTCTGGCAAGACTGAGATTGATGTGGAGTTCACTGACCCGAATAGACTGTCTCCGAATATGTCATTGGCAGTCAACGGCGAAGTGAGTATTGACTGGGGCGATGGAAGTAGCGCAGAAACTGTGACAGGAAATTCGCTAACTACAAGAGTAAGCGCTGGGCCGCACACTTATTCTGCGATTGGCAAATATACAATTAAGGTTACTTCGGTATCAGGTAGTTGGGGGTTTTTGGGTTCGAGTACGTACACCTTATTACATAAAAACAGTTCAGCAAGCTATAATCGTGTGTACGCAAATTGTGCGCGGTCTGTGCGTATAGGAGCCGGATGTACAATCATTGGTGCTTATGCGTTTTACTATTGTGGTTTACTCACTAATATTTCGATATCGAGTACCGTAACAATCGTTAATGAGTATTCGTTTAACTGCTGTTATAATCTAATTAGCATTACAATACCAAGCGGCGTTACAAAGATTGGCAATAACGCATTTAGTTATTGTTATAATCTAACCAGTATTACAATACCAAACACTGTAACGAACATCTCTAATTCATTCCAATATTGCGAGGCTTTAAAAAATATTATTATACCAAGCAGCGTAACGAGTATGGGTACTTATACGTTCCGAGCTTGTTATAATTTAACCAGTATTACGATACAAAGTGGTGTGACAAGCATTGGCGATTATATGGTTCAAAATTGTAGCACTCTAACCGATATTACGATACCGAGTACCGTAACAAGTATTGGCAGTAATGCGTTCGAATACTGTTATGCTCTATCAAGTATTACGATACCAAGTGGTGTAACAAGCATTGGAAGTAATGCGTTTTCAACCTGTTCTTGCATCACCAGTATTACAATACCAAGCAGCGTTACTTCAATCGCCACAAAAGCATTTCAAAGTTGTTATGGACTTGGCGCTATCCACTTCGAAAGGACTACACCACCAGTTGTAGACGCTTCGGACGCTTTTTCCAACCTTCCTACCGACTGCAAAATCTACGTCCCGACTGGCTACTTAACAGCTTACACCACAGCTTCAAACTATCCTGACAGCTCAACTTATACTTACATCGAAGAATAAGAAGGTGATGTAAATGATACAAACTCAAATGATAGGCGACAGAATCAGAACCTATAGCGACGCAGGAATGAAAATCAGGCAAGACCAAACGGGGATAATCTACTATGACGCAGTAGATGTACCGTCAATGGGCTATACATACACCGAAACAGATATACCGATACCGAAAGAAGATATTAACGAATCTTCTAATTATGCTGAAAATATATTAAATATTATTATGGGTGGTGATATTGAATGATTCAATTATCTTATGAACAAGCACGTCAATATCGCCGCATTATTGAGCAGGCTGCCGCAACGCTTTCTGATGAGCAAGCGCTTGCGGCGCCAATGCTTTTCCCGCATTGGCAACAAGATACTTCTTATATTATGGGCGACCGTCTATATTATGAAGGTACATTATATAAAGTTTTACAAGACCACACATCTCAAACATCTTGGACACCAGATGTTACTTCAAGCTTGTATGCTACAGTTTTAATTCCAAATCCAGAAATTATCCCAGATTGGGTACAACCTGATAGTACTAATGCTTATATGATAGGTGATAAAGTACAACATTTAGGTAAAATTTGGGAATCTCTTGTTAATAATAATGTTTGGGAACCTGGTACTGTAGGAACTGAAACTCTTTGGAGTGAAGTAATTGAATAAAATTATTTAATGCGCGATAAGACATAAGAAAAATGCGCTATAATTACTACTTTATAAAAAGAGGTGATGGAAAATGAAAACATGGAATAGGGAGCGTAAGCGCACCCGTGATTTACTATTAGAATATGATTTAGCTATAATGCCGCCGCATCCAAGATCTGGTGGACTTGTTGTACTTTATCCTTGGGGCACTTCTTCCTATGATAATATGGTAGACATACCAATCCCTCATTCACCTCATACTACAACATTATCTATGATATATCCGTGGGAAGATATTTCTCTTACTCAATTTAATAATCAACTTTATCTTGTTGCTTTACAAAATGGATTTGAAGGCAGCATTGATGATTTTAAAGATCTATTCTCTTCCTTTGTGGGCGCACGAAGCATTATGTTTGCAACATATGATAACTTCCCTGCACAAGGAATTACAAATAAATTATACTTCGATTTAGAAGAAAAAATACTTTACTATTGGAATAATGAATATATTCCAGTTAATGCAATGTTAATTACTGATACTATTATTGAAGGAGGCGAAGCGTAATGGCACAAAATAGCGTAAGAGCGACTCTTATTCTTCGCCACGATTCGGCTTCTGAATGGGCAACAAAGAATCCTATTTTAAACGAAGGAGAACTTGCGGCGGAAATAGATACTGGTCTATTAAAAATGG
>Ga0265298_10010828_pt1 | contig 10731 bp, 9 predicted proteins | sample AusTroGonzalo_MG_3_FD_193486 | JGI IMG/M metagenome (GOLD analysis project Ga0265298, IMG submission 193486) | Bovine rumen microbial communities from tropical cattle in Woodstock, Queensland, Australia - Gonzalo_01 | ecosystem: Host-associated > Mammals > Digestive system > Stomach > Rumen ...
CGTTGGCTGCTACGTAAGCGATTTTACCTTCAAGATACCGGACAACCCGGGCGACGGTATCTGGCTTTCCTTCAACGATCAGGAGGGCAGGATATACGTTTACGCGTCAGACAACGCAAACTGGAAATGGCCTGGCGCGAACACGTCAGTCTCCGTTGACGCCTCGCTTATGAGCGGCGACACGCATCTTGACGTCGTATGCACGGAGGACAAGCAGATATACGTTTATATCAAAGGCGTCCGCGCCGCGCATATCGTCTGCGCCGACAACACGGTCAAGGTTTACGACGGAAATGAGAATGAGGTCTATTCGGGGCCGTTCGATATGAAATCGGTATCCGGCGGTCACTACAGTATTTTCACCCACGGCGGCGGAGGATTGGGGATAACGGAAATGGCGATTTATGAGTGTTCCAAAGGACTTGAAAAGCACGAGACCGAGATAAAGGCGACGCCCGTCGGCGACAACTCTCTCGGCTGCGATATAACGGACAGGACCGACGTCATCGGTATCTGCTACACAATGTGGTTCAACGCGATACACGGCGACGGCGACGGCAAGATCGAAAGCGCGCTGAACGTGACGGAATTAAAGGAAAAATACGGCTTCAGCGCACAGTACGGCTTCGGCACAAAGGACGAACAGCACAACGCCGTGCCGGCATTCCATTACTGGGCAAAGCCCGCGCAGGGTTACTACAGAAGCACGGACAAGGACGCGATCAGAAACAACATGACGCTGCTGTACAACGCCGGCGTTGACTTTATAATCCTTGATTACACGTACGCGACCGCGCCCGGATACAACCCGGGATCGTCGCCCTGGTCAAGCTATATATACGGCCCGTCCGTCGCGCTGCTCGACACGATCATGGAAATGAGGGCCGAGGGGCTCGGTACGCCTTACGTCGTATATTGGATGGGAAGCGAGAATATGTTTGATAACATATACAACAACTTCTACGGTGTGGAAAAATGGAAGGACTGCTTTGTCTATTGGAACGGCAAGCCGTTTATAATGACGTGGGAGGCGAAACCGAAGCTGTTTGAAACGGATATATTCACGGTAAGAAGCATGTACGGTCTGCGCGGAGCCGCCAAAAAAGGACAGTGGAGTTATCTTGAAATAGACAACAGCAAAACGGTGTCGTATTTCACAAAGCCCGAAGCGGAGCACGTGAGTGTTGCGGTGGCGACGCAAGAGACGTATATGTCGCAGCCCACGGCGCACGGACGCGACGGAGGAAGGTTCTGGAACAAGCAGTGGCAGACGGCTTTCAGCGTCCACCCGAAGATCGTCACGATAACGTGGTGGAACGAATGGTGCGCACAGCTTTACAAGATCGACGGCGTCGGATATATTTTCACGGACAACTTCGATATCGAGCACAGCAGAGACGTCGAACCTATGGAGGGCGGACACGGAGATCAGTATTACAGATGGATGTGCGAATACATACGAGCATACAGATCGGGCGAGGAATGTCCGAATTTGATAGAGGAATAAATAAGAAAGAATAAAGAAGGTGTCGGTAAAACCGGCACCTTAAATCTTAATTCTTAATTTTATTTCGCGTACTTCTCTACTATCTTATCCATTTCCCCGCGCTTCGCTATCATATCCTTTGCAAGTGCGATCTGGCATCTTGTGCGGACGAGGTTATGCTCGGGATAATTGAGTTTGAAATACTTGTCCCCGTCTATGTAATCGTCTAAAAATCTTACCGCGAGCTCGACAGTCATGACTATCGCGCCGAGCGAGAGTGTTTTCAGCTCGTTTTCTGTCGCGGTATCCTTTATCTTTCCGACAAAGCCCTTTGTGAAAGCCTCGTATTTGACAAGATCGAGCCCCGTTTTGCTTATATCCGGCTCGTCCTCATCCGAGAAGTTTGCGCCGTAGCGTATCGCGTCGCCGAAATCGTATGCGACAAGTCCGGGCATAACGGTATCGAGGTCTATGACCGCGAGCGTTTCGTTCGTATCATTGTCAAACAGGATATTGTTGCCCTTTGTGTCGTTATGCGTGACGCGGAGCGGGAGCTCTCCTTTTTCAAGCATATCGACGAGCGCTTCGCCGAGCGCTCTGTTTTCCTTTAAAAACTCTATCTCGGGCAAAACCGAACTGACGCGGCCCGCCGGGTCTTTTTCTATCGTTTCAAACAGCTTTGTAAATCTGCTCTTTGTGTTGTGGAAGCCCGGGATTATCTCATACAAGGTCGACGCGTCGTAATCGGATAAAAGCAGCTGGAACTCGCCGAAAGCCGCGCCCGCCGCTCGAAACAGTGCCGGATCGTCAAACGCGTCGTAGGTGACGGAGTTGTCAACAAAGCCGTAACCGCGCCAAAAGCCGCCGTCTTTGTCAACGTAATAATTTTTTCCGTCCTTCGCGTTCAGATAATGGAGCACGCCGCGCTCCTTTTTATCGGCGGGCAGCTTGTTGTAAATATGCTTTGTCACGCCGTCAATATTCGACATTATATATTCCGGCTTTTTGAAAACGTACGTGTTTATATTCTGTATTATATAGCTTTTGACGCGTCCGTTTTCCTTGAAATCAGCTTTATACGTTTTGTTTATATTGCCGTTTTTAAGTACGGTATATCCTATGTATTCGCCGTCAAGACCGAATATCTTATAAATCTCGGAAAGATCCATTTTATACCTCTGTTGTTTTGTTTTTTTCGATTTTTCTGTTTATTTTAGCCGTCATATACTCCATAGACTCGCGCAGATACGCGACGGGGCGCGTGTTCAGACGCTTCAGCGCCTTGTCGAAATCCGGTCCTCTGTGCCCTAAATCGTGCGTGTCGGTACCGAGAACGAATTTGAGCCCCGACAGCTCGCAGCCCTTGAACGGGTCGGCTGCCAACAGTCCGCGGAACGCCTCCGTATTTACCTGAAAGACAAGGTCGTTATAATCAAACAGATTTTTGCACGCGTCCTTTTTATACGCTGCGGTGACTCTGTTGACGTGCGCGATCATGACCTTCATTTTGCGCTCGAACAAAAGCGTTTCTATAATATCGAGCATCCACGTGCCGAACGGCTCGCGCGGGAATTCAAGTAAGATATACCCCGTTTTTTCAAGCTCAAGCCCGGTGAAATCCGCCTCGTCGATACCGCGCGCCATATATATCTCGGAGCCCAAAAACACCTCCGGCATCGTATCCGGATCGTATATCTCCATCAGCTTTTCGTACGCTTCGGCGCGTTTTTGAATGAATTTTTCACGCTTTTCTTTTCTGAAATCAAAATGAGAGGTCAGAAACACCTTGTCCGCTCCCTGCTTTTTAAGGCGCGTGAGCTGAGCGGCGCTCATCGCCGTATCGGTCGATCCGTCGTCAATTCCCGGCAGTATGTGGCTGTGGAAATCAATATTTATCGCATTGTTTTCCGACATAAAATTTCTCCGTTGCTTATTTTTCCTCTGCCAAAAGACCGGCGTCGCGCAGCTTGCGGATGAAAGCCGCCGTGTCGTCCTCCGCAGTTTTGATATCGATATCGTACTCCGACAGAAGCGCCGTTACAAGTCCCGCTGCGTCGGCTCCGTTCTGCAGCGCCGCCCAGAGTATGCGCCCCGTCTCGTTCAGCACTATCGGTTCGCTCTTCTTCTCCGTCGGCAGATCTGTCTGCACCGCGTATATCGTGCCGTTGAATTCTCTTATCAGAAATTCGTTTTTCAGCTTCATTTAAACTATCCTTAATCTTTATTAGCCATATCGAGCCATACCATTCCAAGGTCGAACGCCTCGAAAAAGCCCTGCTTCACCGCGGTTTTCGGCGGCGTTTTATCATTCGGGTCGGTAGGCATTATCTGTATCATCACTTTGTCGGGTATAGATATACCGCGTACGTTTTTAACGGACATGATCGGCATGAACAGCACGTATTTATCGCTCATGTTTCCGTAGCAGATAACGTTTTTTTCACGTACGAGAGGCTTGCCCCTGTACATAAGATATTTTCCGTTTACTATAGGTTTATCTTCCATTTCATTTCCTTTCCGGTCGGGTTCACTGTGTTTTGTTTACCCTGTCCATAAGATTATGTATTCTGTTGACGGGATTCAACAGATCGCTTATCGTCATATCGTGGTTCAGCGTATCTATTATCAGCGCAACGTATTTGCAGAGGTTTACCTCGCAGTACCACTGACGCGACTGCAGCTCGGGTGTTCTGTATATGAGGTTCGTTGTGAAGATCTTGCTTATCGCGCCGTCCGCGTACGCCTTGTCCATAGCTTCAAGACCGTTGCAGAAAAGCCCGAAGGTGGCGAACACGAATATGCGCTTCGCTCCTCTCTCCCTTAACTGATACGCTATGTCTATAACGGAGTCGCCGGAGGAGATCATATCGTCAACTATTATGACGTCCTTGCCCGATACGTCGTTTCCCAAGAATTCATGCGCTTCAATCGGGTTTCTGCCGTTTACTATTATAGTATAATTGCGGCGCTTGTAGAACATTCCGAGCTCCAGGCCCAGAACCGACGAATAATACATACAGCGCGACATGCCGCCCTCGTCGGGAGATACCATCATAGTCTTTCCCGCCTGCAGCTTAGCGTCGGGCACGTTTTTGACGAACGCCTTTATCATCTGATACGTGACCTGCACGTTATCGAAGCCCGCGAGCGGAATGGAGTTTGCAACTCTTGAATCGTGCGCGTCGAACGTTATGATATTCTCAACGCCCATGTTGACGAGCTCGTGCAGCGCCTGCGCGCAGTCGAGCGATTCTCTTGCGGAGCGTCTGTGCTGACGGCCCTCGTATAACATCGGCATTATTACGGATATCCTTCTCGCTTTGCCGCCTATCGCCGCTATAACGCGCTTAAGGTCGGAAAAGTGGTCGTCCGGCGACATACGGTTTGTCGTACCGTACATTTTATACTCCGTATCCGGTCCGTAGTTGAAGCAATCGACTATGATATAAACGTCCTTGCCTCTCTGAGACTGATGCAAAAGTCCCTTTGCCTCACCCGTTCCGAAACGCGGGCATTCCGCCTCCGTTACGTACGTGTCGCACTCGTGTCCGCGCCAGTCGCAGATATAGCGGTCAACACTGTCAACAAAGCTTTTGCAGCCGCGCATTCCGATGATCTCAAGTTCTCCGTGAAAAAAGTCCTTCATATACTCCCGTTTCCCGACGTTGTTATTTTTCCGCAAGCGTACCGTCGCACACGCCGCGGTCGCTTGTTTATTTGGTTATTGTTATTTTCTTTAAGACCTTTGATTTGTTCGGGTCTATATCGCGCACCACCGTCAGCTCGTACGCGAAAAGCTGTACGCATACGGCGAATAAGAACGGCACGGTATATATCCCGCCCTCGGGCGTCAGGATCCCGAATTTTTCCGATTTATAAAGCTCCTCGTCGTTAGTTATGACGAATATCTCCGCGCCTATCTCGTGCAGACGGTCTATCATCGCCCTGTCGTCGTCCGAGGTGGCTCCTCTGCTTGAGATGACAATGACGAGATCGCCCTCCGCTATCTGCGCTATCGGTCCGTGATAGAAATCGCTTATCGCGGCGCCCTTCATCTTGATACAGTTCGTTTCAAGTATCTTCAACGCCCCCTCGAGCGCTATCGGATATTCAAGTCCGCGCCCTAAAATGAACGCGTTTGTCAGATATCTGTATCTTACCGTCTTGGCCTCAAGCGCGGGCGGGGCGTATTTCAGCAGTGCCGCCGTGTCGTCGCCTATCGTCTGAAGCTGTTCTTTCAGCTCGTCGCTGTCGGCTAACTCCGCGCAGAGCATCGCGAGCAGATACATCTCGGCTGTAAAGGTTTTTGTCGCCGCTATGCTCTCCTCTTTTCCCGCCGCGCAGTAAAGGTGATATTTCGCCTCACGCGCCATTTGTGAGCTCTCGTCGTTCGTCACGGCGACGGTCAGGCAGCCCTGTTCGTTCGCCTGCTTCAATACCTGCAGCACGTCCTCGGCTTTCCCCGACTGGGATACGCCGACGACGAGATCTGTGCCGAATTTCATCTTCGCCCCGTATTTCGTTATGACGCTCGGCGTGCCGAGCGCGCACGGTATCCCCGCGGTTATGCCCATAAGATACTGAGCATAGACGCAGGCGTGGTCGGACGTGCCGCGGGCGGCGAAATAAACTCCGTCAAGCCCTCTTTTTTGATATTCCTCCGCGATAGCCTTGACCTTTACCTCGTTTAACGCGTAAAGCTTTTTCAGCACTGTAGGCTGTTCGCAGATCTCATCAAGTAATAACGACATTTTTCTCTTCCTTTATTTCAGATAATCGGGCAAAAATTCTTTATCCACCGTGTTTGTGATGAATTTCTTCAAGCCGTCAAGTCTTATCGCGGTGCTTTCGTGGTGATTGTAGGCGTGCTTAGCGGCAAGCTCGTCCGTAAAGTCGGAGAGCAGGTATAATTTAAGGTTTTCCCTGTCCTCGAGCTTCATCGACGGCGTGTATGTAAAATACGTCACCGTCGGTATGATCTTCACGTTCTTAAGCTCAAAGCCGCCGTCGGTCTTTACAAGGTCAAAGCCTATCATATAACCGACCATATCCCTTGCGTATTCCATTGTGGAGACAAAGTTTCCGAGAGAATATACGCAGAGCATTTTTTTGCCGTCCGCGCGAGTGATATATTCTATCTTGCCCGCGACGTGGCTGTGCATTCCGATAACTACGTCAACGTTTGATTCCGCAAAGAGCTTTGCGTACTTCTTCTGCGTTGACGTCACGTCAAAGCTGTCCTCTTTTCCCCAGTGCGGCAGAACGACTACGACGTCCGCGACCTTTTTTGCCGCCGCGACGTGGCGCTTTACCGTCGCCTCGTCGAGCAGGGGCGTTATATAACCGTCCTCGGCTTTTCTGTCGCTGTTCGTCATCTCCGTGTAGGCGAGAAACGCGACGGTAATGCCGTTTACGTTTATAGTCCTGATCGTATCGTAATCCGATTTGTTTTCATACGCTCCGACGGTGAGTATCGACTGCTTTTTCCAGAAGCTGATGCAGTTTTTAAGCCCCTCCGTCTTGTTGTCGAGCATATGGTTGTTCGCAAGCGTTACAACGTCAAAGCCGAGCGTCATAAGATCGCATCCCATCTGCTCCGGCGTGTTGAAGCGCGGATATCCGCCTATCTTTGAGGCTGACCCCGCTATCTGCGACTCCTGATTAATGACGGCGCAGTCGGCTTTTTTGATAATATCCGCGACGGCGTCGTATATAGGCAGGAAGTTATAGGTTTGTCCGGTGCCCTCGGCGTATCTTTTCGCGTTGTTTATCACCGCGTCGTGCACTAAATTGTCGCCGCAGAAAAGGAAAGACGCGGACGCGCCCGCCGGTGCGTCTGTCTTCTCCGTCTCCGTCGGCTTCGTCTCCTCGGGCTTCGTTTCCTCCGCCCTTGTCGTATCCGCCGGCTGTGTGACGGTCGTTTCACCCGTGCTGTCCGTCCCGGTCACAGTCGTTATATCGTCTGTCGTGACGGACGGTATCGTGTCTATCGGCGCTATCGTCTCGGGCGTCGGCGCGGTCACCACTTCTCTTGTGACGGATGAAACGGGGGTATAGCCCGGGTCCGTTTCACAGCCGCAGAGGAGCGCGAGCACCGCCGTTATGATTGCTGTGATTTGCAGTATTTTTCTCATATCATTTCAGATAATCCGGCAGAAATTCGGCGGATATGTTGTTTTTAACGATACCGTACGCCTTTTCCACCGTGACCTTCTGGTCGGTGTTGTTGCAGTGATGCTCTCTTGCGATATCGTCCGTAAGCTCGTTTAGCGGTATAAGGCTTATGTTCTTATAGCCCGGCGTCATAATATTGAACGTCGGGATGCAGGACGGATTTTCTATCCTTGTCCCGTCTTTGTCCTTGACGATATCAAAGCTTGCCGTTATGCCGACCATATTTTTCAGATAGTCCTGGGCGTTCAGACCGTTGCCGAGCGAATAATAGCAAAGCGTTTTATATCCGTTTTCGCTTTCTATCCACTCGACGGACTGTATAACGTGCGGGTGGTGACCGAGTATGACGTCAACGCCGAGGTCCGCCATAAGCTGTGCGTACTGCCTCTGCTCGTCGTTTACCTTGTGGCTGTCCTCCGTGCCCCAGTGGACGGATACTATCACAAGATCGGATATAAGCTTTGCGGCGGTGACCTGACGCGTTATCGTCTCCTCGTCATATACCGGCAGATACGCGCCGGTTATGTTTTTCGGCTCGGTCTGCTTTTTATAAAGGTTCGTGCCGTACGTGTATGCGAGGAACGCTATTTTAACGCCGTCCTTTTCATATACGCGGATATTCTCAAAATCGTCGTAGCTGCGGTAAAGTCCGACAACGAACGCGTCGAGCTTATCCGTGAAATCTATCATATCGGAAACGCAGCTGCTGCTGTTATAGCCCATATCCGCCATATGGTTGTTTGCAAACGATATGACGTCAAAGCCGAGCGTGACGAGGTCGTAGCCCATCTGATCCGGCGTATTGAACTGCGGATACGAGCTGTAGCCGTATTTCTTGCCGCTCATCGGCGTTTCCTGATTGACAAACGCTATATCCGCGTCTGCTATCATTTTGGAAACGCGCTTGTATTTCGGCAGGAAATCGTAGCCGCCGTCGCTCTTCTCCGCCTGCCTGTACGTGCAGCCGTATATGATATTGTCGCCCATGCCGACAAACGAAAGCCTTACGGGGTCCTCCTCGGGCTCAGTCTCGGGCGGGTCTGTAGTCGGGCGCTTCGTCGTGACCGCGGCGGTAGTTTCATCGACCAAAACGGTGTCGATATCGGGCATAGTGACGGGGGACGTTATAACAACGCTCACCGTCTCCGCCTCGATCGTCGTCTCCGGCTCCGTCCTCGGTATATATATGTCGTTTGTGTTCCACGGCGATCCCGCGCATGACGAAAGCGTCAAAAGTGAGAATAATACCGCCAAAATAACGGACGCTGCCCGCCGGATATTTTTCCGGCGGGTATTATCTTTTTTTCTCATTTGATAAGCTGTAAAAATCTTCCGTAAGCCTCGTCCCACATATCCTTGTTTCCGCGCGGCTGATACTCTTTTATGTCAAAGCTGTTTCTTATGACGTGGCGCGCCTCGTGCAGATCCTTTATCTCGCCCGCGGCGATAGCCTGAACGAGCAGGTTGCCTATAGCGGTGCCCTCGACGGGACCGGCATAGACGGGTCTGTCGCAGCTGTCGGCGCAGAGCTGACAGAGCGGAGCTTCCTTGCAGCCGCCGCCGACGATATTGATATAAGGCGTACGCTTGCCCTTCATATCGTCTATCGCCTCTACCGCCCATCTGTAACGGAGTGCGAGCGAGTCGAATATCGCGCGGACTATCTCGCCGACGTTTTCGGGAACGTGCTGTCCCGTTTTCTCGCAGTATTCGCAGATACGCTTCGGCATATTGCCGGGAGCGACGAACGCGGGATCGTCGGGGTTGATGAGCGACCGGCAGGGTTTTGACGCCATAGCCATATCGGACAGCTCGTCGAACGTGTATGACGTACCCTCGCGCTTCCACTGACGGCGGGATTCCTGCTCTATCCACAGACCCATAATGTTCTTCAAGAACCTTATGCTGCCGGCGTAGCCGCCCTCGTTTGTGAAGTTGTATTTGAACGACGCGTCGCTGATGATAGGCTCCGGTATCTCCGTGCCCATAAGCGACCAGGTGCCGGACGAAATATATACGAAATCGTCGCCCTTTGCGGGTACCGCCACGACGGCGGAAGCCGTATCGTGCGCGGCGACGTTTACGACGTTCGCCTTTATATCGCCGAGCTCGTCGCACAGCGACGGCAAAAGCGGACCGACGGTCGCGCCGGGCATCACTATATCGGTAAACCATTTTCTCGGTATGCCGTACGCGTCTATTATATCCCACGCCCACGATCTTGACTTCGCGTCAAGCAGAGCGCCCGTTGATGCGATCGAATACTCGGTATGCTTTACGCCCGTTAAGAAATAGTTCAATAAATCGGGTATGAAAAGCAGTTTATCCGCCGCCGCGCAGAGCTCGGGATTGTCGCGCAGCTCGGCTACGAGCTGGAACACGGTATTGAAATCCATGAACTGGATGCCGGTCACACCGTAGAGCTTTTCGGCGGGGACGGTCTTGAACGCCTGCTCCTGTATATTGAGCGTTCTTTCGTCTCTGTAATGTACGGGGTTTGTGAGCAGCTTTCCTTTTTTGTCCAAAAAGCCGTAATCGACGCCCCAGGTGTCTATACCTATGCTCTTTATGTCCTTATCGGCGGACAGAGCGCATTTGTTTATCGCCTGCTTTATCTCGTGGAATATACGCATAATATCCCAGTTGAAGGACCCGGCTATAGTCACGGGTTCGCTTGCAAAGCGGTGATTTTCTTCCAGTGTCAGCTTCTCGCCGTCAAATCTGCCTATGATGCCGCGTCCGCTCGACGCGCCTAAATCGATGGCAAGCATTTTAAGTTCTGCCATTTTTATGTCCTCCTGTATTTTTTACGTAATTAAAATTCTCTCCATTCGTCGCAGACGTTTTCCGGGATTTCGGTCAGTCCCGCTTCAACGGCGGCGTTGTGAATGAAATCGCAGATATCGTCGGAAACGGACGAATCTATAAGCTCGCATTCGCATTTTTCATTGAGTTTGTTCAGCTTTTTGACCGCGTTTTCGACCGATCTCATAATCGCGGCGTCGCTCGGCTTCTTTGATATCGCCACAAGCTCGTCGATGTATCTTTCCAGTATGTCGCCGCACTTATTG
>Ga0265298_10010830_pt1 | contig 10729 bp, 9 predicted proteins | sample AusTroGonzalo_MG_3_FD_193486 | JGI IMG/M metagenome (GOLD analysis project Ga0265298, IMG submission 193486) | Bovine rumen microbial communities from tropical cattle in Woodstock, Queensland, Australia - Gonzalo_01 | ecosystem: Host-associated > Mammals > Digestive system > Stomach > Rumen ...
GTGGAATTCCGTCTGCAAGTCTTGACCAATAAGAACAATAGTGTGAATCATTGTCTGCACTCTGTATTATCATCCAATCCTCAATTTCGCTTTCAAGACAATTAATAGCTTTAGAATAAACATCTTCAGGAATTAGCATATCAAAATCAATATCCCATGGGATAAAACCCTTATGTCTGACTGCTCCAAGCAATGTTCCAAACATGATATAGTATGGGATATCATTCTTCTCAAAAACATCTTTTGCTTTTTTTGCCATCAACAATAATCTTCTTTGAAGTTCTTTGATCTTTTCCTTCGTTACATTTCCTTGGCAAATATAATCTAATTTATTGTTCGTATTCATTGTTCTAATTCCTTTGTTGTTTGATGAAAACTCGTGTATTTAGTCGATAGAATAGCACGAATAACGTTTTTTGCGGATGTATCCGACAATTCTAATCTGTTTTAATTTTGTGTTTAGCCGTTGCTTACCATATATGTTGGAATTGAAATAAATGCTATATATACCAGCCGCCGGTGATTCGCACGATACTTCCGGACATCATGGATGATGCATCGCTCATCATTGAGACAAGAGCTTCCAGGAAATCCGTTCTTTCACACATTCGTTTCATCGGCAATATATTGGAAGCACGCATTCTTAATTCTGATTCCGATTCGCCGTTTTCATTACGCAAAGCAACTTCCCCTTCCGTCGGGGTCCAACCCAGCGTCAAATAGTTGCATCGAATATTGTCGGCGGCAAACTGATGAGAAATATGCTCCATTAATGTTTTGAGGACACCTTTTGAGCAGGCATACGCGGCTCTGTCTTTGTCTCCGCCCCAGGCATGTGGGGATCCGGTTAAAACAATAGATCCGCCATGGTTCAATTTCATATATTTCACTGCTTCCTGACAACAGAAGAAACAAGCTTTGAAATTGACATCCATGACCAGATCGAATGTCTTCTCGTCACATGTTTCAAGCGGCGATATCGGGGTGACTCCAGCATAATTGAAGAAGCCGTCTATCTTGCCGAATTTTTCGTATGCCTTCTGAAAAAGATTTTTGCAATCACTAACTTTCAGAAGGTCTGTATAAACGAAAATACCTTCGCTCCCGTAGACCTTCATCAGTTTTACGGAATTCATGCCGGCAGTTCTGTCGCGTCCGCCGATCACGACTTTTGCCCCCTGGCGTGCAAATTCCTCCGATGCGGCACGCCCAACACCCTTGGTGCCACCGGAAACGACAATAACTTTGTCTTGCAGTCTACCCGTTTTCATTTGACAGAAATCCTTCCCTCAATTAAGAGCGGCATCAATGTCAAATCCGTTCAGAACCATATCGTTGTTTTGTGCGTCAAGTACCTGAATATTCCGTTGGTACTCTTTCACGCAATCGGCAAGCTGTTGTTTCGTTTCGCAAACGAAATAAATCCGTATCATTACCTGCTTTTCTGTTCCGATCCAGTCATGCGGGACAGTATCATTTACATATAATCTTTGGACATAGGCGACGACTCTCGGATCGGAATCAATATGTTCGATACCTTTAATATCTTTGATCTGCCCCTCCTTCAACAGGATCCACAGGGTGCTTGCCCATTTCCCTCTGAAGTTCGCATCGTCTTCCTGTGTAAGATCAATGTCTCCTTCCGAGCCGGTCAGGGCATAACGGATCAGCATTTCACGCTGATCGAAACCGTGAATTGCTTTCATGTGGAGATGCGGAGCCTCTCCCTGAAGCCGGAATCCGGTGTCATAAACATAAAATTCCCCGTTTTCGTAAAACGCCTGGAACAGCAATACACCGTTTTTGATTCCGATCTCTTCAAAGAGTTTCACTGCATTGGGGTGCATTCGGGTAAAGTAGTCATTTATGTGCTTGGAAGGATAAACAGCCCCGATACACACACGACTCAACCCCGGCTGTTTGTCCGTTGTGAAACGGTCAAAAATACAGGAAGCGCTGCAGTATCCATCCTTAAACGTGTAGTAGATGCCCAAATCATCGCACTGCATGTAGCGTTCCACAATGAAACGCTTGCATTTCGAGAAGGAAAGCGCTTTTGCGACGGCGTCTTTCAGCTGTGCGGGTTCATCGCATACCGTCATGCCAAGTCCGCTGTAGCCGTCAACCGGCTTGACCATGACCGGAAATTTGATTTTCGCGATATCATCAGGATTCAGGTTTTCATCCAGGTAGAACTCCGGAATTCCATGAACTCCGTAACGTTCACAGGTTGCCTTGAAAACATCCTTATAGGAGAAAACATTGACAATCTCAGGCGTTGCATAGCACGGCAGTCCCAGTGCGGCACACACCTTGCAGTAAACCGGGACCAGGATGTCCGCGACTCCGACAAGAACTCCATCGACTTTTTCCTGATTCGCCAGAGCTACAAGCCCCGGAACATCCAAACCGTCGACCTCAAATGATTTCCATGCATATTTCTTGGCAGGATCTGTTTCCTTGTTGCTGGTAACAATTGTTTTTACCCCCAGTTCATTTGCTACTTGAACGAGAGGAATCGTTTCCGGATTAGCACCAAGAATTAAAAGTTTTTTATCTTTCAGGCTTTCCATCTTTCTATCTCCGGTTAAAGGGTTAGTCCTTCGCCTATTGATAACAGGCTGATCGGGATTTTGGGATTCGTTTGTTTGATCAATTCATAAAAAAGGCCTGGATTGCCACCATGAGAGGCAAATAACCCGTAATGACATGGAATAACAAGACCGGGTTGCAGGGCGGCCGCAAATGAAGCGCAGTCTTTTTCATTCATATTGCCATATGCCCCATTGATTGGAGCAGTTAGAACATCAATCTGACCAAATTGTTTATATTCCGGGATTCTGTCCAGACGCAGACATGTGTCGCCAGCTTCATAAAATCTCTTTCCATCCACGTCAACTATCACCCCGACTGCATCTGGAGCACCTTCCCCATGGTCGCAATTCACAAAATGAATTTGGAAATCTCCTGTTTTGTAATTGTCCCCGGGAGCGACATAGGTGATGTTTTCATCCGTCATTTGAAGCCGTTCGGTCAGTTTGTTGCATTCTTTTGATGCAAAGAGTCTTGTATGATGATTTGACATCAATTCCGGAATCGAGTCTGGATCAAAGTGGTCAAAATGGGGATGTGTGGCAATCAATACGTCAAACTCAAGGTCGGAAGTCGAAAGAATTTTGGGGAGTAAACGTTTAAAACCAATATGACCTTCAATGCGTTCCCCGCAGTCGGAAAGATACAAATCTATCCCGAGGAGCTGCCCGGATGCGCTTTTGATGATGAACCCGGCCTGTCCGACAGAGAAAAGATAGGTTTTTCCCAGCGGCGCAGTCAAGACTTTTAAGGCAAAATCCGTTTTCATGTTGCTATCCATTCCATGCGTTTTGTAATCATGATTTGATGAACTTGATAATCGCGGTCTGGTCTTCTTCCGTCAGGTCGGCGAACATCGGGAGGCAGAGGATTCCCTGCGCGACTCTTGTGGCGACGGGGAGATTGTCCGCCGTGGCGCTCGGGAGGCCGCGGTAGGTCGGGAAGTCGCTGCAGAGCGGATAGAAATACCGGCGGGACATGATGTTGTTCGCTTTGAGCTTGTCGTACAGCTCGTCGCGCGTCATGCCGTATTTCTTTGCGTTGATGCGGATCGGGAAGTATGCGTAATTGTGCTTGACGCCGGGGATGTCGTACAGCATTGAAATGCCGGGGACGTCTTTCAATGCCTCGCGGTAATACTGCGCGACTTTCTGGCGTTTCGCGATCTCGCCGTCCACGATCTTCAGCTGGAGCAGGCCGTAAGCGGCGCGGAATTCGTCCATCTTGCCGTTGCTGCCCGGCGCGACGACCGTGACCTCGTTTGCGAACCCGAAGTTTTTCAGGAAGTCGATGCGTTTCTTCATCGTCTCATCGTTGGTGACGAGCGCGCCGCCCTCGAACGTATTGAAAACCTTCGTCGCGTGGAAGCTCAGCATGGAGAGGTCGCCCCAGTTGCAGACGGATACGCCGTCCTTGCGCACGCCGAACACGTGCGCGGCATCGTAGAACAGCTTCAATCCGTAGGTGTCGGCGATCTTCTGGAGCTTTTCGTTGTTGCACGGGTTTCCGTAGACGTGGACCGGCATCAGCGCGGTCGTCTTCGGCGTGATCAGCGCTTCGACTTTGTCCGGATCCATGGTGTAGGTTTCCGGCTCGATGTCGCAGAAAACGGGCTTGCAGCCGTTCCAGTGGATCGCGTGCGTGGTAGCCACGAACGTGAACGGCGTCGTGATGACCTCACCCGTGATGCGGAGCGCCTGAAGCCCGACTTGAAGCGCGATCATGCCGTTTGTGAACAGCGAAACGTATTTCACGCCGAGGTATTCGGCAAGTTCCGCCTCGAACTTCCTGTGGAATTCGCCGTTGTTCGTGAGCCATTTGTTATCCCAGATCTTCCTCAGATACGGGATGAAGTCGTCCAGCGGCGGAAGCGATGGCGAGGTGACGTAGATGGTTTTAGACATGAAAAATGATCCCGATACGGTTCAAAAGTTGTTTCGATTGTTGTTAACGGCCTTTTTCCAAAAAGATGATCCTGGAAACTATTTTCTCACGATTTCGGGCTTGATGACCTCGACATCGTATTTCTTCAGTTCGCGGCGCATGTCGTCGAACGTGTCTGCGCGATAAGTCCCGATGATGGCTCCGCCGGAACCGGTAAACTTGGCGGATGCGCCGAACTGCCGTGCGATCTGGACCATGCGGCGGTTTTTCTCGCTCACGGAGGAGCCGCAGACCTCGCAGCGCAGGTCGAAGTTGCGGTCGAGCAGCGCGGGCAGGAGGTCGTATTGATGCGAAGCGAGCGAGTCGCGGACTTTATCGGTCAATTCGGCCCACTCGCGGACGGCGGCATGGACTTCTGGCACGCCTGCTTCATAATCGAGCGCGAGGCGGCTGTGGAGGATTTCGGAACCTTCGGCGAGGTCGGTCCGGTACGCAATATAAAGCGGAAGGTCGTCCGGGATCTCGATCGGCTCGTAGATGCCGTAGCCGAACTGTTCCATGTGTTTTTTGTTGAAATCCATGTAGACCGGGGTCTCGTAGACCTGCGCCACGCGGTCCTGAAGCCCTGCCTTGATGCCGAGCTCGTCGAGCTCGACGGACAGCACGAGATTCGCTAAAACAGGCTTCGGTATTTCGATTTGGTAGAAGCGGATCATGGCGCGCATGGTGGCGGTGATGATCGCGGAGGATCCCGCCATGCCGAGGCGGTTCGGGATGTCCGACTGATAGCGCAGCGTGAAGTTGTCGCCGCTGAGGGCGATGTGCTCTTTCATGCAGTAGGTGTAGAAGGTCTTCGCGCAGGCTTTGAGCAGGCGGATGCCGCCGTAGTAGCCGAACTTCGTGATGCTGCTTGCGAGGTCGGCCAGGTTCTCGTAGGTGTTATAGTCGAGCACGGACGGCAGGATTTCGAGGTTGGGCGACTCGTACAGCGTGACCTCGGCGCTGTAGTTGCGGAACACGAACGCGATGGTCTTGCCGAAATACCCGTCGGACGGATTGCCGATGAGTGCGGCGCGAGGATAAGCTTTTTCGCGGATGATCATGTGTTTGCCCTCTTAATCAACTCTGAACAGATCGCGGGTATAGACTTTTTCCGAGACATCCATCAGGTCTTCGTTCCAGCGGTTCGCCAGGATGATGTCGCTTTGTTCCTTGAACCGGTTCAAATCGCGTACGACGCGGCTATTGAAGAACAAATCCTCCTTCATGCTCGGCTCAAAGATGATCAGTTCGATGCCTTTTGCCTTCAACCGCTTCATGACGCCCTGAATGGAAGACTGTCTGAAGTTGTCGGACCCGGCTTTCATGGTCAGACGATAAATACCGACGACCTTGGGATTCTTTTCCAGGATCTGTTCCGCGATGAAATCTTTTCTCGTGCTGTTTGCCGCCACGATGGCGGAAATGATGTTTTGCGGGACGTTGTTGTAGTTTGCCAAAAGCTGTTTCGTGTCTTTCGGCAGGCAATAACCTCCGTACCCGTAGGACGGATTGTTATAGTGGTCGCCGATTCGCGGATCCAGGCAGACACCTTCGATAATCGAACGGGAATCAAGCCCGCGGACCGCTGCATAAGTGTCAAGTTCGTTGAAGAAGCTTACGCGCAGTGCGAGGTACGTGTTTGCGAAAAGCTTTACGGCCTCAGCCTCGGTCGGATTCATGATCCGGATTTCAATGCTTTCCTTGAGGGCGGCGTCTTTCAGCAGATTCGCAAACGTTTCGGCGGCTTTGTGCAGCCTGACGTTGCGGACCGGGGTCCCCACAATGATTCTGCTCGGATACAGGTTGTCGTAAAGCGCCCGGCCTTCGCGGAGAAACTCGGGGCTGAACAGGATGTTGTCACAGCAATATTTTTCCCGGACGCTCTCCGTGAACCCGACCGGAACCGTGCTTTTGATGATCATCACGGCATCGGGATTGACCGAAATGACCTGCTGAATAACGGATTCAACGCTGGAAGTGTCAAAGTAGTTGAGCTTCGGATCGTAGTTCGTCGGGGTGGAAATGATGACGAACTCGGCATCCTGATATGCGCTGTTTCCGTTTGTCGTGGCTTCCAGGTCGAGCTTCTTTGAGGAGAGATACTCCTGGATTTCTTTGTCGATGATGGGCGATTTGCCCGCATTGATCATGTCGACCTTTTCCTGGACGAGGTCAACGGCTTTAACTGTGTTGTGCTGGGAAAGCAATACGGCCATTGAAAGACCGACGTATCCTGTTCCTGCGACTGCGATTTTCATGATTGCGAACCCTCTGATCCTTCGTGTCCGATAATAGAAAGTCTGATAATAAAAAGAACCGAATCAAAAAAGAATTATTCCTCAATTAACCTCAGCAGGTATTGCCCGTATTCGGTCTTGAGCATGTCCTGCACGCTTGCCCGGATGTCGTCCCTGGTCATCCAGCCGTTTTCATAGGCGATCTCCTGGAGGCAGGCGATCTGGAGCCCCTGGCGCGTCTCGACCGTGCGGATGAAGTTGGCTGCGTCGAGCATGCTGTCGTGCGTGCCGGTGTCGAGCCAGGCATAGCCTCGTTTGAAGATTTCAACGTGGAGCTGGCCGCGCCTCAGATATTCATTGTTTACAGCGGTGATCTCAAGCTCGCCTCGAGCGGACGGTTTGATGTTTTTTGCGATGTTCACGACATCGTTGTCGTAGAAATACAGCCCGGTGACCGCGTAGTTGGATTTCGGCTTTGCGGGCTTCTCCTCGATGGAGATCGCCTTGCCGTTCGAATCGAATTCGACCACACCGAAGCGTTCCGGGTCGCAGACGTGGTAGCCGAAGACGGTGGCGCCGACTTCGCGGTCCGCGGCGTTGTGCAACAGTTTGCCGAGCTTGGCTCCGTAGAAAATATTGTCGCCGAGTACGAGCGCCACGCGGTCATTGCCGATGAACTCCTCGCCGATCAGGAACGCCTGCGCGAGACCCTCGGGTTTCGGCTGGACGGCGTAACTGAAATTCACCCCGAAGCGCGAACCGTCGCCGAGGAGGCGTTGGAAACTCGCCTGGTCCTCCGGCGTGGTGATGATGAGGATGTCGCGGATCCCGGCCAGCATGAGCACGCTGATCGGATAATAGACCATCGGTTTGTCGTAGACCCCGAGGAGCTGCTTTGAGACGCCACGGGTGATCGGGTGAAGACGCGTCCCCGCGCCACCTGCCAGTACGATGCCTTTCATGTTCACTCTCCTGTTCCGAGGCGTTCCATTTTGTACGAACCGCTGAGCACGTGCGCGCACCAGTCGTCCTTGTGTTCGAGGTACCACAGCACCGTCTTGCGAATGCCGGATTCAAACGTTTCCTGCGGCTTCCAGCCGAGTTCGCGGGCGATCTTCGATGGGTCGATGGCGTAGCGCAGATCGTGGCCCGGGCGATCCTTCACATGAACGATCTGCTCCGCGTAGGATTTGCCGTCCGGACGCGGCTTGAGTTCGTCGAGCAGCGCGCAAATCGTCTTCACGACTTCAATGTTCTTCTTCTCGTTATGTCCGCCAATGTTGTATGTTTCGCCGGGGACTCCCTGCGTGGCGACGAGGTACAGCGCTCTCGCGTGGTCCTCAACATACAGCCAGTCGCGAATCTGAAGGCCCTCACCATACACGGGAAGCTCCTTGCCGTCCAGCGCGTGCAGGATGACCAGCGGGATCAGCTTCTCCGGGAAGTGGTACGGCCCGTAGTTGTTCGAGCAGTTCGTGACGACCGTCGGGAGACCAAACGTACGTTTCCACGCGCGGACCAGATGGTCGCTCGACGCCTTGCTGGCGCTATAGGGCGAACTCGGCGCGTAGGGCGTGGTTTCCCGGAAGAAATCCTCCGGCCCGTTCAGGTCGCCGAACACCTCGTCCGTGGAAATGTGATGGAATTTGAACTTGGCTTTCTCAGCGTCGTCGAGCGTATGATAATATTTCCGTGCCGCTTCAAGCAGCGTATACGTGCCGACGATATTGGTCTGGATGAACTCGCCCGGACCATCAATCGAGCGGTCCACGTGGCTTTCGGCGGCGAGGTGCATCACGTGCGTCGGCCTGAACTCCGCAAATACACGGTCGAGCTCGTCGCGGTCGCAGATGTCGACCTTCTCGAATTTGAACCGGTCGGAGTTCGCAATTGGAGCAAGGTTTTCCAGATTTCCGGCGTATGTGAGCTTGTCCACTACGCAAACGGCGTCCGGTGTGTCGTTGATGATGTGCCGGGCCACGGCCGACCCGATGAACCCGGCTCCGCCGGTCACGATGATGCGATTCATATCTTCATCTTTCCCAAAGAGTTTTGTTTTGCAAGACAAACCAAGCGAAATATCAATTATCCTACAACCTTGCACCATGCTGCGGGATATTGGATCTTTACGGAGAATTCAACCGAAGTCACATTGATATAAACATGCCCATTTTCCTGGGGATTATCCAATATTGTTCCAAATTCCCCCTGAAAAGGCCCTTCCGTAAAAACAACCTGAGTCCCTTTTGTTAACCCGCTCTTGACATCAATCTCTTCTGTAAGAGAAGCCATTTCAAGTTTTCTGACGACCGCAAGTTCATGTAGAAGTTCGTCTTCCATTGCTTCGTCGACGGGGAGCATCTGAATGACTTCTCTTTTCCTCTTGAGTTCGGACTTGAAATCGGGCGGAATACAGGCAAAGAGATAGTTTGGAAACATCGGAAGGATGAACTCCCGATTGTAGCAATAGGACCGTCCCTTGCTGATAACGGGATGCACCTTCGTGATTCGTTTCATCGGCAGATAAACGGGCCAGCCTTCCTGCTCTATCAATCCAAAGACCTTCTTCTCATTCCTGCAAAGAGTGTAAATGGGCTGCCAAAGCATGCCTTCATGCTTTTCAAAAACAACCTGTTCTCCCATATGAAACTCCAAAATCCGGGCATCCGTAGGCATTGCAAAGGAAAACGATCCGTTGCAATGCATCGTCGGTCTTGCTCCGACTAAAAAAAAGCCGTCTTGTTTCAGCTCAAGAGAGAAACCTGGCGGGTATGTTCTGGTACGAAGAAAGCTGGCATGGATACCGGGGTGCCCATGTCGGCGTGAAGGTAAATGAAGCTGTCCGCTGACTGGAAACCAGGGCGCGATGACGCGATCCTGATGCAGGAGAGGAAAAGCTTCTGGTTAGGATGTGGGATGCAGACTCGTGCCTGTTGCGTAAAGCACCGGGCCGCCTGGGCGTCAGTCGAAGATGGGCTGTATTCTGCCTGCTTGTTTGTTTGCTTGCGCTCATTTCGTTCGCCCAGGCAAGGACCGAACTCAAATTGAGTTTGAGAAAGAGGAACCGGATACGAAGCACAGAGAAACCAGGCGTCAACGCTGTTCGGCGTCTGCCGGAGATTTGTCATGTTCACCTCGATCATGTCCGGTTTGTCCTCAAGTTGTGTTTTGAACTCGCGACAAACCAGCGAGCAAAAAACATAAGCTTTCTTGGGGCATGGCTGCCCCGTGCAGATTCCCTATATCTATAATATAACATCTTTTTCGAGTAAAATCAAGTCCTTAAAATGAAAAAAAACATTTTCCTTGAAGCCGTAAAAGGTGCATGCGGGAACAACACTGTGTTGATGCTGCGGGACATTGTTTCGAGAGAAGAATGCATCCTGATCAAGCAGGGGACTCAGGTTTATCTTGACCTGCGTGGGCTGCCTGCAAAAACATATGAAACCACGTTGGCCGGTATCGTGTCCGACTGCATCCTGTTCGCCGGGATCGATCCGACGAAAGAGCCGATCCCCGTGGAACCCGGCATTCATTATTTCATGGGAGGAATCCAGGTCGACAAATCCCACCGGAGTCCGGTGAAAGGTCTGTACGCGGCAGGAGAATGCGCCTGCCAGTATCACGGGGCAAACCGACTCGGCGGAAACTCCCTTCTGGGCGCGATCCATGGTGGCAAAACGGCTGCCGAGGCGGCTCTCCGCTCCGAATCCCACACCCCGGACGGATTCGAAGAGAAACCGCCAGTTTCTTTGGAGTATTTCAGGATGGAACCGCTTCAATCAATCATGCGCACCGCCATGGGACTGGAACGCGACAAAGCCCTGCTGGAAAATGCTCTGAATGCCGTTGAAAAGGTGTCTGTGCCGGATGAAGTGCGTTTGTTCAGCCGGGCGATCCTGCTTTCCGCTTTGAACCGGACGGAAAGCCGCGGAAGTCATTTCCGCTCGGATTACCCCGATTGCGATCCGGCC
>Ga0265298_10010831_pt1 | contig 10729 bp, 6 predicted proteins | sample AusTroGonzalo_MG_3_FD_193486 | JGI IMG/M metagenome (GOLD analysis project Ga0265298, IMG submission 193486) | Bovine rumen microbial communities from tropical cattle in Woodstock, Queensland, Australia - Gonzalo_01 | ecosystem: Host-associated > Mammals > Digestive system > Stomach > Rumen ...
AGATGCCGCGGCGGCACCGTCCGACGTTCGTCTCCCCGAAGCCGGAAGACGCGCACACCGATGCCGAGTTCTTCGAGAAGGTCGCGATGCCGTTCTACACGAAGCACATCGTCGAGACCTACGACGCCTCGTCCGAGACTAACGCCGAGGTCCGCGCGCGCGTCCTGCGCGTGAGGGAGTCGCTGGCGCGGCACCTGGCCTATCTCGACTTCGAGCTCTATCCGGAGCTCGACAGGGCGGCCGACGCGCGCTGGCTGTGGAAGAACGGGTGCAGGGACGCCGCGGTCGGCCTCTATCTATACGACTCCGGATCGGCTGACGACAAGTTCTGGAAGTGGAAGGAGCGCTTGGCGGATGTGGCGGCCAAGCACGACGTCACCAAGGAGCCGATCTTGGGGATGGTCTTGCGCCGCAAGTGCTACCACTGTGCCGAGGAGCACCACGGCAAATGGCCCAAGCACCGCCCCGACAGCGTCGTCAAGGCGGCGTACGCCGACTTCGCCGAGTCGTTCAACGCCTGCACGGGCATCCTGGCTGCGGCGGACTGCCGCATCGCCGAGTGGATGGATATCTCGTCGCCGCTTCCAGTCGGTTCCGGGGCGAAGCTCGGCAATCGCTACCTGGAGCTCTGCCAGCGGGCGGCGGCATGCAAGCACGCCGCGTTTGCCGCGCGCGGGGAAGGCTGGGCAAGCGAGGTCTCGGAGGAGGGCTGGAAGGGCTGGGAGGCGAACAACCGCGAGGCAGAGTCGAATCTGCTCGAGGCCGCGACGCTCAAGCCGGACCGCGCCCGCCCGGCTATGATGCTCGCCGACCTGTATGGGCGTAGCTGCGGAAGCGGCGACCCGATAGCCTGGCTCAACCGCGGAGTCTCCAACTCGCTCGACGAGGCCACGTGGTTCATTTCGGGTGCGCTTCAGTTTCAGACATCAAGGTGGGGCGGTTCGACCGATCTGCTGATTGACGTTGCCACCAACGCCGCTGCCAACGTCTGCACCTCGTCCCGCTTCGCCTACATCACCGCGGCGTCGGCGGTTGGCAAGCTTCTCGAATACGAGTACGAGGGCGGTACGCGCACCAACGTCTACCAGAGGGTGTTCCGTCCAGAGCTGACGTCGGCGCTCTATAGCATGTTCGACGCCTATATCGCGGCGGACAACAAGGATCCGGCGCTCGGCCCCGACTTCTTCAGGACGACGGCCCTCACGCTCGCCGTCGAGGCCCGTGACTGGGACCGCGCTCGCGCCTACTACGACGCCATCAAAAAGGGGATCGTCAACGACAAGTCCCTTGAGTGGGTGTGGCGCGCCACGGCGAGCGCCGAAACCGTGGATATGTGGACCGTCATGATGACGCTCGGGCGCCGCCGCTGCGGACGCGAGCTCCTCGACGCCGAGCAGGCGATGGACGAGGGAAGGTTCGCCGACGCCTATGCGTACTACGGCAAGATGTGCGAGCGCAAAGACCTCAGCGAGCGAGAGCGCGCCCTCGCCGGAGGCAGGGCCTTCGCCTCCCGCAAGTCGATGCAGGAGGCGCAGGGCGGATGGGTGGACCTCATGCCAAACCGCTGCGGAGGGGATACGTGGAACCACTGGAACGACATTGTGCTTGGCGACGACGGACGAGTCAGGCTCAAGCGCGGCAACAGGTGCCATGCGCTCGCCATGGTGTCGGTCCCGGGTATCGGAAGTGAGTTCGAGGCGACGGTCCACTTCGAGGAGGGCAAGCCGGACCAGAAGGCCTGGGACATCGGGTGGGGATGGGCGCGTCCGTTCCGCTGCAACCAGTCCGCATGGGCCTATCCCTACCTCTACTTCACCCGAGACGAGAAGGGCGACCACTTCGCGATCGATTCCTGGACCGAGGAGAACAAGGAACTCAAGGCCAAGAACGACGCCAACTACTGGGACAAGAACCGCGGCAAGGACCCGCTGCGCCGAGTGTGCAGCGTCGACCTCGAGCCCGCCGACTCGCATTCGTTCCGCGCCGTCTTCGGCGAGAAGGACTTCACAGTGGAGGTGGACGGGCGGCAGGTGTACGCTAGACCGATGGAAGACCTTCTGTCCGTCGATTACCAGTCCGACCGCGTCCAGTATCCAAGCGGCGACGTGATGCCGACGTGGAAGGTCTACGAGGGATGCTCGTTCTCCGGCTACCGCTACCGCCGCGTCCCGGCAAAGGAGAAGTAGAAATCCGCAAGCCTGGTTTATTGGCCCTCTGCGCAGTAGCCGTCGCGCTTGGCGTGAAGCTTGCGGTCGACGCGCTTCCGGACGCCGCCGTCGCCTTTGGCTTCATGCGCCCCGCCGCGCGCCTCGCCGCACTTTACTGGAACGCGGACTTCGACGCCGCCCAGGTGGCCATCCGCGTCGCCGACGTCACGCTCGTGGTCGTGCGCGCGTGTTCCGCTACGGACTTCTTCTCGATGGTGTTCGCGCTACTCGCGTTCGCCATGCCGATCCGCAGCCTTGCGCTCCGCGTCCCCGCGTCCCTTGCGATGGCGTGGTTCGTCGCCGTCACCGCGAACGCGGTGAGGCTCGTCCTCCTCGTATACATGGACGGATTCCTCCCGGCCGTCCGTGTTCCCGCCGTGCACATGTCCGTCGGCATCGCCGTCTTCTTGCCCGCTTTCGCCATGTTGTGGTATACTTTCGTCGCAGGGGCCGGCTGCAAAAGGCCTTTGGGACAGAATCTACAGGATCAACAGGATTTGAGAAAGGATCGTTCGCATGGAAACGCCCTCGACAGGTGATGGAAAGATATCGCTTTTCGTCCATCCCCTGACGTTTGTCATTACGCATCTCGTCCTCCCGCTCCTCGCGACGGGCGCGTGCGCCTACCTCTACTGGCTTACCTGCGACGCTCTCGAGGGGGCGCTTGCGGGCAAGGCGCTCGCCGTGCTGATCGCGTCCGCGCTCTTTCCGCTCTCGGCGCTCGGGCTGACGCTCGCCCGCCCGAAGTCCATGAACGCCTTCCTCATGTTCGCCTACGCCTTCCTCGGCGCGGCGTTTCTGTATCTCTCGGTGCCGGTGCTGCTCGAAATGTCCGGCAAGGTGGACAACTGGATCGTCGGCCCGACGCCAATGCTGGCCATGTTTTCCGGAATCGTTCCGCTCGTCTTCGCCGGAGTGGCGCGCGTCGCAACGGCGAAGTGGGGAATGAACGTCGGCGCCGACTTCGCGACGTCGGCCCTCTGCCTTGTGGTGCCGCCGGCCGTCGCGTTTCTCGCGGCGAACGTCATGTTCAGGTTCCACAAGTTCTTCAGCGACCTCGAGCTCTCGCTGCTGACGAAGTCGATTGCGGCGCATGCCCTGGCCACCGGATACTTCATCGGATGCGCCGTCTTCTTCGTCGGTCTCCTGCGCCTTCTCCACAAGTTCCTGACCGTCTTCATGCGCCACATGCCGGAGCAGTCCCGCCGCATCGCGGGGGCGGTGCTCTTCGGGCTCGTCCTTCCGCTCGCGGGGCTTTCGCTCAACCTGACGATTCCGTTCCCTGCGGACTTCGCGAACCCCTGGGCCTGGGGGCTCGCAGTGTTCTCCGGGCTGGTCCTGTTCCTGCCCGCGAGAGGCGATGCGGTCGGACTCGTCTCCTATTTCCTCAAGTTCGTCGCAGCCCCCTTCGTCGTCTACTTCTTCGTCCTCTTCGTTCCGTTTCTGCCGCTCGCGATACCTGCGATCATCGTAATTGGCGCGGGCTTCCTCATCCTTGCGCCTACGCTGCTGTTCCGCTACTGGACGCAGGACGCCTACGCCGCCTACAAGGCGCTGCACGCGGCGGGGCGCGGACGCGGCGCGCTCGTCGCCATCGCGCTTGCCGGCGCGCTCGTCATCCCGACGGCGTTCGTCGTGGACGTCGAGATCGAGCGGCGCGACGTCAAGGCGCTGCTCGCTTGGCACACCAAGGAGGACTTTGACCTCCCGCCTGCGCCGATGCCCGTTTCGGAGGAGCGAGCCGAGAAGATCATGGAAGGCGTCAACGACTACACCTTCGGCGCGGAGATTCCCTTCCTCTCGGCGTGGCGCACGTGGCGCGTCTACGACGGGATGTACATGGCGGACAAGCTGCGCAACGAACTGAACATCCGCATCCTCGGCAAGAGGGTGGACGACGAGCGCGATTGGCAGGGGCGCTCGCGCAACATGTTCGCCGGCGGACTCTTCGGCGCAAACACCGCGCGCCGCTCGATCCGCCGCGGCGCGCGCGGAAGATGGCGGGCGCGTCCGCTGCGGACGGATAAGTTCACCGCCGAGGCGCGGAGTGCCGGCGAAGGCGGCGAGGCGCGGTACGTCGTAACCGTGAAGCCCGTCGCGGACGGCGAAAGCCGCGAGTTCGTCGCCGACCTCGCGCTTCCGGCCGGAGCGTGGATCGAGGGCATGCGCCTCAAGATGACGAACGGCGTCTGGAAGACGGCGCGGCCCTCCGAGCGCAAGGCGGCGGAGTGGGTGTACAACAAGATCACCGAGCGCTTTCTCGATCCGTCCATCGTCACGCTCGACACGCCGACCGCCGGCACGCTCAAGGTCTTCCCCGTCGGGATGGCCGGACGCGAAGTGGAGCTGACGATTCGCCTTCCGTCGCCCGCCGCGTCGCCGTACGTGGTGAAGCTCAACGAAAAGCCGGTCGCGAATCCGCTCTACGCCGAAGGCGAGCCCGTCGTCTTTGCTGCCGAAGGCGCGGCGGTCTCGGTCGTTCCCGAGGCGTGGATGGCGGCGCACGCGAACGAACTCGTCGCGGCTGTGCATGGCGCGGCGGAAAGGCACTGGGCGGACGACCCGGAGCTCGTGAGCAAGCTGCGCCGGCGGCTGAGGCGGGCCGCCGCGTCGCTTGCGGAGAACGCGAACGGGGAGATTCCGGAGTTCGAGTTCCTGGTTCCCGCGACCAACGAGACGCACGTGGGATCGTCAGAAGCGCTTTCGCCGGCGGAGCGGTTCACGAGAGCGGGCTTGGCCAAGGCGCTTTCGCCGGCGGAGCGGTTCACGCGCGTGGGCTCGACAGCCGCGCTTTCGCCTTCCGAGAGGATCACGCTGTGGCGCGAGCTGCCAGGGGTGCGCTCCTTGGACGACGCAGCGCTTGACGGATGGTTCTTCATGGAGCGCGAGGACGGAGGGAAGGCGGCGGTTCCGTACCGGAGGGGCGACGGCGGCGCGGTGGTGTTCGCAAGGCTCAAGGGCGCGACGAAGGTCGGCGGCGCGTGGTCCGAGGGCGCGAAGGCGTGGGAGCTCGAGAACAGGGCGTTCCTCAAGCCGGCGCTCGACGTCCGCCGCGAGCTCCTCGAGATGACGCGCAAGACTGGGGCGCTCACGACGAAGTCGGCCTACATAGCGGTCGAGACCGCGGGGCAGGAGAAGGGGCTTAAGCAGAAGGAGATGGAAGCGCTCCACGGCGACAAGTCGCTCGACTTCGACGAGTCCATGTCGGAGCAGCACGGCGACGCGCCGGGCTTCCTCGTCCTCCTCCTGGTCTTCGCGCCGTTCGCACTGTGGCGGAGGAGGCGTGTCGCGGCGGCAGCCGAGGGAGCGGGCGGAGCGGAATGAAGGCGCCGTCGCCAAGACAGCTCGAGGCGCTCGAGCTCGTGGCCGAGGGCCGCTTCTATCCGGACCTCGTCCGCGAGGGCGACGGATGGCACGCCCGGTGGCGCGCCATCGGATCCGAGAACGACTGGGTCGACGAATACGTGCGCGGACCCTCGGTCACCGCGCTGAGCGAGGACGCGGAGGACCAGCGGCACGAGACACTCCACGACGCGTGGGCAATGGCGCTCAGGAGCCGCACGGGGCTCGTCAGGTGGGACGACGCGGAGTGCGCTGCGTTCGCGGCCGACCTCGCCGAATGGCACTGCGGGGCGGACGAGGACGCGCATGCGCGCGGCGAGCTGTGCTTCGCGTTCAGGTCCGGCGCGGATTCCTTCAGCGTGTCGTGCAGGCGTCCGAAGGGACACCGCCAGTACCGCGCGCTCGGACAGGCCGCGTATGTGTGGGGCGGACTCAGGGACCTGAGGGCGTCCGCTGACGGCGGTGCGCTTGTCGCCGAGCTTACGAAGGGCGAGGCCGAGGATTTCGTGCTGCGCGGCGCGCGCGCCCTTTCGGAGGCGGGGTATTCCGTGGACGGCGTGCCGGAGGAGTCCAGGGTGTCCGCGTCGGCCGAGGTCGGTGACGTGCCCGGCGCGGCAGATGCGCCGCCGGTGAAGCTGAAGATATGCGTCGACGGCGAGGAGGTGACGGCGGACGAGATTCGGTTCCTTCTCGAGCAGAAGTCGTCGTTCGTGTTCTTCCGCGACAGGTGGATCGAGGTCGACCGCGGAATCTTGCGCGAGGCCCTGCGCGCGCTCGAGAAGGTCGGACGGACGAAGACGAGTCCGCTCGCCTTCGCGCTCGGCATAGGCGCCGTCGCGAGGATCGAGGTCGAGGACGTGGAGGTGCACGGGGAGCTTGGCGCGCTCGTAGCCGACCTGCGCGGCATATCCGGCGCGGTCGGTTCCGGAGGTTCCGCGCCCGAGGGCTTCAACGGCGGCCTCAGGGACTACCAGCTCCGCGGCGCGGAGTGGATGTTCCGCCTTTCCGAGCGCGGGTTCGGAGCTCTCCTCGCCGACGACATGGGGCTCGGCAAGACGATACAGGCGATCGCCTGGATGCTGAAGATCGCGGCAGCCAGGGAGTCCGCCGGCGGCAGGTTCCTCGTCGTCGCGCCGCTGACGCTCCTCTCCAACTGGCGGCACGAGCTCGCGAAGTTCGCCCCGTCGCTGCGCGTGTACGTGCACCAGGGCGACATGCGACACGTCGGGAGCGGGTTCGCGAGGGCGGTCGCGGAGGCGGACGTCGTGGTCACGAGCTACACGCTTCTCGTCAGGGAGCATTCCCAGTTTACGGAGGTCGCGTGGGACGCAGTCGTGCTCGACGAGGCGCAGGCGATAAAGAACCCGGACACGCGCGCCGCGCGCGCGCTGTGCGCGCTCGGCGTCCCGAGGCGGGCGGCCCTCACCGGAACGCCGGTGGAGAACTCGGTGGCGGACGTCTGGAGCCTCGAGGAGTTCCTGAACCCGGGGCTCCTCGGCGACCGCAAGTCGTTCGACGAGCGCTTCGTGAAGCCGCTCGCGGCGGATCCGCGGGGCTCGCGCGGAAGGCGGCTTCGCCGCGCGCTCGAGCCGTTCGTCCTCAGGCGCACGAAGGACGACCCGGCGATCGCGTGCGAGATTGGCGACAAGCGCGAGGTGCGCGAGTACTGCGCGCTGTCGCCGTCCGACCGCGCGGCGTACGAGGCTGCGCTTGCGGACTACCGCGTCGGCGAGAAGAGGCAGGGCGACGTCTTCGCGCTGCTCACGCGCCTCAAGCTCGTCTGCGACGGATTCGACGGCGACAAGGTGTCGGGCGGCAAGGCGGACCGGCTCGTCGAGCTTGTCGGCACCATATTCGAGAACGGGGAGTCCGCGCTCGTCTTCACGCAGTACGCGAAGGTCGGCGAGGCGCTGAAGCGGGTGCTCGAGCGCGCGTTCGGGCGGCCTGTCCCGTTCCTGCACGGAGGCCTTACCGCCGCGCAGCGCGAGCGGCAGATAGAGGCGTTCAACGAGCCGGACGGCGGGAGGCCCAAGGTCTTCATCCTCAGCCTGAAGGCCGGCGGGTACGGGCTGAACCTGACGAAGGCGACGCACGTGATCCACTACGACCGCTGGTGGAATCCGGCCGTCGAGGACCAGGCGACGGACCGCGCGCACCGCATCGGACAGGAGCGGACGGTGTTCGTCCATGCGTTCATAACCGAAGGCACGATAGAGGAGCGCGTCGAGGAGATCCTGGAGAGGAAGGAGTCCCTCGCCGGGCTCCTGAAGGACGGCGAGGCGCTTCTGCGCGCGGCGTCGCTCGAAGGCGCGGGGGGTGTGAAATGAAAGAGAAGGGGATAGACGTCGTCTACGAGGATGCGGACATAGTGGTCGTCGACAAGCCGGCCGGGGTAATCGTCCATCCGGCGCCTGGGCACGAGAGCGGGGCGCTTACGGAGGCGCTCGTGCGGCGCTATCCGGAGATGGCGGGCGTGGGCTCGGCGGAGCGTCCCGGGGTGGTGCACCGCCTCGACATCGGCACGAGCGGGGTGATGGTCTTCGCGCGCACGCGCCGTGCGTACCTCGCGCTGAGGCGCCAGTTCGAGTCGCACGAGACGGTTGAGAAGAAGTACCTCGCGGTGGTGCACGGCACGCCGCGCCCCAAGTCGGGGACCGTCGACACGCCCGTCGGGCGCGACAGGCTCTCCGCCGTGACGCACTGGACGGTGCTTGGGCGCCACGACGGCGTCTCCCTCGTGGAGTTCAGGATCGAGACGGGCAGGATGCACCAGATACGAATCCACGCGGCGGGGATGGGCTGTCCGATCGTCGGCGACTCAACATACGGCGACGTGGCGAAGGACAGGCGCCTCCCGCGCCGACCGTCGCGTCCGCTCCTCCACGCGGTGGAGCTCTCGTTCCTGCACCCGGTCACCGGACGCCGCGTCACGTTCGCCGCGCCGCCCCCTGACGACATCGTCTACGCGTAGGATGTGCGCAAAACAATGATGTTGTCGCAAATCTCTTTTGTATCGCTAAGTTTAGCGGTGGATAACCTGATGGGGAATATGGTACAATACCATTGAATGGAGATTTCATAAAGGGTGTCGTGGCACTCTGCCACAAACTGTAGGCGAATCATCATAGCTTGCAGTGGGGAGTGAGTTTCATTTCGCGAATGCAAAAGAAAGGAACCATGACGATGAAAGTTCTGCTTGTAAACGGAAGTCCCCGCGCGAACGGCAATACGGCGCGGGCGCTCAAGGAAGTCGCCGACACGCTGGCGGCCGAGGGACTCGAAACCGAGATCGCGTGGATCGGCAACAAGCCGGTGCGCGGATGCATCGCCTGCGGAAAGTGCCGCGCAAACGGAAACGGACGCTGCGCGTTCGACGACGACGTCGCGAACCGCATTATCGAGAAGCTGGAGTCCGCCGACGCAATCGTCATCGGCTCGCCGACCTACTACGGACAGCCCAACGGCGCGCTTCTCGCCGTCTGGCAGCGCGTCTGCTTTGCCGGCGGGGCGCATGTGAAGACCAAGCCCGCCGCGTCCGTCGCCGTGTGCCGCCGCGGCGGATCGACGGCAACGTTCCAGTGCATGAACATGCCGTTCGAGATGCTGAACTGCCCCGTCATCGGCTCGCAATACTGGAATGTCGCGTTCGGCCGGGCCGAGGGCGAGTGCGAGAAGGACGCGGAGGGAATGCAGACGTTCCGCACGCTCGCGCGCAACATGGCGTGGGTCGTCAAGAACCTCAGGCGTTCGGACGCCGTGCCGCGTCCGGCAGACGAGCCCTGGCAGCCGATGAACTTCATAAGGTAACAAGGAGGCGACAATGGCATACACTTGGAAAGTGGCAACGAAGGTGCTTTTCGGAGCTGGCAAGCTGAAGGAACTCCACAAGGAGGCGCTGCCCGGCAAGAAGGCGCTTGTCGTGATCTCGAACGGCAAGTCGACTCGGCTCAACGGGTCGCTTGCGACGCTCGAGGGCGAACTGAAGCTCGCGGGCGTCGACCATGTCCTCTTCGACAAGATCGAGGCGAATCCGCTCGAGCCCACCGTGCAGGCGGGCGTCGAGTTCGGACGCGAACACGGCGTCGACTTCGTGATCGGACTCGGCGGCGGAAGCGTGATGGACAGCGCCAAGGCCATCGCGGCGATGATTCCGCAGAAGGGCGGACGCGTCTGGGACTACATGGGCACCGGCACGGGCGAGCATCGTCCGTTCAACGCGACGCCGCTTCCGACCGTCGCGATCACCACGAGCGCCGGGACGGGCTCGGAGGTGGACGGCGGCTCGGTCATTACGAGTCCCGTCACGCACGAGAAGTCCGCCTTCTTCGGACCCTGCCCCGTCCTCGCCGTCGTCGATCCGGCCTTGATGGTCACCGTTCCGCCGAAGTTCACCGCCTACCAGGGATTCGACGCTCTCTTCCATTCGACGGAGGGCTTCATCTCGAAGGCGTGCAACGAGATGTCCGAGCTGGTCGAGCGCGAGGCGATCAGGCGCATCGCGAGAAGCCTGCCGACCGCGGTCGTCGACGGATCGAACATTGCCGCGCGGACGGACGTCGCCTTTGCGAACACGCTGAGCGGATACTCGATGGAGACGTCGACCTGCACGAGCGAGCACACGCTCGAGCACGCGCTTTCGGGTGAACACCAGGACCTGCCACACGGCGCCGGGCTCATCATGATCTCGCTTGCCTACTACCGCCACTTCATCGAGAAAGGCGCATGCCCGGAGAAGTTCGTCGAGATGGCGCGGCTCCTGGGCAAGGAGGACGCGACGAAGCCCGAGGACTTCCTCGACGCGCTCGCCGCCCTGCAGAAGGCCTGCGGCGTCGACAACCTCAAGATGAGCGACTACGGCATTTCGCCGGACGAGTTCCCCGGTATGGCCAAGCTCTCTCGCACCGCCGTGGGCGTGCTCTTCGACTTCGACCCCATCCCGCTCTCCGACGCCGACGTCATCAAGATCTTCGCCGAGTCGTATCGATAAGATCAGATTACCCGACCCCCTCGGATTCGAGGGGGTTGGGATTTCAGCCACAAAGGACAGGAGAGGCAGGAGTTGTGGTGCGCAGTGTGGTTTCGCCACAAAGGACAGGAGAGGCAGGAGTGGTAGGGATTATAAGCCACAAAGGACAGGAGAGGCAGGAGTGGTAGGGATTATAAGCCACAAAGGACAGGAG
>Ga0265298_10010832_pt1 | contig 10728 bp, 13 predicted proteins | sample AusTroGonzalo_MG_3_FD_193486 | JGI IMG/M metagenome (GOLD analysis project Ga0265298, IMG submission 193486) | Bovine rumen microbial communities from tropical cattle in Woodstock, Queensland, Australia - Gonzalo_01 | ecosystem: Host-associated > Mammals > Digestive system > Stomach > Rumen ...
ACTTTTTCAAGTTCGGAGATTGGTGGGGGAAGGTGGATTCGAACCACCGAAGTCACTGACAACAGATTTACAGTCTGCCCCCTTTGGCCACTCGGGAATTCCCCCATATACAATTGGAGCTGGTAGACGGACTCGAACCCCCGACCTGCTGATTACAAATCTGGAAAAAGCTATTTTCTCTTATCGTAGCTTGTCGTAACCGCTCCAAGAAAATCCCCGTGTCCTCAATCGTTTGGGCGTCTGCCTGTTGTACCTTTTTGTAGTTTAACGCCGTTTCTTGGTGTGAGTTTCATCGTGCTGGTGTGAGCTTTTGTGTGAGTTTTTGAAAATGCACATTCAATCCGGCACGGCAAACCCCCGCCCGTTATTCGTCCAAATCGAGCCAATCGTCATACCACCCGTCCTCAAACTCGATGGGGCTTTTATTTCCGTCCTTTTCGGGGTCATAGTCTGGGGGATAGTCAATGCAGTCATTCCATCTGTGCCAGTACCGGACAGATACGGGGTCGCCTATATCATCGACGATCATCACGTCCTTGTGGGTATGATCAAGGGCGGCGCGCTCATCGCCATACTCTTTTGCCGATTGCAACGTGTCCTTTTTCACCGGGGCGCGGCCGTCTCTGAAGTCCACAAGGTAATAGACTACCGGCTCCGCGCCATTCTCTGGCGCCGCTGCGCCCGGCGAGGCGCTGTCTCTCGCTTCCCGCCGCTTCCGGGCTCTCTCCTCCAGCACGGCGTTCATCATATCCATATCCTCGTGCTCCAACTCGATTGCCCGATCGGCCTGCTCCTTGGCTAAGGCCCTGAGTTCCTCTTTCGTCATAGCTGGCTCCTTTCCGTTCCATCCGGCATCTGCAAAAGCCGCTCCTCTATTTCGCATATCCAGAGGAACAGGTCTATCCATTCATCCAGACCCTTGCCGTCTTTCCGGTTGTCATTCATATAATCACCCTTTCAAGCAATATCCCGTATCGGCGCGAATGAAGCCCACAGAGGGCAGCGTGACGCCGATGCGGGATAAACGATTTTTGGCCCCTCATATTTGGCGAGGCCGAAAAACAAAGGGGGTACCCCCGGGGTGGGGTCGGGGCATCGGTTATCCAGCAAGCGATTTTCAAACCTTTTTCACCCGTGCAATACCCTTTATACGATTTTTTACCCCCCTACCCCCGGGGTGGGGTGGGGACATCGGTTGTCTCCGACACGCGCTACACGCGGGCGAGATACCGCAGGCGCTACACGCGGGCGCGTGATCTGTGGCCTACTCCGCCGCGTCCTGGGCGCGCCCGTGCTCCAGCATGAACGCATCCAGGGCCGCCGTGAATACAGCGTTGGGCGTCGTGCCCTCCTCTTTACATAGGGCCTTGAATGCCTCGGCCTTTGATCGCCGGACTTTGCAGCCGAGCACGACCATGTTGGACGCATCCCATTTATTGTTGGCCCGCTTTTTCGCTTCCGATATTGCCATGCGTTGCCCTCCTCAAAATCGGTTAAATAAAGTATATCACAATCACCGGCAAGGAGGCAACGGTTTAACCGTGTAAATGCGCACAAAATACACGGTTAAACTTTGTGCAGATTGCGAATTGAAGTGCACTGTTCAACCGTGTATACTGGAGACAGTCAAGAGGCCGGGCGGCTGGAAACGTTTCGCATGATGCGCCCTGCAAGATACAAACTCCGCTGCCTCTAATCCACACCCCCGCCGCCGGGAAGCGCGGCAGCGCCCCCGCCGCTATAGGGCAGGCAGGCCGACCACCAGGAAACGGTCAAACCCCCGCCGCCGGGGCGGGAAACACCCGGCAAAATCTTAAAAAGGAGACAGCACAATGAGCACTTTCGAACTTCAGGACAAGGTGAACGAGATGCGCGAGCTGCGCCGCATGGCGGAGGAGCTGGACGCGGAGATTGCCGCTATCCAGGATAGCATCAAGGCCCACATGGAGGCCACGGGCACGGACGAGCTCAACGGCGCGGACTACAAGATCACCTGGAAGCCGATCACCAGCACCCGCCTTGACACCGCCGCGCTGAAGAAAGCGCTGCCGGAGATCGCGGAGCGCTTCACCAAGACCACCACCACGCGCCGCTTCGTCCTGGCGTGAAAAGAGGGCGCTTGTCCAGCCGTCCAAAGCATGACAGGCGCCCCCACCAACAGACCCCCGCGGGGCCGGGCGAATCCATTCTACACCCGGCCCCCTCACATAGTCAAGGAGGATAGAGCATGAAAGAGCTAACCAGCTACAACCGGGCCGCCGGGTATCTCAACAAGATATTCGACCTGCTGAATGAGGCGTTTTTTGAAAGCGCACTTTCAAGGCCGACGATCACGATCCAGTCAACGCCCCGCGCCTACGGTCATTTTTCCCTGCGTGATGACACGTGGGTTTCCAAGACCGGCGCAACGCATGAAATCAACATCGGCGCCGGTACACTCGCCCGCCCCATTGAAAACGTCTGCGCGACGCTGTTGCATGAGATGTGCCACTATTGGAACTACGTGCGCGGCGTCCAGGATTGCAGCCGCGGCGGGACATATCACAACAAGCGTTTCAAGGAGGCAGCCGAGGCCCGCGGGCTCGTCATTACCCACAGCGAGCGGTACGGTTGGAGCCATACGGAGCCGGGGGACGCGCTGCTGGACTTCGTGCTGGAATACGGCCTGACCGATATTCTCATCAACCGCAACGAATTCAGCGGCTTCCAGATCGGCGGCACCGGCACCCACAGCGGCGCGCCGACGCCCCCGCCCGCGACGCGCAAGCCCTCCAGCACCCGGAAATACGTTTGCCCCAAATGCGGAATGAGCGTCCGCGCCACCCGCGCCGTGAATATCGGATGCCTCGACTGCAACGAGCGCATGGTCCCCGCAGCACAGTGAACACACTACCGAACCGGCTGACATATACAACCCGCCCCGGAGGTCACGAGGGCAGAAAGGGAATAACGATGTACGATCCTATGACGATTGAGAAATGTGCCTTTGACCTGGCCGACGCCGCGGAAGCCCTCGACTATTTCACCGAGGACTACAACGAACTTGACCGCATGACGGCCGCCGTGGAACAGCCGCGATACGCCGCCCGCCTGCGCGCCCTGGCCGCGCTCATCCGTCGCGCCGCCGACGAACTGAACGACGCCATCCAGCGGGGGGAAGAAAAGCCGGACCCCAAGGCATAAAACCCACAGACACGCGCCTGCGCACTATGCACGGGCGCGTGTCCCCTTGACCTTGCCCCCGCGCACGTGCTACACTCGGAGCGAAAGGAGCGATCCCACTATGCCGGAAGAAAAGCCGAAATACAAGCGCCCTCGCACGGATGCCCAGCGCGCAGGAGAAGCTCGATACAAAGCCAAAGCGGAAGTTGCGTACAGTCTTAGGCTGAACCGGAACACCGACGGAGACATCATTGACCGTCTCGAAAGACTGAAGCAGAGCGGAGACAGCGTCCAGGGCTTTATCAAGGGCTGCATCCGCTACGAAATGATGAACGAGGAAGTCTACCTCATCCCCGACAAGAGGCAATGAACGACAAAACCGCTCCACCATTTCGGTGAAGCGGTTTTTGCGAGAAAAGTGTCGCCCATCATTGACAACTCTATACACCGTGAAAGCGCCTCTGTGTTTTCGGCTCTTGCGTTTTCTTGCTGCTCGTGCTATAATATCATAAAACCCAGCGATATGCAGGCAGCTCGGGAGATTTTATCCTTGTGCCGGGCGGCATTTCACCGGGTTAGCTTTAGGGTGAATGCCTACTTCCACCGAGGCCAAGTAGCCGTAGGTCTGAAGGCGCTTCACCCTATTAAGCCCAGCGATACGCAAGCAGCTCGGGAGACTGAATCCCAGGGCCGGGTGGCATATCGCCGGGCTTGCTTTAGGGCAAGCGCTTTCTTCCATCGAGGCCAAGTAGCCGTAGGTCTGAAGGAACGCGCTTGCCCTTTTTATCGTTCTGGGGGCGGGCCCCGCTTCTCTATGCGTTCTCCTTTTCCCACTTCTTTGCGAGGCGGTCTCTGCGCTCCGTGGCAATCTCCACAGCGGAGGCGCCGGAATGTAAGAAGCTGTAAAGGCCGGTCCCGATGTAGGGGTTGACCTCATCGGAGAGAAACGCTTCCAACCTTTTACTGGCGCGTGTTCCGCTCCTTAGTCGCTCCAGGCCGCGTCGTTCGCGGTCTGTTACCGTTGAGACGTTTGGCAGGCCCAGTGACGCCGCGATTTCCTGGCGCCCCTCAGAGCGGAAATATTTCCGCTCCAGCACGGCCCGCTCCACCGCCGGGAGCTCATTCAGTGCATCGTCCAAAGCGGCGCGGAGCTGCTCTTGATAGACGCCATCTACCACGGCGGCGTCCACATCGACGCGGGCGTCCGGGGTCTCATCTCCGATCGTGTCGCCCTCTGCGTCTTCCTCATCGAGCGGCGCGTCCAGCCGGACGGTACGCCTGTTATTGAGCGGGTCGGGTTGGCGGGTGTGGTACCCGGCGGCGACTCTAAACTTTGCTGTCAGCCAATACGATAGAAAGGTGGTAAACTTCGCGCCGCCGTCTGGGGTGTATCTCCGAGCCGCTTCCTCCACGGCGAGAAAACCTGTTTGCACTAAGTCATCCAGCGTCACGCCTCGCTCGGGCGGGAGCGTCTCGGCGAAACGCCACGCGCAGGAGCGCACGAACTTCTCCACACCATCCCACAGAACACCGATCACTTCAGTCTGGCCCTGCTGATAACGCAGAGCGAGCTCCTCGTTTTCCATGATGGGCGTCCGGCCCCCTTATTCTTCCTCGTCCTCGTCTGCTCTCTCGATGATCTCCAGGAGCTGGGCGTCGGTCAGGCCGCGCAGGTCGAGGGTGGAAATAGGCCGGGTCGGGTCTCCGCTCAATTCAACGCGGTTTGTCGGGCCCTCGCCGGCGGTGTCACGGATAAAGCGCATCGCCTCCACGTCGCCCCGCGAGGCGCGGATCAGAGCAGAAACGGCGATTGCCTCCGCGCTTGTGGCGTTCTCCATGCCCGCGGCGCGGAGCTCCTCCAACACCTCATCCGGTGTACAGGTGAGCTTATCCTTTTTCAGAATACGTTGCACCGCCTCCCGGAGAGACGCGCTTCTGCGACGGGATTCACCGCTTGCAATCCCGCCCATTCGGGCGATTTCGACCCGCTCCTCCGGGGGACGGTCCCCGAGATTTTTCACCTTGTTTGCCATTTGTTAAACCTCCTAAACCAGTATGTTTATGTCAAAGCGCCGGGGTGCGAAGCCCACAGTGGAGCACCGCCGCCGGTGCGCTGTTTCGCCGTTGAAGTGCACGTTTCAAGGACGATGCAAGGCCCTTGTAGCTGTCGTAGCTACTTTTGCGGGTCTTTCCGCGTAAGAAAAAATATATAGAAATAACCCGCAGAAACGGCTACGACAGCTACATCGTCGGTTTATGCACTCTCCGCCTTGTGGATATCATCGACCGGGACCGGCTCGCCGAAGACAACGGCATAGTCGAACAGCACCGCCGTTGCGCCGCCGCCCGTGCTCGGCCTTGCCTTATCAACCTCCAGGCCGTGGTCCCTCAATATCTCTTTGAACCGTATTGCGGACTCGGCATGGCAGCCGTTCTCGAAACACCAGGTCGTGTATTGGTCGTACACCATCGAAACGGTCACGCGGTTTCCCGGCGTCGGTTTGAGCCGCTCCGCGATGAAGCGCCCCACCTTGTCCGAATTGGCCTCATAGTCCTTCAGCGCGGCTTGCATTTCCGCAGAGACTTGGAGGCCGTCACGCTGGTATTCCTTCAAGCCGTACACCAGCCAATTCAAAATCACGGAACGCATGAGCGGCGCGGCCAGCTTTGCCTTCAGGGTCTTGTCCTGGTTTGCACCGACAAAGCGCTGGCCGAAGGGGATGACCATAAGGCGCCCGGACCGAAACAGCGTCAGGTCGTTCACGCGGGGAAGGTAATTCGTGTTCACCACGAACTTGAAGGCGGGGCAATACTCAAAGGAATTCTCATGCAGAAAGCGGCAAGTCAGCGTGTCGCCGCCGGTCATTGTCTTCAGCAGCGCCGCGTCAAACACCATCATCTGCGAGGGCTCGGAGATCGTGACGAGACGCTTTCCACGCAGGCGGGCCACATCCTCCGACGGGCCGCGGGAGTCGTGCCGCGCCGTTTCAGCAATCACGGCGGGCGGCGCAGCGGCAGCGTAGTCACCGAGCGTCCCGGCGATGGCCTCCGCCAGCGTCGATTTACCGTTGCGGCTCGTCCGGCCATAGAGGATGACAAGCGCCTCCTCCGCCGTCGAGCCCGTCATGCAGTACCCGCTCCAGCGTCGGAAGAAATCGCGGGTGTCGGCGTCCGGGAGTACCGCGGCGAGGGTGCTTTCCCACAGCGGCGCGGCGGCGCCCTCGTCGTACTCTGCTCCGGCGATCTGCGTTAGCCGGTCCTCGGGGTCGTGAGGGTGAAGCTCCATCGTGGAAAGGTCGAGCGTCCCGTTCAGGCAATTCAGCAGCATGGGGTCCGTGTCGAAGTCGGCGCGGTTGACGGGGTACACCGAGCGGGCATCGTTGATGAACACGGACCGTTGATTACGGGTCGCCCAGCGCGAGGCCCATTTCATCCAGGCAGCGCGCTCATTCTCCGGCAGCTCAAGAGAATAGGTGATAAGTGCCTTGCTCATGGCCTTTGCGCCCTTCTCGGCGGCGATGCCGTCCGTATCGTCCAGCCAGCGGGTGCCGTCATAGCGCATCCATACGCCCCTGCTGCCCATCAGCGGGCGCGCTGTGGGCTTCAGGTAGTCCGCCAGCAGATACCCGCCGCCGATGTCATCCCGGGTGTAGCGGGGATTGTGGGCCGCGTCGGCATCACGGAGAAAGGCGAGCGCCCGTTCTACATCCGGGGTGATCTCCACAGAAGGGGAGCGATAGTCGGGGCACCAGACCTCCTTGCACTCCCGTATCGCCTTTGCGATCAGGCCGCGTCCATAGGTGTCCTGCCCGTAGTAGTTACCCGTACGGTCGAACTTCTCCCGCATGAGGCCGCTCTTCCGGAAAAGACGCTCACACTGGGCGGCGTTGGCCTGAGTGTAAAAGGCGAGGATGTTCGCCAGGGCAAGGTCGGCCTCGCTCTGCGAGCCATAGTCCCCGCTCCACTCACCGCGGTAAAGGCGCTCGAACTTATCGGCGTTACCGGCGGCACGAACACGGGCGAGCACCTCGGCATCGTTCAGCGCGGCGGTCGTCTCGTCCTCGTAGTCCGTGAAGTCCACAGCGCGGGCGGCGGGGGCGTCCGCTTTCCCGGCGCGGCGCATATACTTCTCGGCGATCTCCAGCACGGCCGCGCCGCAATCCGCCGCCACGTCCAGGTCGTTGAGCCGCTCCCCGGTGAATGTGAGATAGCGGCTTGTCTGTCCGGCAACGTAGATTTCCAGGCCGATGTCACTATTCTTTGCGAGGTATTCCGGCCCATAGACCAGGCCGGGGGCGCGGCACAGGATATGTACGCCCGTGTTGGAAGGGGACCGCTCCGCATAGCTGCCGATGCGGTCGATCACCTCCACGGCGAGCGGCGTGAGCTGGCCGTCCGGTCCGATACAATGATCTATGTCGATGCCGACAAAATCGCCGAAAAGCCCGAGGCCGAGGCCGGAAAAACGGTCGGGCCTCCGCTCCAAAGCGGCGCGGGCGTCCTCATAGCTCACGAAGTCCTCGGGGTGAGACACGCTTGCCCGTGCTCCCGTGACCGTGTACGGGACCTTTGTGGACCTCCCGCCGCGCTCCTCACGTTTCCACAGGCAGAAGCGCCCGGCGGCGCGGAGGTTATCAGGTAGTGGCATTGTTTCCCACCTTCGATCTGTAGCGTCTTCTCTTGATGTACGAAGCCATATACGCCCGCGCAGCATCCTCGCTTAAAAAGGCCCGGCCAGCGCGGCGCGTCGGAATCGACACCGAATAGAAGCCCCCGCAAGGATCACGCCATAGCTCGGTACTGTCTACGGTGTCAATCAGCTCCCAGCCGTACTCGTCTACGATTCTTTCCATTAAGCGCTTTCCTTCTCCGTCTCGGCATCGAGCTTCCGAAGCAGGGCCGGAATATTGACGTAAATCTTAGTCCCCGACCGCAAATGCGGGATGTCCCCCGCTTTGCAGCCCTTTCGCAGATAGTAGGTGCTCAGACCCGTTGCTCTGCTTGCGCTCATCAGGTCCATGAAGGGTGTTTCGTTGGTGATCATTTTTATTATCCTCCTCATCAGAATTAGGCTTGACAACTCGCGTAGTTTGGTGTATCTTGAAATTAGTAATTGTACCGAAAGCTACGCTATCCTTGTACCAATTATATGGAGGACACTCTGATAAGTCAAGTAATTCCGGCCGTTAAGCGATCAGATTTTGCTTTCCCAACCTCGAATTTCGGTACAATGATTATGAAAGAAAGGAAGTAACACCATGTATGAACGCCCGGAGGTTTCGAAAGAACCCGCTGACCGACTAAACGAGTGGATGCACCGACGGGGGTATTCCCATCAGAAGCTGGCAAACGCCACGGGGAGATTTGAAAAACAGTATTCAAAAAGCACCATAGACTCGATATGCTCCGCCAGGCGTCCACTCCCGGAAGGACTGGCAAAAATTGTCCAGGCGCTGGACGCTGAAATAGTCGCAAGAGAAAACGGAGACCGTGCTTCCGTCATACGGTGGCAGTACCTTATGAATATGGACCCCCATAAAACGGTTGGGGACTATCAAGGTTTTCTTGCTGTCTATGAGGAACTCAAAGCGGCATACGACCGCGTGAGCAGGGAGGAGCTCGCCTTCGACCAGTTGTTTTATATGGCGGGCTATTCAATGGAGTTTATCAATCATTCGGTGCCTGGCGTGGACACCGAGAATCTTTACATGATCTCTATTGCGGACGGCGGCGCCCCGCTGATGCTTATTTCCAATACGGAGATGACAGAGCTCCGGCAAGAGCTTGTGGACTACACGGCATACAGGGTACAACGCCTATTGAAAAAGACTGGAAAAAGAAAGGAGGCCGTGAGCGATGGCGTCAATCACGAAGAAAACAACTAAAGACGGCAAGACCTTCTATGAGTTTCGCTATCATCCTGCCAGAGGCGCGCAGACGTTTTCCACAAGATGGTATCCGCCCGATGGTTGGACAAGCGGCGAAAAAATCATGCGTAAGGCCAGAGACGAAGCGGCATTATTTGAGAGAAAGTGCCGCGACGGAGAGGTCAAGACCAAAGCGCAGCTCAAAGCAGAACGGGAGGAGGCCGAGCGCGCCGCCGAGGAGGAGCGGCGCAGGGAGGAGGCAACCTACACCGTCAAGCGTTTCGGCGAGGAGATATTCATGCCCACGAAGGCGATCACCCTCCGCGAGAAAACCCGCTCCAGCTATCAATCCATGCTTGACCTTCATGTGTACCCGGTCATTGGAGACGTGAAGCTGCCGGACGTGACCGGGCCCATGATCGACGATCTCTTAATTGCCTTCCAGAAAAGCGGGGTGTCGTTCCGCTCCGTCCAGTATCTCCGCGTCATTCTCGGTATGCTCTTCAAAATGGCGAGGAAACGGAAGATGATCAGGGAGGACCCGATGGCGGATATCCAGGACGTGAAGCGCCGCGCCGACGAAAAGCCCGCCGAAGGGCCGGAGGCGTTTTCCCCGGACGAGATACGACGCATCTTTGAATGTCTGGAGAATGAGCCGCTCAAATGGCGGTGCTTCGTTAAGCTCCTCGCCTATACGGGAATACGGCGCGGCGAAGCGTGCGGGCTCAAATGGTCCTGTGTGGACTTCAAGGCCGGGACGATCACCATCAAGGAAACGCTGAACTATACGACGGAGAAGGGCGTTTACTCCGATTTCACGAAGAACAAGAAGGACCGGACGATCAAGGTCAACGCCGAGGTCATCGCCCTGCTGAAGGAGCTGCAAATCGCGCAGTCTGAAAAGTGCATTTCAAAATATGTCTTTACGCAGGACAGCAGCGCGGAGCCGATACACCCGGATAGTCCTACGCGATACTTTAGAAATTTTGGAGCGCGGTACGGCATCGACCATTTCCACCCTCACAAGCTCCGGCACAGCCACGCCAGCATTGCGATCTCCTCGGGCGCGGACATCGCCAGCGTGAGCGAGAACCTCGGACACAGCGATATTGCCGTTACGCTCCGGGTCTATACCCACAGCAACGAGGAGGCCAAAGCGAGGGCGGTGGATATTTTCGCCGCAGCGGTGAAGGACAAGCCGAAAACCAAAGAGGCATGACAGCAAAAGACCGGGCAGCATTACCACCGCCCGGTCCGTTTTTTATGCCCCGTGTGAGTTTTCGTGTGAGTTTTTTGGCGACGCTGCGAACAGCGCCGCTCTCCGATGCAAGGAAAAAAGCTCCGTCCTTACCCGAGTGACGGAGCTTTTGTGCGGCAACATGGGAAATAATTACAGAAAATGAACATCGCAAAAAAGTTACAAAAAAGCCCTGATTTCAACGAAATCAGGGCGTTAATGGTGGGGGAAGGTGGATTCGAACCACCGAAGTCACTGACAACAGATTTACAGTCTGCCCCCTTTGGCCACTCGGGAATTCCCCCATATACAATTGGAGCTGGTAGACGGACTCGAACCCCCGACCTGCTGATTACAAATCAGCTGCTCTACCAACTGAGCTATACCAGCATTTCGGCTTCACAACCAGCAACAGGTATCATAGCAAACGCCGCGGGATTTGTCAACCAAAACTTTTTCCCG
>Ga0265298_10010833_pt1 | contig 10728 bp, 9 predicted proteins | sample AusTroGonzalo_MG_3_FD_193486 | JGI IMG/M metagenome (GOLD analysis project Ga0265298, IMG submission 193486) | Bovine rumen microbial communities from tropical cattle in Woodstock, Queensland, Australia - Gonzalo_01 | ecosystem: Host-associated > Mammals > Digestive system > Stomach > Rumen ...
TCCAAGAACCACGTGCAGATTCGACAGACAACACGCATTTTCTTTTTTCGAAATTATCTGTATAATGGCGTTTGTTTAAATATTGTTAATTCTTTGTCAATTATAGATGAATTACTTGGAAGATAGTAGATAAAATTCTATATTTGCAACATAATTCTTAACCATATTTTTAACTAAATTTCAATAATATGAACCGATTTTTTATTTTCGTAGTGTTATCAACTATGGTTTTGGTTAACGCCAATGCCCAGTTAAAAGTAAATTCTAATGGCAATGTGAAAGTTGCTTCGTCTTCGTCAGATTTCAACCCTCGCCTTTCTGTAGGAAATAACTGCTACTATCCAAACGGCTATGCCAGTAGTTTTGGCGTTGCGGCCACACCACTTGTAAGAGACAATCATAATAATATTGGTGTTGAGGGTTATGTCAATGCCAATCAGTCGTTCTCATCTGAAAGAAACTTTGGCATGTTAGGAATGACAACGATAAACCTCAACCACGGCAAGAACTATGGTGTTGCAGGATTTCTTGATTTCAGTCCGTCATCCTTAAACAATGGTGGGGGTGCAGGAATATACGCAACAAACTACCAATACCTTTATGCCTATCCCGATAATATTCCAGGAATTTATGCTGCATATATTCATGGTGAGACAAACTTGGATGGAGTGACCATCGCACGAGAGATATACACCCCTGCAGACGACAGGATTAGTCGTAATGCAGAAGCGATGGAGACAAGAAGTAGTGATGATAACAACACACTAGATAATCTGCTTAAGCTGAATGTTAGGGAGTATTATGTGAAAGACCAACAAACGGCAAGAGCTGCTGCAAACACAACGGATATGTCAAATGAGATTAGGCAGGCTTACGAATACATGAAGAAAGATGAGGAGAAGCTGAACTCCCGTCGTCGCTATGGTGTTTCCGCTCAACAGCTACAGAAGGTCTATCCTAGTTTAGTGATGGAAGGACAGGATGGTTATCTATATGTGAACTATACTGAGCTCGTGCCACTGCTTCTCCGTTCTATCCAAGAATTGAAAGCTGAATTGGATGAAGTGAAAGGAAACGACGACAAGGTGAAGTATGCTCGTGCTGCCGATTTTGATGATGAGTCTGCTGATGTCAGCGATGCCACAAAAATCCCTTCAGTGGCTTCGCTTGCCCAGAACACTCCCAATCCCTTTACGGAGCGTACCACCATTCGCTTCACTTTGCCAGACAATACACGTAATGCCTACATTTACATTTTCGACATGTCAGGCAAGATGCAAAAGCAGATTCCCATTGACAGTTCTATGCAAAGTGTAACCATAGAAGGTTATGAACTAAGTGCTGGTATGTATATCTACTCTCTTGTTATTGGTGGAAAAGAAGTGAAGACTCGTAGAATGATTTTGTCGAAATAGAAAGCTTTGGGTGATATGAAGAAAAACATTTATCTATTGGCGTTGTTTATGCTTTTCTCGCTGTTCTCTTTTGGACAGAGCATTAAACATATATCCATATCATTCGACATGAATGATTTTAATGTCGTTCAAGACGAATATGGCGACATCGTTATCTCGTCAAGTCTGCATAATTATTGTCTAAAGTCCGATACACTTCTACCTGCGCTCCCATATATAGGCTATAATGTGTTAGTAAAGAATGAAGAATCGTTTAGCAGTCTTACTTGCTCAAGCTCTAAGATAATTATTCGTAAGTCTGTTATGATGGCTCGTAATCCAGAAGTCATACCAACGAATGTAGCGCCATCTTCTGTTGGTAGGAACGAATCTTTTGGCTATGAACAAAAGACATATCCTCAGCAATATGTGGAATATGCAGGGAAGGATGATTGCTGCGGCTATAGAATTCTGACATTTCTAGTCTGTCCCTTTGAGTATAATGCAAAAACGAAAACCCTTTATTTCAGGAAGACCATAGATTTAGATATTCATCTTAACGGTTCAACTTCCAAGACCTCACTAAGGGTTGGCAGTAAAAATGAGGAGAAACTAAGAGATATTATTAGAAGGATGATCGTCAATCCTGAAGATTTAGAGGACGGAGATGTTGCACTAGCAAGAGCCGAATCAAACAACAGGCTTGTTAAACAAACTGGCTATGAGTATGTTATTGTAACGAGTAACAAACTGAGAGATGTTTTTCAGCAACTTGCTTCGTGGAAAAACCGTAAAGGAATTCGTTCAAAGGTTATCACAACAGAAGAGATATATTCCACATACGAAGGTGCGACAAAACAGGAGAAAATCAAAAGAGCGCTTGCAGACATAGACAATCTGTCTTACGTATTGTTGGGAGGCGACACAACTCAGGTACCTACATGTATGTGTTATATAGGTAGAAGAGAAAAATCTGATAGTATCACACCTGCAGACGTATTTTTTTCTTGTTTGGGAACGATGAATTGGGACAATAATGGAAATGGGCTAAACGGTGAAATAAAAGATTCGGTAAGTATTGTTCCTTCTATCAGTATTTCAAGAATACCTATATTTTCGATTAAATCTGCTCAAACTTTCGTCAATCGCATTATAGAATACGAAGCAGAGCCTGATATATCAGATTGGCAGAGTTCCATCTTAATGGCAGGAACCTCGTTAGGAGATTATTTTTATGATGATGAGAATGATGAACAGGGAACATGGAAACCTGTATATGATCAGACTACAGGTAGTAGTGATACACAAATCTGGAGTCAAATGATGTATGGGATATACATTGCACCCACAAATCCCGAGTTTTCATCATGGAATGGTACTTTAACAAGATTCTATGATACATATACTGACATCAGCGAAGATGATACATATGACTTCAATACCGAAAACCTACGAACAGAATTAGGCAAAGGCTATACATTTATTGATGTAATGACGCATGGAAGTAAATTGGCATGGCAAATGGAAGAAAGTAATTATTCTTTTCATTCGTCATCGGCGACGCTTAAGAATAAAGGATATACAATAATTACGACGACGGCTTGTAACACAAATGCATTTGACTTTAGAAATGAAAGTGTTTATTGCTTAAGTCATGATCTTATACTTCAACCATGGTGCAATATACTTGCGTATTGTGGTACATCTCGTGAGAATTGGTATCATCCTCAATATTATAAGGATTTAGGGGTAGGTGCAAAATTTGATGGTTTAACTTATAGAAATCTTTTTGCAGACAAGTATCACCGTTTAGGAAATGCAATCACAGCGGTTAAAGTAGATATGAGAGAAGAAGCGTTAACTAATTATACTTCAACAAGGAAAGTATGGATGGGATTGAATCTACTTGGAGATCCCGAAATGCCTGTTTTTCTTTCTAAGCCTCAAAACTTTCATGATGTTGATGTTCAAATTGTCAATGATAGTATTTATGTTGATGCGGGAACTGATGGATTTGACATATGTTTTATCAATCAGAATGATTCTTCGGATTATTATATTGCAAGGGATATTCCCAACTCCGTAGTTTCATTTGAAAGGTTGAATGGTGAATATGATATCTGTATCACAAAACCAGGATATATACCATATTTTACAACCTGTAATTGCCTGTATTTGCAGAATAATACATTATCTGGCACAAATACCTTTAAATCCAAAAAAGCAATGATAGGTTCAAATGTTACAAATAAGGTTGACCATGGATCTGTTGTAATAAACAGTGGGAAGACCACAATAAAAGCGAAAGAAACTACGATAAGTAAGGATTTTGAGGTTAAGAAAGGTGCTATATTAGTAATAACCAACAATTAATAATAATATGAAGAATAGGATATCTTTACAAACTTTGTTTATTGCACTATTCTTGTGTTTCCTTGGTACAAACGAGGCATGGTCGCAGGAATGGGATCATGAGTACGTGCCTTTTGTGGAAGAAGGAAAGGAGTGGAACTGTAAAACGGTTAGAGTTGACAGTCATGAAACCAATTCTATTGACTGCATTTTTACAATAAGTGGTGATACCTTGATTGATAATTGCAATTACAAGAAGGTGCTATGTGAGTATGAAGAGTTCTATGGCGACAAGGAGCAACATTATTTTTGCGCTGTTAGGGAGATAGCATACCAAGTGCGTTTTATTAAAGAGAATCAAGCTGAAGAAATGCTTCTCTATGATTTTGGCTTGCCGAAAGATACTTTATGGATGTCCTATGACGACAATGAGTTTGCAAGAACTCGTGGCCATCACAGAAGATATTTCCCGACAAGGCAGTACGCATATAATCTTTGCGCAATAGTTAATGGTGAAGTTAATAGCAGTTATTCTTATGGCTTTTGGATTGAAGGTGTTGGATACGCCTATGGAAATCCATTTGAATTTACATTAGAGAGATTTAATCATAAATTTCCCAATGATATCTGCGTAATGTCATGTAGGAAAGGAGACGAATTATACTTTGATTTTGAGTGGACTACTGCCCCAACCTCTGTAAGTGCTCCCCAAACGCAGGTTTCTACCTCCGAAAAACTTTTCGACCTCCAAGGCCGACGCATCCAAGGCGAGCCCAAGCACGGGATGTATATTCAGAACGGAAAGAAGGTGATGAGATAAGAATAGGCAACAAATAGGCTTATGAAAAGAAAGAGTATTTTTTTAAGGTGTTTTGCCATTGTTCTTGTGTATAGTTGTCTTGGGATACAACATGTTTCGGCACAAGATTGGGATCACGAGTATGTGCCTTTTGTAGAAGAGGGCAAAGTGTGGAACTGCCAATTGGTGAGATCTGAAGGCCACAATAAGAAAGCCAAGGATTGTGTTTTTACCATGCAAGGCGACACTATAATTGGTAATCAAATCTATAAAAAGGTTCTTTGTGAATATAAGAAGTACTATGGCGATAGTGCGCAGCATTATTACTGCGCAGTAAGAGAAGAGGCGTATCGGGTGTACTCTGTCGAGCCAGAGGCCACAGATGAAGAATTACTTTATGACTTCAGCTCACCTTCTGACACACTCTATTTCTCTTATCCGGATTGTGAGTTCGGTCGAATCGAAGGTCGTTGTTTGGATGGTTATCCTAAGAATCAGTATATGTTTGATATTCAAAAAGTCATTAATGGAAAAGCAAACATATTATATAGTTTGGGTGAATGGTGGGAAGGAGTTGGATACCGATTTGGTAATCCTTTTGTATTTTTCTTAGACCAAGATAATCAAGAACAGACTCCAGAAATCTTCGTTATGTCGTGTATGAAAGGTGACGAATACATCTATAAATTAGATTGGACAGTCCAACCTTCATCTGTAACCAGTAGCACAGAAAGAATGACACCTCAAAAGGAACTTTTCGACCTGCAAGGCCGACGCATCCAAGGTGAGTCCAAGCATGGTGTGTATATCCAGAACGGAAAGAAGGTGATGAGGTAAGTGAATGAATCACACGGGGACTGTCCCCCTGTGAGCCTTATACCGCCCCCAAGAATATCCATGTGGAAATGGGTTGTGACTATGAGGATATTGAAAGTAACTACCTGACGAAGGATTCTGTGGACTACTTCCTTGGTGGAAATGTCATCTATGAGAACAACCAGTTCTCAAAGATTCTGTTTGATGGTGGGTATATTGACTCTTATACGGAAATGGAATCTCTGCCAGTGCGCCCAATCCGTGAATTTGCTGCGACAGATGGAGATTATCAAACTCAGCTGGAAGAGTTTGTTCGCGCCCAGAAAACCAAGGTGCTTGGCTTTAAGTTCTATAACAAGGATCATCTGGGCAATAACCGTGAGGTGATTGATCAGGATGGGAATATCTGTCAGAAGACTGATTATTATCCTTTTGGCACACCTTATTTTTCAAGGTATGTTACAATAAATGAAGCAGATCAGCCGTTTAAATATAATGGAAAGGAATTTGATATGATGCACGGACTGAACACCTATGACTATGGCGCACGTCAGTATAACCCCATCCTGCCCATGTGGGACAGGGTTGATCCTTTGGCCGAGAAATATTACAATATCAGCCCTTATGCATATTGTGCAAATAATCCTGTAAAATATGTGGATCCGGATGGAAAGAAAATTGTTTTGGGAAGCAATTGCTCTCCCGAGTTTGTAAATCATTATAATGTCGCTATTGCATATTTGAAAGAACATAATGCGGCAAGTGTATGGCATCAATTAGATGGGAGAGAAGAAATAATAACCATATATGAAAATGCCGGTTTCGCGAACTATACTAGTGGGAATAATGTTTTCTGGAATCCTCTTTCAGGATTATGCACTGATGCGGGAGGAGAAGGGCATCGGTTATCACCAGCAATTAGATTGTTGCACGAACTTGGTCATAAACTACAAGAATATACTGGCGATTATAATATAGAGGATGATGGTACGTTCTGGCAAAGTAAAGAGGAAAAGAGAAACATTTTAGAGGTGGAAACACCTGCGGCAGTTGCATGTGGAGAGATTCCTGAGAATACAATTAGTAGAGATTCACATAGTGGTATCCCATTTAAGACGGAATCCTCTATATCAACAAAAATACTAAATCCAGAAGACCCACAGGTAAAAATGTGGAGGATGTGTTGGGAATAATAATTTTATATTATATGAGAAGAATAGAAACATTAATCTTTCTTTGTTTGTGCTTTGCTGTATGTTCTGCAAAGAAAGGAGTAGATACTTTGTATATTCGTTTTTTTTCATGGGAAGACTATAAACAACCACATATTATAACCTGCAATAATTTTGAATATGAATTGCCATATACTGAGTATTGTATAACAGACCAATCTGCAATTAACAAATTGCTTGATACAATGAAAAGACTATCAAAGAAATCTGATACGGATTTTTGTGTGGGCTGTAAGATGTTCTTTGTGCATGATAATAAAGTTGTAAAAACTGCGTGTTTGAACTCGAAATACATTTTAATAGATGGGCAAACATATTCCTGTACAGAAGACTTAGTAAGTACTACTAACGATATGATGCGTAATGGCGTTCTAATAGACACACAAAAGAAGTATTTATGTGGCAAAAACGGTGATGAATTTATTCGTGGTAGAGAAGTTTTGCTTTCAAAACTTAAAACTTACTTAAACAGGAATATTCCAAAAGAAATAAAGAAACTTGGCGATATCCGTATTGTGATCCATTGCCAATCGGATAAAAAAGGTAAAACAACAAGAGTTGAACCTCATGTCTATAACAACAAGCTATCAGAATTCCAAAAGAAAAACATTGAATGCTTGATTGCAAAGTTCTTTTTGTCCAAAGTGAAATGGAAACCTGATGAAACGAGAATGAAATCTGATTGGATAGATATAATGTATAAGTATGAAGTGGAGCGATAAGTCATTCACAGGGACTGCGCAGAGAGTGTGTGTCCCCCCTGTGAGCACAGTGATAGCACAGGGGGACTGTCCCCGTGTGAGCAAAATATAGAATTAGATGAAGTGCACCCCAAAAGTTGGACATAACTTTGGGGTGCACTTCATTGAGGGTGAGTGTATTGCTAAACGCAAAAAAAATATTTATGCGTCGGCAAAGACCTTGCCGTCGTCGAGCGTAATCTGTAACTTGGTGTACTCGCTGTGGAAATCGTGCTCCAGGCGGTCGAGATAACGGCGACTCTCCCACAGACACATGGGCAGGTCGTGAAGCAGGTAGTTGCCGCAGGCCTCCGGACGGGTGGCGGGCACCTCGGTCTGAGTGAGAATCCACTTCAGGCAGTCGATGGTGAGACGACGCATATCCTCTACGGTATAGGCGCCTGTCATGATGATATACATGCCTGTGAGACAGCCCATGGGACCTACATAGACCACATCGTCCTTGGCTTCTGAGTTGCGAAACCAAGTGGCCATCAAGTGCTCCAAGCTATGCATGGCTGCTGGGGCTACGGCGGGCTCCTGATTGGGCTTGGTGATGCGCAGGTCGAAGGTGGTGAAACCCTTGTCCTCGCGAGAAACGTAGATGCCTGGCTTCAGGCGTGTATGATCGATGGTGAAACTCTGAATAACTTCCATGTTTTAAAAGTAAAAGGGTGAAAAATGACGTGCGTTAAAGCGACTCCACAAATGTCTTGGTGGTTTGGAACGAGTGCTCGGCCACGGTGTCCCAGAAGTTGTGATACTGCGAGGCATCGGTGTCGCGCAGGGGGATGTCGCTCACCACGCGGAACGAGATGAAGGGCACCTTATTGATATAACAGGTCTGAGCAATGGCGCACGACTCCATATCGATGGCCTTGGCCTCGGGGAAGTGGCCGATAATCTCGCGAGCCTTCTCCTTGGAGTCAACAAACCAGTCGCCAGTGACGATGAGACCTGGGTGGAGCTTGATGTCTGTCGTGGGCAGGCTGAGGGCTTTCTCCAGCAGATGCGGATCGGCCTGATAACGGGCGGGCAGACCCTGCACCTGTCCATAGACGGTGGTATCGTCGATGGCGGCACCACAATACACGTCGTGATAGCACAACTCCGAACTCACCACGATGTCCTGCACGTTGATGTCATCGCCATTGCCTCCGGCACAGCCCGACGAGATGATGCAGTCGGGATGGAACTCGTTGATCATCTTCTGGGCTCCCAGCGCGGCATTCACCTTGCCGATGCCGCATTTCTGCACCAGCACGTCGCTGTCCTTAAACACCTGCTGCAGTTGGCGCAGCTCCTTGTCCATTGCTACGATAATTCCTATTTTCATGCTATTCATGTATTTTCGTGCAAAGATAGCGATTATTGGGGAAAATATCGCTATCTTTGCAGAATATTTAAAAAATATTTGGGTTTAGAATGGCCATACAGGTGACATACAGATGGACGCGACGACTGTCGATGCGCATTGCCAAGAATGGTGATGTGCATGTGTCGGCACCCATCGGCATGCGGAGGAGTGAGGTGGAGCGCTTTATCGAGGCCCATCGCGACTGGATTGCGGAGGCTCGTGAGAAGACTGCCGAGCGACAAGACAAGCGAAAGGCGTTCTATGACCAGTTGCCCCTGAAGACAAGGGCGCAGGTCAGCGAGGCGCTGCAACGCCTGAAGGCCATCGTAGAGCCGATGGTGGAACGTCATGCCCAGGAGATGGGGGTGAGGCCTTCGGCCGTGTGCTACAAACCAACCATCTCGCGCTGGGGGCAATGCAATGTCAAGGACCGCTCCATCTGCTTCTCAACCTATCTGCTGCTGTTGCCGGAATGGTGTATCGAGCATGTGGTGGTGCATGAGATGTGCCATCTGCTGGAGCCCAGCCACAATGCCCGTTTCCATGCTTTGATGGATCGCTTCTTCCCCCGTTGGCGAGAGGCCCGCAAGGCCACGCGTCAACTCTGCTGAAAGTCCCTCTCCTTATTTGTTCTTCTCGCGGATATGCTCCTCGTATTCCGCCAACTCGCGCTCGCCGATATGGGCAAGACCGTAGTGCTCGTCGTGCTGAGAGAAGTCGAGACCCACCTTTTCGCTGTATTCAGAAACACGCATGGGAATCATCATGTCGATGAGTTTATAGCCAGCCCAACTCATGATGAAGGTATAAACGAACACGATGATGATGGCCAGTAGGTGGTAGAGGAAGATGACAAAGCCTTCCCAAGTGCCGGCGATGAGGCCCTCCTGGATGAAGATACCTGTGAGAATGGTGCCGAAGATACCGCCCGTGCCGTGGGTGGGGAACACATCGAGCGCATCGTCGATGCTGGTGTGCGAGCGCCAATAGACGGCGATATTACAAATCATGGTGATGATAAAGGCGATGAAGATGCTCTGACCCACGGTGACATAGCCTGCCGAAGGGGTGATGGCCACCAAACCCACCACGCAACCCACGGCAGCACCCATGGCCGAAGGCTTGCGACCACGCAGGCAGTCGAAGAAGATCCAGGTCATCATGGCTGTGGCCGAAGCGGTGTTGGTGTTGAGGAAAGCCTTGATGGCCTGTCCGTCGGCATGGAGTGATGAGCCGGCATTGAAGCCAAACCATCCCAGCCACAGCAGGGCAGCGCCCAGCAGGACGAAGGGAATATTGGCAGGCTCGCTCTTGCGGGTCTCGGCCTTGCGGCGTCCCAGATAGATGGCACCAGCCAAGGCTGCCACACCACTAGAGGCATGGACCACGATGCCGCCTGCGAAGTCGATGACGCCCCACTTCATGAATAGTCCCTCGGGATGCCATGTCATGTGGGCCAGCGGGCAATAGATGACGAAGAAAAAGAAGATCATGAAAAACATATAGGCCGAGAACCTGACACGCTCGGCAAATGAACCCGTGATGAGCGATGGCGTGATGATGGCAAACTTCATCTGGAACAGGGCGAAGAGGGCCAAGGGGATGGTGGCTCCGCCCAGCACATTGCCTGCCGGCGTGGTATAGACCTCGGCACCCACATTCTGGAACATCAGGAATGTCAGGGGATTGCCTATCACACCGCCGATGTCGTCGCCAAAGCACAGCGAGAAGCCGATGGCCACCCACAGCACCGATATCAGTCCCATGGCGATGAACGACTGGAGCATCGTGGAGATTACGTTCTTCGCTCCCACCATGCCGCCATAGAAGAACGACAGACCTGGTGTCATCATCAATACAAAAATAGTGGCCGTAATCAACCAAGCCACATCGGCTGCAGAGATGACAGACCAATCACACTCGAATGTAGGTTCACCTACGAAAATACCTGCGATGGCAATCAGCGTCATTGCCGTCATCAGGATAATCCAACGTTTTTTTACCTTCATAATTCTTTTACCTGAGATGTCTATAAGAA
>Ga0265298_10010836_pt1 | contig 10725 bp, 9 predicted proteins | sample AusTroGonzalo_MG_3_FD_193486 | JGI IMG/M metagenome (GOLD analysis project Ga0265298, IMG submission 193486) | Bovine rumen microbial communities from tropical cattle in Woodstock, Queensland, Australia - Gonzalo_01 | ecosystem: Host-associated > Mammals > Digestive system > Stomach > Rumen ...
AGAGCATATCTTCTCAAAGAATGTCTCTGCCCTGCCGAGCTCTGAATTCTTGAGCTTTTCCTTGCTTGTGATCTTATAGAACTTGGGCAGGCTCTCCTTGCCGTCGAGCTCGTCGATCATATCCTCTACCATGTCATTGTAGCTGTCGACCATTTTATCATACTTGTCGTCCTTCTTGAGCTCCTTTACCACGCTCTTGGGAAGCGTGAGGGAGTACATGGTCTTTGCGCCGTGCTTGTCATAGGTAGCCTTTACATACTGCTTTACAGCGCTCTTAGCTCCGCCGCCGGAACACAGGGCTATGATAAGTATGAGAAAAAGCGCGGCAATGATACCGGCGATAATATATACAGTACCCTTGCTGTTCTTCATTTTTCCGGGAAGCTTTTCAGCAACATCGCCTGCGATATCGTCTGCCTTCTTTGCAGCCTCTTCAGCCTTTTCCTTCACTTTTTCAGCAGCCTCTGCCGCATCGCTTCTTGCTTCGTTCACTTCCTTTGCAGCCTTGTCCTTTACATTGTCAACAGCCTCGGCAGCGCTGTTCTTTACGTCCTCGACTTTATCCTGAATGTTTTCAGCAGCATTCTCAGCCTTTTCCTTTATGTTCTCAACAGCGTTCTCTGTTTTCTCCTTAACTGTTTCTGCAGCCTCCTTGACCTCGCCTGCGCTCTTTGCAGCATCGCAGTCGCAGGAAGCGCCGTCAGGGATATACTTTCCGCAGTATTTACAGTATGCCATATAAAATACCTCCAAAAACAAAAAATATTCTAATAATCATTGTATCATATCCGCGCATTTTATGTCAAGCAAAATTAGTTGTTTATGACAGCAGACTCCAGTTTTTTGGCAGTTTATACAAAAGAGCAGATCGCTCCTCACTGTGCTTTGAGATTTGCCGTTATCCCTGTTTTTTCAATTGTCTGCCCGCAGTTAAATATGATACTGCAAGTGAAGCCGCAGGGACAGCTGAAGACGGAAGCATTGCCAGCAGCTTTCCGGCAGACAGAGCCTTTGCGGAGGTTCCCGGTTCTATCAGGTTATAGTATTGCAGAAATGTTCCGTTTATCAGCTTATGCACACCATAGAACTCAAAGCTGCCGTTCCCTGCCGAGATGCACAGCAGTATCCAGCTTATCAGCGGCAGGGCAGTCACAGCAGCAGCCGAAAAAGCAAGGGCTTTTATCCTGTCCCCGTCGCTCCTGTTCCTGTCGCGCTCAGCAGCTTTTATGCCGTAGTCAGCCATGACCGAAACAAGTATGAGCACCGTGCATACAAGGCATATTAGCCTGACAACTCTCCTTGCCGATATGGCAAATGTCATATTTATGAAAAGGCTGAGCACTTCCGCAGCTGCATACCTAAAAACCGACTTTCCTGTATTCATACTCCCTCCACTGATAAACAGCCCGTTCAGGACGGTACTGCGCTGAATAGTGAAAAATATAAAGGGCATAATATCCACGGAGGTGATATCATGCCCGAAAGACCTGAAGATGATGTTAAAATATACATTCCAAGGGATACCTCGGAAAAAGCTTCTCAGGGTCAGTCCTTGCCCCTGCAGTCGGAGCAGCGTCCGTAGAAAACGGTCTGCGAATAGTCTATGGAAAAATCATGCTCCTCTTCGATATGGCGCGTGATACCCGCAAGATGCTCGCAGTCAAGATGTATAAGCCTGCCGCAGCCAAGACATTTCAGATGGAAATGGCTGCGGCACTGCTCTTCATCTTCGATATACTGATAGCAGGCGCAGGTCTTTCCGTCGAAAGCATACTTGCGGACAAGTCCCTGTTCAACGAGTCTGTCGAGCTGTCTGTATATAGTGGCAACTCCCACAGAAGAGCCCTCGGCAGAGAGATAGGCGCTTATTTCCTGCACGTTGGTATGCTTTTCCTTGTTTTTCATCAGATACTCCAGCAGTTTTTCCTTCTGCTTCGTATTATATCCTGAATCCCTTTTCATCTTTTCCTCCGTCAGCCGGTTATGACCTTCCAGCCTTCATCGTTGAGCCTGATAACAAGAACAGTATCTGTTCCTGCTTCCTCACCGTTGTTAAGATATGAGTAATTGACCTCATATCCCTCTTTTACATCGAACTGGTCCTCGGTTATCTCATTTACAAAAGGAGCGCACATATTCTTCAGATAGCTCTTTACCGCAGTTACCTGCGTCTCATTTATATCATGTGAATCCGTTATCTTATCAAATGTCAGCTTATCACTGTTCTCTGCGAACTGGCTCTCCTGTCCCAGATTGAACTGCGCTACGAGCTTGTCATAGTCACCCGACTCCTTCATCGCATTTATCGCTTCATCAGGGTACATATACTCATAGAACACCTCTCCGCCCCCGAGAGAATAGGTGGCGTTGAAGCATTCCTTCAGGGCGTCCTCGTAGGATTCACTGTTCTGCATCTGCACCTTTGCATTGCTGTATACCGGTCTGTCAGACTTGTTCTTATGCTCGCATCCCGCAAATGAGCAGAATACTGCCGCGCCGATCGCAAGGAGCACAGCTTTTGTTTTCATATTATTTCCTCCGTTTTGTCCGTCTTTTTTATTCCGATTATATCACTGTTTACCGCCGTTGTCAATGAAGTTCAGAACAAAGCCGCACTCTCAGTGCGGCAGAAAAGCTATTTCACTGATACTCCGGGAACTTCGTCCGCCCTATGACAACCGCTGTCCTTTTTTTCCGCAAGCTCCGCCTCATAAGCCGCAACAGCCGTCATGAGACCGGAACCCATAAATCTTTTTCCGTATTCGCTGACAACACGCTCAAAGCTTCCGCTCCTGCGCATGATATCTGCAAGCAGCAGTACGATATCCGGCTTTTCCGAGAAATAAGCCCTGTGGCTGTCGAATATCTTCACCGCAGCCCTGCGACACTCCGCAGCCCTATCATCATCACTCTCATCGTCATATACCCATGCTGCATACAGGCAGGCTTTGAGAGCTTCATCATAAACCTTGTTTTTTTCGCATACAAGGGACATTTTCATGAAACGTCCAGAAAGGCTGTCATCGTACTTATTGTAGCTGCCGCTCCCGAGATATTCCTTCGTAAACAGAACAGGTATCTCTATGGAAGCGTTGCAGTAGCCGCAGTGGGGACACTTGCTCACCCAGTATTTTATATAGGAACGGTGAGGCTCCCCGGGGCGCATATCAAGATCAGGAACGCTCCTGTCCGGTTCACACTCCAATACAACGGTCTGAGCGGACTTTTCGCCGCAGACCGCGCATATGAGCTCCTGCTCCTCTGTTTTTATACTCATGCTCCGCTCCTTACTTCTGCTTTATGCGGAAGCTGCTGTTATGGAGCTTTGAAGGGTCAAAGCCCTTTGTCTGACGGTCCTCGCGCTTTCTGTTATTGTCAGGTCTGCGTCCGGACTTCTGCTGCTTCTTCTCTTCCTCGTCGTTAAGGCGCATTGTAAGAGATATACGGTTCCTCTTCAGGTCAACGTCAAGTACCCTTACCTTTACTACCTCTCCCACCTTTACGGCTTCGAGGGGGTGCTTGATGTACTTGCTGCATATCTGCGAGATATGGACAAGTCCGTCCTCATGCACTCCGATATCAACAAAGCAGCCGAAGTCTATGATATTGCGGACTGTTCCCACAAGCTCCATGCCGGGCTTGAGGTCCTTTATCTCCATGACGTCGCCGCTTCTGAGAAGAGGTGCGGGAAGCTCGTCACGAAGGTCGCGTCCGGGCTTTTTGAGCTCTCCGATGATGTCTGTGAGAGTGGGGACACCTATTCCGAGGGACTTGCTTATATTCTCAATTCCGATGCTGTCGGCTTTTTCGTTTATGCCTGCCGCTCCGCCGCCTGCGATATCAGCCAGCGTGAAACCGCACTCGCTGAGAAGCGATGAAGCCGCCTCATAGCTTTCGGGGTGAACAGCAGTATTGTCAAGGGGATTCTTGCCGTCGCGCACTCTCAGGAAGCCTGCGCACTGCTCGAATGCCTTCTTGCCAAGCTTCGGGACTTTGAGAAGCTCCTTGCGGTCTGTGAATCTGCCGTTCTCCTCACGGTAAGCAACGATATTCTTTGCTACTGAAGCATTTATGCCTGCGATATATGAAAGCAGTGAATGTGAAGCTGTATTGAGGTCTACGCCGACAGAGTTGACGCAGTCCTCGACTACTCCGCCGAGAGCCTCGCTCATACGCGCCTGAGGCATATCATGCTGATACTGTCCGACGCCGATAGCCTTGGGGTCTATCTTAACAAGCTCCGCAAGAGGGTCCTGCAGACGGCGGGCTATGGATATAGCACCTCTTATGGATACGTCATACTCCGGAAACTCCTCCGCAGCCACCTTTGAAGCCGAGTATACCGAAGCTCCTGCCTCGCTGACTACCATGTAGCTCACGTCCTGAGGCACTTCCTTGGCTATCTCTGCGGCAAAGCTCTCTGTTTCGCGTGAAGCGGTGCCGTTTCCGATAGAGATGACGTTTACGTTGTATTTCTGTATGAATTCCTTTACCTTCTTCTTTGCAGCCTCAACAGCTCCGGCAGAGCCTACGGGATAGATTATAGCCGTATCAAGCACCTTGCCGGTACCGTCGATGACAGCTGTCTTGCAGCCGTGAGCGTATCCGGGGTCGAGACCGAGGATAATGCTGCTCTTGAGCGGCGGCTGAAGAAGCATCTGACGGAGATTTGCGGCGAATACCTTTATGGACTCCTCTGCTGCCTTTGCGCTCATCTCGGAGCGTATCTCACGCTCGATAGACGGGAATATAAGTCTCTTGTAGCTGTCTGCGGCAGCTGCTCTCACAAGCTCTCCGCAGGCGTTGTTAGCCTTGATGTACTTGCCGAAGATGACGTCGGTGGCAAGAGTTTCGTCAAGAGTAACGGATACCTTCAGGAAATTCTCCTTTTCTCCTCTGTCAAGGGCAAGAACTCTGTGGTTCGCCACCTTGGGTATAGCCTCGGAGTATTCATAGTAGTTCATATATACGCTCTCTGCCTCCGGGTCAGCAGCCTTTGAGACCAGCTCTCCCTTTTCGCCTGCAAGGGCACGGAGCTTCTTTCTGATATCCGCGTCGTCGGAGATATCCTCCGCAATGATATCCATTGCGCCCTGCAAAGCGGTCTGAGCGTCGGTTATCTTCTTTTCCTCATCGATGAAAGCCTCAGCTTCCTTCTCAGGCTCTGTGGAGTTATCCTGCTCCATTATCATGACAGCCAGCGGTTCGAGACCGTTCTCACGGGCGATACTTGCACGGGTACGGCGCTTGGGCTTGAAGGGACGGTAGATATCCTCCACCTCCACAAGTGTAACGGCAGCGCTTATAGCCGCCTCTATCTCGGGAGTCATCTTCTCCTGCTCAGTGATAGCGGCAGTTACCTCCTCCTTGCGCTTTTCAAGGTTGCGGAGGTACATGAGCCTGTCGTAAAGCTCACGGAGTATCTGGTCGTCGAGGGAGCCTGTGAGCTCCTTACGGTAACGTGCTATGAAGGGGATAGTCTTGTCGTCGTCGATAAGGGCAACGGTATTGTCTACCTGCTCCTGTCTGAGTCCGAATTCCTTTGCAAGTGTTTTATTGATATCCATAATTATTCCTTTCATCGCGGACAGCTGCCGCACTCTGTTATTCTATATTTATTCCTGTACTGCTTCCTCAGGCTGAGTTTCCGCAGGAGGCTCTGCGGCAGCAGCTGCCGAATGTTTGTCATTCCAGCGGTCCAGCCATGAAAACAGCGTCTTGGCTATATCCTTGTATACGTTTATACTGTTCTTTTCCATGAGCACATCATGGCGCATACCGTCAAAAAGTCTGTGGGATATACTCTCATAGCCCATTTTCTCCAGCCTGTTCACCGAGCGCATGAACTTTTTCTCCGAGATCATCGCCGGGTCCTCCTTGCCGGATATGAAACGTATCGGCAGAGTAGGATTTGTCACCTTCCAGCCCCTTGACGAGCAGGACTGCTTCACCAGCCATATCAGCTCCTCATAGCAGTTCAGGGTAGGCTTGAAATTGCAGAGCGGATCTTCATTGAACGCAAGGACTGCATCCGCGTCGCTGCATCTCCATGAATTTATGGGATCTTCAAAAAACTGTCCGAAGCCGTCGTCTACGGCGTTGAATATCTTCTCGCTCCTGAAACGGCTTCCCGGCCGCTTGGCAGAAACGGAACTGATAGTCCTTGCCACCGGCGAGAATGAGCTGTGGCAGACAGTTCCGAGAAAAACTATACCGTCGAGGTCGCTGTCATGCTCCTTCAGGAAGCACCTTGCTCCTGCGGCACCCATACCGCTCGCTATCATAAATACGGGAACTCCCGGATAGGCTTCCCTTATTCTCTTGTTGAACTGGGCGATATCGCTTATAAATCCCTCGCCGCCGTTTCTGAACATGAATCCGAGGTCATCAGCCTCAACGATACTTTTTCCGTGGCCGCGGTTATCGTGTATCACCGTAATAAAGCCCTGTTCGGCAAGATAGTCCATAAACGGATAATATCGTTCCTTGTGTTCGTTCATGCCATGAACGATCTGCACAATGCCATTCACCTCACCGGACGGCACTGCAAGAACAGCCGAGATCACAAGCTCGTCGAAATCTGAGATGAACTCAAATTCTTTCAGATCAGCATTCAGCATAAAGTTCCTCCTGTCAAAAGCGGAAAATCAAGTTGTTACAAATGTTATTATATCACAGAGCGCCCGAAAATGCAACCATGCCGCTCTCAGCGTCCGGCGCATAATCCTTTAAGTTCACGGCTCAGCGTACCGGGCACTCCTCTTGCGCCGCGGACAGCTGTCACGCCAAGCTCCTTCATTCTTGAAAGGGGCATATCCTCAGCGCTGAATCGGTGTGTCAGCTTCAGTCTTGCCGCCTTTCTTATATGATAGCTCCCGTTGTCGTACTTATACGGGATATCCACTTCCTCGGCAATACACCGGTACATTATCGCGGATACCGGTGAAGCCATGTATATATAGACCGTATCTCCCACGATGAAGTTTGCGGTCTGCTTCCATAATATCGAACCGTCACGGCGGAAGTCCTGCTCAACGTCATACATCGCAGGCGCCGCAGGTATCAGCCATTCCCTTGTCTCCGTGCGCAGCTTTTTGCCGCCTGAGCTTTTGGAGACAAGCTCATAGCTCATTTCCAGCAGAGCCTTTATCTGCTCCATATCCACACTGCCGTCAAGGAGTACGGATATCCAGCTCTCCTTGTTCATATGATAAGCCGGGAATATCCCTTTCATGCCATAGAGGGAGCCGGTCATCAGTGGGCTGCACTTTACGTTGACTATATCCACTTTTCCCAGCTCTGGGTGTCCGAGCTTGGAGCCGTCAACGTCCATGACTATCGCGTACCATTTATCATTACTGCCGCATCTCAGCACAGCGCAGTCCGGCGTCCTTTTCCACAGGTACTCCGGTCTTGTGCCGAAGCGTCCGGCAGCCAGCTCAAAGAGCCTGTCTCTCATTTTCTTTTCTGTCATTGTTCACTCCGAATTCTGCCTGCGCATCTCGTCCCGCAGGCACAGGTAACAGGCATTGCATATCTCGCAGTCCTTTTCAGCGCGGTGAGCGCCTGTTACTGAGATACCGTAATGGTCTGCCACCGTAGTCTGTCTACGGTCCGGAAGAAGCGGCAGCACCTTACGCGCAAAGCGAAGGACGTCCACAAAATCATTTTCAAGCAGCAAGCCGTGACAGCGCAGCAGATTATCGTATAAAAAATTGATGTCAAAATTGACATTGTAGCCCATAAGTATATCATTTCCGGCAAATTCATAAAAATCCATTATTGCCTCGGAAATACAGGGGGCGTCGCTCACCATGCCGTTGTCTATGCCCGTAAGCTCGGTAATGAACGGGCTTATACGGTGTTCAGGCTTAATAAGGGTGGTAAACACCGCGTCCTTCCTGCCGCCGCGGTAACGGACAGCAGCTATCTCGATTATTTCGTTCTCTGCCGGATCAAGCCCGGTAGTTTCTATATCAACTACACAGTAATCCTCCGGGAAAGCGATCCTGCTCTTTCCCTTTCTGCGTTTAATACTGCTCACGCAAATTCTCCTTCCGACAGAAATGTCAGCAGAAACCATAATATCTGCTACATGAACAAAGTTCAGAGCAATAACCGCCTTCAGGCGGTTATTGCATACACATTTATTATTATAATATACATGACGATAATTGTCAAATCAGCAGAGGGAAAAAGTCATCACATTTTCTTATATTTATTAACCTATATCTTTAGTTAAATAAATATAATTTGTAGATTTTCTACGAAAACTATTGATTTTTATTCAAAAGTGTTGTATTATATAAGTATAAGATAATCCGTCCACTTATAACCGATTTTTATAAAAGTATGAAAGGGGTACCCGCCATGAAGAAGTTAACCGCGGCTGCAGCTGCTATAGCAACTGCTCTGAATGCCGCAGCATTATCTGCAAATGCTATGTTTGAAAACATTCCTGCCGGAAGAATCTGGGATGAGGAAATAGAAATGTTCCCTATGATGGAGAACGGTGACCTTGTTACCGACATCGACGGAAACGGTTCCTTTGATCTCAATGACTGCGCTCTGTTCTACGGATACACATTATCCTATGAGACAGACGAAGCAATCGCCGAAAATATCGTATCCACAGGAGATTACGACAATAACGGCACAGTTGACAGGAATGATGCAGAGCACCTTATCAGATTCTATCTTCTCAGAAACGGTCTGAAGATAAACGATCTGTCATCAGATTCATATACTGACATAAATGCTCAGTATACCTTTGAAACCGATGTTCCATGCCACTGTGACCGCCAGTTTGAGCGTTCCCTCTCTGATGACTTCATCAGCGAACTGAGCAATCAGTCCAATTACCTTATGGCGTCATATCCGACGTTCTGCGAGGCTGTGCTCAACGGCGAACTGAACTGCGATGTAAACGGCGACGGCACTTACGATTATGCTGACCTGAACTATTTATGGCTTTTCGGCTATAATCAGCATTTCTTCATGTTCAACAGCATAGCCGATGAGGAAAAGCCGGTCGTTCCGGACGAGATCACCGAGCGCTGCCAGGCAGCTTACGACTATGTTACATCAGAGCTGAAGACCGACTGGTTCTATGAGTATGCAGAAATGTACTGCATCGAAAAGAACGGTATCTCAGCACAGCAGTTCGATGAAGCCTACTTTGACAGTCTCCTTGACGGTTCAGGAAAATTCGCCCTTGCAAAATGTCTCAAGTTCAATTGCGGCGAATGGCTCTCAGACAACGAGTATACAGAATACAACGGAGCATTGTTCAACAGAGAATTCACTGAATACTGGGAAAAACTGGGATCAGGCGAAGCTCAGCTTCCCGATACTGACGGTGACGGAGTGATCGGCACTGCTGATCTTTTCAACGCCATCATCTACAGAGAAGATCTCCAGTCAGCTTCCGGTGCTGATGATTCGGTGCTTCCTGAAAACACATGGAAATTCTTCTCAGAGGACTGCGATATCAACGGAAACGGATTAAGCGGTGATATCCACGATCTGAAAATTCTTGATCTTGCTTACTCACTCAGCATGAGCGAGGAAGAAGCAGATGAGCTTTACAGCAATTTCCAGTGCAGTTACTCGGCATATGTTGAAATGCTCGCAGACGCAAACGGCATTTCAGCTGTCAAGTATCATCCCGAAAAGCTCAGCCCTGCTTGTACTTCAGATGTTGACGTTGAGCGTTCAGGCGACGCAAACGGCGACAGCAATGTTGATCTCTCAGATGCTGTGACAATAATGCAGGCACTTGCAAATCCCGATAAGTACCAGCTGTCATACGCAGGAAGATTCAACGCAGATGTGTGCAATACAGGCGACGGTATAACCGTTGGCGACGCACAGGCTATACAGGCAGGTCTTCTTGATCTCGAATAAAAATAATAAAAGCCGGCAGTCAAAAGGAACTGCCGGCTGTTTTTTTATTCAGTTGCCTGGAATATGCCTCTTACGAAGCAGTAGAGGTGCGAATGGATAGAGTCATCACCGTGGTGACCGTTCTGAACAACGTGCCATACATGAGGTACGTTGTTCTTTGTGAAGTTGTTATGATATCCCTCGGGAGTGTTCAGTCCGACAACATCGTCCTGTGTACCGCCGGTTATCATTATGAGATACGGTGTCTCAGCGGCACTGTTCCACTTGAATGAGCCCTGTGTGCCCGGTGCGGGGCATATAGCTCCCACGTAGCCGAACTTGCTGCCGTACTTCATACCTATCTGGAGAGACTCACGTCCGCCCATAGAGAAGCCTGTTACAGCCGTATTCTCTCTGCCTGTGGCTACGCTGTACTTGCTCTCGATATGAGGCATGAGGCTGTCAACTATATCGTCTACGAAATTGTCGTAGCCCTCATTTGAACCCTGATCCGCAAAACCGGTAGCGTCGTTCATAGTAGCGCTTGTGAATACGAAGGGTACGACTACTATCATATCCTTTGCCTCGCCCGAAGCGATAGCGTTGCCTATGATCTGCTTTGTGTACATCTGTCCGTTTCCGGTGGTTATCATACGGTTCTCGTTCTCAAAGAATCCGTGGAGAACATAGAGTACAGGATACTTCTTGCTGGAGTCGTAGTTTGCGGGAAGAAGGATATTATACGGCTTGTTCTTGTTTGCCTTCCTGGAGAAATATGTCTCCTTCTTTATAGTACCGTACTGCACTCCGCCCTTTTCCATGTGAGAATCATTAGGCTCG